>Ga0115099_10380919_pt1 | contig 13842 bp, 10 predicted proteins | sample MBTome_FD_89017 | JGI IMG/M metagenome (GOLD analysis project Ga0115099, IMG submission 89017) | Marine eukaryotic communities from Pacific Ocean to study complex ecological interactions - MBTS_20Mar14_M2_3um Metatranscriptome... | ecosystem: Environmental > Aquatic > Marine > Oceanic | place... | reverse complement strand
CGATTATTTATTATATACAAGAAAGGTTTTTAATAATGTATTTTAAGACATTAATATAAAGAACACTGGGCGCTCAGTTAATGCCGACCTCTTTACCTGGAGCGTAAGCATCTGAGACACCTTCGACATCGAAGATACAGGCAACACCGGCCAATGTCCATTTGGCTGGTGGTTGCTTGGTCTTGAGTTGGGCAGTGAAGACGTAGGTGTTACCACGAGTCTCAGTCTTGTAAACTGGGCAGTTGTAGACGTTCTGGTCCTTCTTGCCTGCACCGCCGACGTCGAGTGGGGCGGCTCTGCAGTTGACGACTGGCATGACACTGAATGGTCTCTTTGGATAAGACTCTTCAAGTTGGCCGAGAGCGTTGTCCCATCTGCAGCCCTCGATCTGGAAACCGAAGACGTAGGCACCCTCCTTGCATGGTGGAAGGTCGGCTTCCCAGTAGACCTTCTTGAGGACATCGGTCTGAACAGTAAGCTTGTTGAGCTCCTGTTGCTTTTCTCTGGCGAAGACCTGCATAATGGCAGTGAGGAAGGATTGTGGGTTGAAGAGTCTGTTGATGAAGGTGACGTTTGGAATCTTCGTTGGGTCCTCTTTCCAAAGGTTAAGCTGGTCGAGTCTCTGCTTCAAGTTATCGAGCCATGAACCGAGGCCTCTGGTACTTGGGTAGGCAATCTTGGCCCATGGAGCTGGGATCTGATTGAGGAAGATAGCTCCCATAAGGGCCTCCATCTTCTCAGTCATTGTCAACTCACCCTTGAAGGCAAGCTCAATCTCAGCGAGGGATCCGACGATGGCGCCGATCAAAGCATTCATGTACTCGCATTCTTGGAGGAAAGCGTTTTGATATGGACCTCTCTGGTCTTCAGCAAGTTTACTGGCAATATCATCGATATTGAGCTTGTTGCTGTCAAGTTGGGTCTCATCAGAAACTCTGTGCATGAACTCTTGGATCTTCTCCTGGACGGTTACACCGCCACCAGATCCTGCGCCTCCACCTCTTGGTTGGATTTCTTGGAGGGTCATGAAGAGCTCTTGGCATTGCTTGGTTCTGAAGTCGATCTCAGCGTTTGGATGCATACCGAAGGCCAATGGAGTCTCTGGTGGGCACTCGGTTTCAATGTGCTCAATGTATTTCTCATAAGTGTATGCTGGTGGGCATTTGAATGAGATTGGTCTACCCTCAATGAATGGGAAAAGTTCACCCTCATCCAAAAGATGATCACCCATGATGCTGTTGAGATAAGCAGCACAGAGGATTCTGTCCCAATCATCGACGATGTGACCACCATACATGATCTCACCGAAAATGTATTTGAGATCATCCCATGGAATCTTACCTGAGGAGGCATTGCTTTCCATGTAGTTGTTCAAGACAATGGAGGAATCTCTAAGATCACCAGCGTTGAATGGATATTTCATGTTCCAACCCTTTGGTCCGAACTTTCTCCTTTCGAGCATGACAGAGTGGAAGTAGCAGAGAGCGAAGAGGATGGTCTTGATCTTTGGATCTTTGTCCTCAATCTCTTCTTTGGTGAATTGAGTAAAGGCTCTCTTGATGTTCTGTTTAACACCCTGTGGTGGCTCATTGGTAAGCTTGATAGATCTTTCAAGGAGACCAATTGGGATGGCTTTACTTGGATCCGAGGAGACGAAGAGTCTGAAACTTGGGTTAGATCCTTCGGCGGCGAAAGCATCAAGCTTCTTCTCAAGATCAAGCAAGAAACCTGGCATGAGATGAATGTTCTAGAGCATGACCCAGTGACCATCCTTATGACCGATATCAAGTTTGTTCATGGCAATGACATCCTGTCCTTGACCAAGGGCGATGGTGTGAAGCATCTTCATTGGGTCAATTCCTTGCTTTCTAGCGAGGGTCTCGACAGCCAATACTGGGTTGGAACCAGGGGACAAGATGAAGTAGATTGGGGTGCAAGTGGTTGAGTCAGTGTATGAGGACAAAACGATGTCATCAAAGCTGGAGGTTGAGTCACAGTAGACGTAGTTCTCACCATTAGGAAGAGTTCTGCAGACGAAGTTATCAATGCAAGTGGTCATTCTATCTGGTCTGATGACTCTGACAACCAACATCTTCTGGAATGGCATTTGCTCAAGTTTCTTCCAGTCGAGTGGAAGCTTCTCATCTTCTGGGGAGAGCTCATTGTACCAGTCCTTGAATCTGTTTGGAGCTTCTTTCTCGACATTCTGGGCAAATTGTTCGAAGCCTTCAATCTCGATGAGCTTTTGCATGGAGTACCAAACAAGATCTGGAAGCCACTCTTTAAGTGGGTTAGGAACATCAGATCTGGATGGGCAGTTCAGGAGGAAGTACATCTCCTTGTCAGTGTACTCAACAGTAAGGATGCCCTTCTGCATGAGTCTGAAGCACATTTGGGTTCTGAAAATTGGCTTATGTCTCTCGAAAAGACCTCTGGATACCCATTGGTAAATGGTCATTCTGATCATTTCTCTCAGAGCAAGTACTCTTGGTTCTTCTTCTTCGAATGTTTCAGTCTTGTCGATGGCCTTGAAGAAGAAGGTGGTGAAGGACTCTAGGGAGTATTGGTACATGTGGTCTACAATGCAGAGTTGAATAAGCAAGAAATAGAGCATGGCACCTTCAGCAGCGACTCTTCTGTAGATCTCTCTTGAGATGTTGATCTTAATCTCAGTTTCCTTTGCGACAGTTTGGGCTACTTTAATCTCATTGGATGTCTTCTTGGTGACTTCAAGAGACTCAATAAGTGCGAAGTTTTGAAGAATGGTAGCTGGATCGGCATCAGACAAGTTCTGGAGAAGATCAGACTCAAGTTGGGAGAGGGTAATCTAGTACTGATTCTGTTGGTTCACCAATTCTTCTTTGGTTTGCTCGAGATCTGGCTTCTCGACTCTGACAACCATTGCCAAAAGTTGGTCCTCAAGACCGGACTCAGTGACGATGAAGTTAATGATTGTGCACTGAGCAGCGGTTTCTGGCTTGTAATGAGGGTTGATAAGCTTGGTTTGAAGATAAAGTTTGAAATTGTTGCTCAACTCAACATCTTCGGATCCAAGTTTGACGGTGAAGTTCTTACCCTTCTTGACGAATTGTCTGGAGAGAAGTGGATCAAGAATGGCATCAATCTCTTGACCGATGGACTCGATCATGAGGCAGTTACCATTTGATACAGCCAACTCGACTTTCTTGAGCCAGGCTCTCTGACTAAGTTGGATGATAACCATTTCAGTTCCTTCTTTACCCTTAATCCATTTTTGACCTTGAAGTTGTGGATCGATGATGAGTGGGTATCTGTTGCAACTGGTGACGACAGAAGCGTTCTCAAGAGAAACTCTATCAGCTGGGAGACCCTCAGTTTTCCAGTAGGCTTGATCGGCTGCGTTAGCGAGAACCTCAAGTGGATCAATACCTGGGGTGATTGGGATTGTCTTCTCTGTGATATCTGGAATCCATTGGTTCTTCCAGAGCTCAGCTCTGAAGAGATAAGAGAATGGACCAATGTAAGAGACGAATGCAGCTGATACAAGGGCATCACCAACCATGGAAACTCTCTCGGTCTTGAAATCAACGACATTTTGCTTCCATCTGGCATTCTCATCGGAAAGACCATTGACAAGTCTATTGGCCAAGTCAAGTTGATCTTGGAGGGCTTGAGCCTCATCCTCGACCTTCTTTTTGGCAGTGACGGCATCTTCAAGTTGTTGCTTAAGAGCATCGACCTTCTCGTTGATAAGTCTTACTTTCTCAATAACAATTGCAAGTTCTGCTTGCTTTGCTTCAGCCATATCTTGGGCAGCTTGAGCGGCATCCTTAAGTGGCTTGACTTTCTTGAAAATTCCGTTGTAGTTAATGATGTTAACAATCCAAGAGCAGAGGAAAGCTGCGGCGACAGATTTACCCTTCATGACTTCGAAGTTGAACCAGTCTTCAGCGAGAAGAGGAGCAAGCATAGTAAGTTTCCAATCATCAATGTTATCACCATCGAAACCTTGGACATCTTCAAGGAATTTCTTGGGGTTACCCATCATCTTCTGGGAGTTTGGCCAGGGGAGTTCTTCTTCTCACCCTTCAGGAGAATCAACACAGCCTTAGCGACTTCAACACATTGTGCTGGGGGACTACCAAGAGCCTTAAGTTCTTGGATGGCCTTGACTTCGAGACAGTTGACGGCCTCGGTAGCTCTCTCCATTGCTGGAATAGCTTCTGCAAGCTCGGCATCGCATGCGGCTTTCTCAGCTTTGGCGGCATCACTGAGTTTGTTGGTTTCGGCTTCTTGCTCTGCAGCAATAGCACCTTCTTTCTCAGCATCTAAACTCTCTTTACCGACGATCTCAATGAGCTCGTTAGTCTTCTCGATTTCGACGGCTACATCAACCATCTTAACCTTGAGCAATTCTTGGAGACCATTGACCTGTTCAGTGGTACTCAACATGGTTTGAAGACCGATCTCAAGTCTATCGATTTGATCGGTGATCTTACCTCTCTTCTTTCCGAGGAGTTATTTGTAGAAGTTAATCAGTTCGAGGAAAGATGTTGGAGTGGTGTAGTTGTATCTTCTTTCTTGGGCTAAGAAAAGCTTGTTGGCTTCACCAATGGACAAGTGAACCTCAGCCATGTTGGCGGCGATTCTTTAGTAAAGGTCCTCCTCTGGGAATTCGATTTCGGACAGGAAACGTTGAGCGACATCGACCAAGGCTTCACGTGGCCACTCATGGAACCAATCCATTGAGGTACAGTTGATGACTCCGGGGAACATTCTTGCTCTGAATCTGAAAGCATCACCGACTGGTGAGAAACAGAGGGCAAGATGGAGGTTCTTTCTGACTTTATCGAGGAAGAAGTCGAAGAGGGCATCTGGAGTGTCTTGGTAACCAGCACCTTTAGCTTCGGCTCTGATCTTACCCAAGAGTCCATCGATCTCATCCTTGGGGAAGAGCTCTGGGATCCAACCTGAGGACAAAAGATCGTTAATGTAGACGAGGAACTTGTCATCAGTGATTTGGGCATCAGTAAGGATGAAAAGAAGGGATGTACCAGCAACTGCGGCTTTGGTGAACATACCTTGGATATCGGTCTTGAGATGCTCCATGTTGTAGCTGGAAGTTACAACAATTCTGACGACATCGTATCCGAGAATGAAGGAGGAAAGCTTGGCAAGAGATTGCTTACCAGAACCACCTACACCAACAAGAAGAGCGCTACCACATGGTAAATCAACGATTCTTGCAATTCTGCTGACATGCTCCATGGCCATGTCGAAAAGTACGAGGTTCATGCTTGCAACATTCTCGTTGTACTCTTCAAGCTTAGCCTCGAGGACACCTTTCAAGTGGTCCATACCCTTGATTGGCAAGTAGTTAGCCTCATGACCTTCGCAAGCAGCGACGAAAGAGGTATAAAGAAGTGGTTCCTCAAAGACGTCATCTTCCTTGACATCTGTGAACTCCTTGCATGCTGTCTTCATGTAGTTCATGTAAGATTCAACATCCTCATCGAAGATGAGTCTATCTTTCCAAACTCTGTGGCACTCGTGAGCCCAAAGTCTGATAAGACCAATGGTGTTGGCTTTATAAGAGGCAGGTTGGGAAAGCATGATGTTCTGAATGACTCTTGAGAAATCTCTCAAGTTGAACTGATAATGGAATTTACGTGCCGTAGGACTGAACTGCGGAGACGTCGCCACACCCAGGAATACTGACATTGTTGCATTTACTATTCTTCCGGATAGATCCTACGCTGTTTTGTCGAACGTCGACAAATGATTATCCAGGATCTAGAAGTAAATTGTTTTAAGAATTTCTTTCTCAGCAGTGAGGCAAGAAACGAGGGTGAAATGTCTTGAAAGACGGAGATCAATAATGAAGGAACCAGATTTTGGGTTCATGCAACCGGCGAACATGATATCGACCAAGAGCTTCTTTTCTTCCAAGTGGTCTCTGTCATAAATGATACCGTAATCGATGATTTGTCTTACCAAGCAGATTGGTGACTGGGTACCATACTTATCGAGGTATGGCATGTTAAGGTCATCCATGAAGTAGATCAGGGTCTTACTTGGTGGTGGACCGAAGGTACGTCCAGCTCTCTTGTCGACTTGAGATTCTACGACAACTTGAAGTGCCTTAGAGTCGGTGTAAGAGTTGAAGTTGATAGAGGCACTGATGGTGGCCTCCTTATCCAAAGTGGAGAAGTAGTCTCTGATGACGGTGGTCTTACCAGTACCGGCAGATCCGACATAGACCATACCCTTTCTAGCCTTGACGTGCATGTCGAGGAGGAATCTTTGTCTGGTGGTCTCAGCTGTAGGGACGACGAGGTTGTTGAAAAGTCCATCGTATTCTTTGTCCATTGGCTCAACTGAGTGCTCCCAATGTTGCCAGTTACCTTCAATTGGGTTGAAGAAGTAGTCGAAGCATTGACCGTTGTCTGGGAACTTAATCTTGGAGACAGCCTTGAAATTGTTACTGAAGGAAAGCTTGTCCTCATCGAGGGAAGCACCATATGACCACATGGCAGCGAAGATGAAGAAACCATCATAGATGTTCTTGATCTCATCTTCCTTGTTCTCCTCTCTCAATTTCTTGAGGTGGTCGTATTGGGCCTTGACGGAGTGAAGATCGCCATAGAGCTTATCGATGATGGTGGTCAAACTGGAGATTTGAGCCATATCGCAGACTGGGGCAATGTGGGATTTATGCTTCAAGTCGTCCAAGAATTGGTCGTTGATGTAGGTTGAGAGGGCAAGCATGAAAGCGTTCTCGGCAATCTCATCTCCGGTCTTCTTGTTCTTGTATTTGGCCAACCAGGAGTCGAAGAATGGCTTCCATCCGATATCGGAGTCGTTGACGAAAAGTACACCACCTCTAGAGACGGTAGCTGGGGTGGCATTCTTCAAGTGGGAGACCTCAAGAATGAGACGCATCTCTGGGGTAACTGGAATACGCTCCTGAGACACAAGTGTGAGCACTTTGTTGTCATCCATGACGGTGTTAAGAGACTCAATCCACTCTGGATCGACATCACCATCCAAAATGATCCACTTTTGTTTGTGCTCTGGCTTGTATGGGTAGTTGTTTTTGTTCATGTCTCTCATGATGACAGAGAGTACACCATCTTTCCACTCTCTGGTCTTTGGGTTCATGCAACCATAGAGCTCATCGGCAGTGACGGCCTTTGGATCGACGATATCGAAGACGGTTGGGGTCTGGCGAGCATCGTTGGTCTTGGCAAGAGTCTTCCAGATGGCAGACTTAGCGCAACCTGGGTTACCAATGATGAAGCAAGAGTGACGTACGACAAGAATTTCAGCGAACTCGACGATCTTCTTGATGAAACCATCCTCAGCTTGGAGACCGCTGTTCTTGGTGACTGATCTAGCGACGGCGTCAAGGTCCATATCGACCTGTGGCTCGGCGACGATACCTGGGAAGAGATCGAAAATGAGACCAAGGAAGATCTGTCTATCATCGACGACAATCTTTGGCATGTTGAAATCTCTGAGACCTCTCATGAGGATCAAATCTTCATTGACATCTGGCTCAGCTCTCTTGAGACCACCAGCTTGTCTGAGTACAGACTTGACTGCTCTGAGACCCCAATCATAATGGATCTGCTTGGAGAGGAGGTTCTTGGCGAGGTTATAGAGGCACATGAACTTCTTGGAAAGATCTCTGGCAGTGGCGAAACCTTCAGACATGAGCATGTTTTCGCAGATAAGAACGATATCTGGGACAACCATTGCGCAACTTCTGAAGAGGGCCTTAAGGTTCTCTGGAAGCTCGGTACGTCCAGCATAACCTGGGTTCATGGTAATGAAGAAACCTACGGTAACTTTAAGACCAATCTCCTCATCGAAGAAGAGGAAGGTGCTCTTGGCTGGGTTGAGCTTGATCTCGCATACGGCATCGAGGACGTACTTGACCTGAGTGGATACGACAGACAATACCTCAATGGAGATTCTGTTGAACTCATCGAAGCATCCCCAAGATCCGGTTTGGGAGAGACCCATGAAGATCTAAGCCATGGAGAGATAGTTCATCTGATCGGAGCAGTTGAAGACGACGACCTGAAGACCAAGGGCTCTACCGAGATCCTTGGTGGTCTCTGTCTTACCAGTACCGGCTGGACCAGCGGGGGCACCACCCATGGAGAGGTTCAAGGCCTGAGTAAGGGTGATGTAGCATCTATCGGTAAGTGGGGTAATAACGAGTCTACCGCAGTTACCAACGTACTCGTAGTTGTAGTAGGTCGACCAATCGCAGATTCTTGGGACGCAGACCTTCTTCTCGTCCTTGGGGTTCTTCAACTCCATGTAGAACTTGAGCTGACTCTACCACTGGAAGAGACCGGAGTCAGTGACCTTGTTGAGGACGAAAGACTCAATGACATCTCTCTCGTGGACATCAATGGTGATAATGGTAATGATTTTAACACGAAGATCGTTAACCAGTGGGGTTCTGACTCTCTCAATCAAGTGCTTGATACCAACAAGGATGGTGGTAAGGAACTCCTTCATGGCAGTCTCACTACCTCCCTCCAAGTCATCGAAGGCTCTGGCGGTTCCCTCAGTCCACATGATTTGGGTGGCGAGAAGAGCGATCTGGGCGCAGTAGTCCTCGAGCCACTCGTGTCTCTTCTTGGCGATCTCCCAATCATCGGCGGTTTTCTTGGCAGTGTCCAAGATGTCCTTGAGGGTGGTCTGCATGCATCTCTCGAGGTCGCAGAGATAGTTCTCGACGGCACCGTTCATGGTGAATGGAACGCCGAATGGGACGTACTCACCCTCTTTGGACCACATACCCTTGGTGCTCTTGAGAGGACCCTTGGCATTTGGATCTTGGATGAAGTCGAGACCCTTCATACCGTCGAAGCAATCTCCGAGATACTCGTCAACCTTAACTGGGTTGTTACCGTTGGAAAGAATATCAAGAAGGGCTTGGTTGGAGACGAAGTAGAAACGGGCGAAGATCTTCTTCTTTTGCTCGAGATACTCGTTAAGAGCTTTCTCGCAGAGCTCGATCTCGGAGAAGAAGGTGTTGAGGCGTTCCTCTCTTCCCTCGTAGGTACAGGCAACAACGACACCTGGGTCCTCACGAGCTTCTCTCATCATTTCCTTGAAGTCACCATCGATTTGCTCGAATCTTCTGGTGTCATCGGGAAGCTGGGCTCTGATATCCTCAGAGGCCAAGAAGATTGGCTCGAGACGTTGCCAGTTTCTCTGGACTTTAACCCAGATCTGGATGACGGAGTCAACAGTCTTGAGGGTCTTTTGCCAGTGCATGACTCTCTCCTTGAATTCCTCGACATCTTTGGAAGACATCATACCCATGAGCTCCATGGAGTGGGTCTCGACGAACTCTACGATCTCATCAAGGGCTCCAAGGATTGGGACCTCCTTGTAATCGACGAAGGTGAAGAGTTGGTCTTACCAGATGCTCTGGATGATGTTGAGCTTGTTCTCGATCTTGTCCTCTTTCTGGGCGCCGTCGACGAGCTCAGTTACCTCTTCGGAGTATTTGAAAAGCTCGAGCTTGATGAGGTCATCAAGGCAGAACTTTGGTGAGCTGAAGGCAATGTTTTGCTGAGTGATTCTCATCAGCTTTTTCCAGTGCCTCTCCTGCATGAACTTGGAGTGAAGTTGCTCGATCAATGGGAGGATAGTGTTCATGTTCTTGACTCTCTCGTTGAGGCCAAGGAACGCCTTCCAGTTCTTGATGTCTTTGTTTTGTGGGCTCTGTGGGTTGCATTGCTTAGTCTGCATGTCCTTAATGAGGGTCATGAGCTGACCGACATCAATCTTGTCCCAGAGAGTGGTCTTCCAGGCCTCGAATTGGAAATCAATGAGGGCGACGAGATCCCACAGTTGCTTGAGGTTGCAAAGGTCGTTTCTGCAGTCCTTCAAAAGCTTGTATGAGGATTTTTGCATATCGAAAAGAGTCTCGAGGTTGTTGAGCTCAGCGGCACTTCCCTCAAGAGCTCCGGTCTTGGCGTAGTAATCACTGATCTTGGCATAGGACTCCTCAATGACGTCTGGGGAGGACTTTTGGATGTGGTATGGCATGGCTGCCTAGAATGTTTGTCTGTACTCTCCGACGGTGATCTCGAACTTTCTAAGTCTGTCCTTGATGTTACCGGCCTCTTGGTTTTGGAGAGGAAGGATGGCTTCCTTGACTGGTCCAAGAGCTTTCTCGCTGACTTCGATCAAAGCAGTCTTGGAGTTTTCAAGCTTGACGAGGAAATCCTCTTCCATCTTGAGTTGATGCTTCTTAAGGAGCATGACGGTCTATTTCATTGGCTCAATAGAGTCAAGAGTTCTTCCTTGGATCATCTTGACGTCTCTAAGGTTAGTCATGACCTGCATGAGGAGTTTTTTCTCCTTCTCAGACTCAGCAGATTATGGGAGAACTTTGATGCCCTCAGAAACCTCGCTTTGGAATTTCTCAATGTTTTTGATTTGTTGAACAGTGTTGTCCAAAAGGAAGCTGGTGTAGCAGTCGATCCATTGGCTGACAGTGTTTTGGAGCTCCTTGATGAGAGGAGTGGCGTTGACTCTCAACCATCCAATCTCTACTTGAGTCTTCATGGAGGAGATGTCATTCTTGATGGCGGTCAAGAAAGTGATTCTCTCGTCGAAAGCCTCAAGGTTTGGTTGCTTGGTCCTGACACCGTCAAGGATCTTGTCGGCCATCCAGATGAAGGTCTCATCCTCAACTTCTTCTCCATCACCATTGGTGATAGTGTGTCTTTACTCACGTGGGTCGACACCAGTGTCCAAGAAAGCTTGGAAGTTCTCTTCGAGGGTTTCCTTCCAGAGGAATTCTTTATCTTTGTACTGGTTGATGAACTCATTGGTGGCAGACTCGATGTCTTGGAAATGGTTAGAGATGACTTGGATAGATCCGAAAAGCTCGAATTGATCCTTGATTTCGACCAGATAGTCACCGCTATTGGTATCAAGACGGTTCATCATGATAGCAATGGAAATGAAATCGTTCATAACGTTCTGGAGAATATCTCTGATACCGCTTCCTTTGGAGTTGCATCCAATGGATGGGTCGAAGACGACCTCACGGTCTCTCAAGTCGACTTTGATGTCGAACATTGGTGGAATCATTGGGTGTTGTTTGTTGTAAGCAATGCTGATCTGGTCGGACAAGTAGGACATGGAGGCAACGATACCTTTGGTAATACCTTCAATGACGAGACCATTGACATAATCGACGTAAGCAATCCAAGTAGCAGATTTTTTGTCTGGCTTGATGTTCTCAGCAGTATCTTTCATCATCTTGTGGATCTCCTTACCGTGGTTTCTGATATCCTCAAGCTTTGGGGCGACCAAAGATTGATGGGTCTGCTCAAGATCTTCTGGTGGGACGCACTTGTTCTTTCTTTCGAAGAGTGGTACTGTAACCCATTTGGCCATCATGTCTTGCATCTTTTTGACGTTGTCCTTCATTTTCTTGACGAGTTCATCGACAACAGAGACATCGGCTCTAGCCTTGCTGATGAATTCATCAATGCCAGAGGAATTCCATTTGAGCTCAGAAACACCTCTTTGAAGGGCAAGGTTCATCTTCTCAATTCTATCAGCGAGGAGTGGCTTCTCGACTTAGAGAAGAGTGGCAAGGATGTCGTTGTACATGTTGACGATAATTTCAAGGTTACCAGTCTATGATCTGTAGATATCGACTTTCTTGTAAAGAAGAGAGGCTCTCTCTGGTACCTCGATGTCGAGGAGGAGCAAGTACTTGACTTCTCTCAGGAGTCTGACGAGGACTGGGTCAAAGTTGACTCTGACGAATCCCTCGACGGCAAGTGGGGTCTCCTCTCTGTAGATCAGGAATTTGTTGAGCTTTTCCTCAGTGTTTTCCTCTACACCTTGCTCCCAAAGCTTGACCTTGACGTCATTGTACTCCCTAAGGTTCTTGCAGAGGGAGGCATAGAGCTTTTGGACATCTTTGTACTCCTCTCTATCTTGAATAGATTGAGAAAGAAGGGTGAGCTTGTCCATTGGCTCCCTGATTCTCTCGTAGAGACCCTGGGTCCAGTTGAGAGCACCAGCAATTGGCGGCAAGTTGTTGGAGATGGGGGATCTCTCGTCGATCTTGTCGACCAAGGTCTTACCCTCCATGAAGATTGTAGCAACCGTCTTAAGGTCGTGCTTGTAGAGCTCAAGGAGAGTAATGTGCTTCTTTTCAAGCTCATCTTGGATGATTGGTCTGTTAAGAAGTCCCTCAAAGGAGTCAAGGAACTTGAACTTACCAATGATCGTGTCGGAGTCATCGAAACCTTGGGTGAGAATGGAAGCGAGTCTTCTCTCGAGCTCCTTGATGTTCTTTCTGAACTTGAAGAAGTCGTCATCGAAGTTTCTCTCCTCAATGTTCATGATGTCGTATGAGACGGTCATGAACTCATCAACAGCCTTGGTGAACTCCTCGAAGATTCTACGGACACTGGTGGTCAAGGTCGTACCTTTGGTGTTACCAATGTCAATCTTCTGGAGCTTGCTGAACTAGATGATAGTGGAGGTCAAGTGCATAATGTCTTGGCACCTCTCGGAGAAGGAGTCCAGTCTCACGAAGAGAGCGTTGGTGGTGATTTTCCACTGGTTCTTAGCCTTGGATTTGTATTCAAAGTAAGCATCTTTGAATTTGGAGCACACGTCCAAGGTGAGGATGAGCTTGTCATGAGCCTCTTTTGGCTCTTCACCCTTGATGAAGCCAAAGATCTTCTCACCATCGATGTCCTAGTGGCATCTGGTAATAATGGCGTTGCAAATCTCACGGATGAGAACTACGAGCCTGGAAGGCGTGTTGTAGTGCTGCGAATAGGTCCAGATGAGGAGGATGGTGTGCATGATTGGCACAAAGAGCTCAACTACCTCCTTAAGGTCATTGGCTGGGTTGGTGAGCTGATCGAACAGTTCGACCAAGGTCTGGAGATACTTGTAGTTCTCGTTGGCTTCAGATCGAGCGATTTGGACTTCCTTCTGGAGCTTGCTGAAAGGTCCAGTGTAGGTAGACTTGTTTTGCTCGAGGAACTTAAGCACCTTCTTGATCCTCTCAGAGTTCAGCTACTTGCAGATCTCGTTGAGGTTCTCGCTCTTGTTCTTCCAGAATTCAACTTCTACGAGTGGGTCTGGGTGGTTACCGTTCTTGAGTGCGCTCTCTGGGTCTTGCTTGAGCACATTCTTGATCTACCTAGTCCAGTGGATGATGGAACCCTCGAGGAGCTGGGCTTTGTCCTTGCTCGAGGTCTTCTCGCTGGAAGTAACATCATCTGGTGGTCTTGGCAAGAGAGTACGTCCCTTAATTTGACCGATGGTGACATAGGTGTGGGCCAAGAAGACGTGGAACTTGTCCATCAAGTCCTTGGAAACGAGGTCGGACCATCCCATCATGTTGAGTGGGTTGCCGAGTACGGGCAGGTAGACCTCGTTACAGAACAAATAGAGGTTATCAAGAATCTACTTGTTGATTTCCATGAAGATCACCTCCTGGTCGATGTTGTCGGGGGTGATGACGACTGGCTCGCCAGCATCCTTCTTGGGTGGTGGTCTAGCTCTAAGGACAAGAAGGCATTTCTTGGCCATGAGCTTTTTCTCTGGTGGCTCGAGGGAGTAGATGACGTTATCGGCACCTGATGGCGCAGCGAAAAGGAACAGATGCATTCCTTGTTCTCCCAAGAAGTCTTCGACGCATTTCATTGAATCCTCGTTTGCACGGATTTTTTCAAGCTTGTCGTCGGCGATCTTCCTCATGTTGAGGTAGATCAATGAGTACTTCAAGATGTGTTCATTGAGCTAAAGTGGGCTCTTGCTAAACAGACTCATATTGTGTGTTAT
>Ga0115099_10471381_pt1 | contig 13877 bp, 1 predicted proteins | sample MBTome_FD_89017 | JGI IMG/M metagenome (GOLD analysis project Ga0115099, IMG submission 89017) | Marine eukaryotic communities from Pacific Ocean to study complex ecological interactions - MBTS_20Mar14_M2_3um Metatranscriptome... | ecosystem: Environmental > Aquatic > Marine > Oceanic | place... | reverse complement strand
GTTACATATTTTCTTATAAAAGTTTCTTTTATGTTTCTTTTTCGCGAGCTTCTTACTTTGGATTAACGTATCCACCTTGAGCTGGTTTCACGTTTTGCCTTCGAGTGTCGCTGTATTCCTTCAAAAAGAACCTGCGGCTCTTCAGATCAAATCCCTTTTGTCTCGGTGGATCGCTGCCACTGACAAATCCGATTAGGTTCAGGGTATTAAAAACCCAGATGCTACCTTGTCGGCCACCCGAACCGCTGTCATCCCAAATCTTTTGGAGGAAGCCTGTTGGTTTAACCCAATCACGAGGCACGCAACGCATACAAGTGACATCGGGTTGCTGGTCCTTCTTGCTTCCGACAATACCTAGGGCTACAAATTCCTCGCCAGGTGGCACAGGCTCCCAGGCATAAAAAGGATTGCTCCCGTGGGTCACACTCCATGCAAGGCGGAAGCGAGCAGGATGTGGCATGTATCGGTCCAAGACATGTGGTAGCCAACTGCTACCTCCAACCCAGCTTCCAGTTGTATCTGTTACTTCCAAGCACAAGCGATCATGTCCGTCTGTGCTAGGGTTGTCGTAGGCCATTCCAGAAAAGTGACCAAGGGAAACGACGTCCTTGTTTTGTCGGAAAGCCCCACCTCCAACAATAGGCTCCCAAATGCTGATCTTTTGACGGCTCATACTACCTTGACTATTCCAAATCAACTTGAATCTGGTAGCCTTTCTGACCTTAATCTTGATTGCTGCAAGAATAGCTTCGGGAATCTTGACATTTTTCTTCTGTTTTTCGTCAGCCGATGGCATGGGTGGTAGCGGCATTCCATTGTTGAATGCAGCAGCATTCTGTGCCATAGTGCCGTCGTCTTCAAATCCAACAGCTGCCTTGAATTCATCAAGGTTGATGTATCCATCCTTGTCTTTGTCTAGTTCTTTCATGAAGCCGAGCAGCAAGACTTGGTCAAGTGGTAGACCTAACCAAGCCAAACCACGCTTGAGATCATCATAATTCAAAAGACCATCTCTATCTAGATCGATGGCAGTGAAACAATCTCTTGGGTACATTCCTCGTGACTTCAACATCGCCGTAATTCTTCCGGCTGCAAGCTTGTAGTTGAGCATGTGATGTTCATCAGCCGTAATGAAGACCTTAGACAAAGCAGTGGTTGATGGATCCTTTTGTTTTCTTCGCCTATTACTCTGAACCTCCACGAAAAAATTGTACCGTTTCTCCAAATCGTTCTCCTGGAGAGCCCGAAGAAGGTGGCTGACTTCTTTAGGCTGATAATTCAAAGAACTATCGATAAAGCGATAGCATGCTTGTGCTGTAGAATCTTGGTAGCTCTGAGCCGGTTGGTAGCCATACGTCGAATCGAGCGTAGTTCGCTCAGTGCGCAATGCTACAGCCGTGTCTCTTCCAGGAATGAGGGGCAGATTTGATTGCTGATGCATTATCGCACGCATGCATTCGGCTTCAAAGAGAGACAATGCAACATAGTAACGCCCAGCTTGCACGCGATGAAACACGCGTTGTTGGAGCAATTGTTTCACATCTTCAAAAGTGATGGGGCGATTCTTCAAGTCTGGCATTTTCTCAAAGAATCTTTCACCATCTTCGCCATCAACATCAACATCCACTGCTCTCAACACCTCCTTCAATTCAGAAATCGAGATGGTGCCACTCTTGTTGTTATCAGCACCAGAAAATGCCCTCCTTAGCATCTTTTCTTGAGTTTGCGAAAACGACTTTCCTCCAGCCGCGACTTCTTGGATCAGTGATCTCGATGGACAGAAATCCATTGTTACAATCACATTTTTCAAACGACGATGTGTCTTTGAGCTCCAATGTTTCTCATAGTAATTCTTCGAGATGTATAGATACTGCGGAAACTGCAGCCCGACTGCCTTCGAAAAGACATGGTTCTTGACTGAAAATTCGCTGGCAGGGTAGAAGAACTTTTGCCAGGAAGATGATCCATACCCTTCTGGATTCTTCTTGAGCCATTTCCCAAAGTCTGGGTTGAACGGAACACAAAGACTTTCGACTTTCCAAGGAATAGGATCCTCTCCATCTCTGGAGTATTTCTTCTTCTTCGGAGATTCGTCGACCACTTCCTCCTCCTCTTCCTCTTCTTCCTCCTCCTCTTCTTCTTCCTCTTCCTCCTCCTGTTCCTTCAAGACCTCTTCCTCAGCGACCTGCTCTTTCTGCAAATTGGCATCTTGATCCTCTTCTCCGGCTTCTGCAACTGAAGGCTCGCCGAACCGCGACTTCACCAGTCCTTCAGAGTTCACAAGGACCATCAGAATCTTGTCAACAACTGCCTTGTCGTATTCAGATTGGATAAATTCCTTTCGCTGCGCGACAGAATTTCTCAGTGTATCTGATAGTGGGGCAGGAATCGGAATGCTGTTCTGGACTGTAAAGTCCAAGCGCTCACTCAGCATGTCAATAATCTTTTGAATTTTCTCAATACCAACAGGCTGAATCTTCGGCGCTCCTGTAGCATTCGGTAACACAAGAGACTTGATTGCTTCAAAATCGTCTTCAAACAAACGTTTTGATCCTCTCATCCATTCTTCAAAACCAACAGTCCCGTCGTCTTTGTTGGCGCCGGCGGCTGCAGCCTTGTTGGCTTTCGCGAATTCCTTTACTTTCTTCGAAAACGCCAGTTGGGTCAACTCTCTGTAATTCAATGCCATTGTGCTGAAACCACGTTTCCTTGTGACATTGTCAATGCTCTGTTGACACAGCATTCGGAATTGCATGTTCTCACTCCTCATCCCGTTCACCGTCAACCATGCGGCAACGTTTACAAGCAGTTGTCGGCCACTTCCTGCATTCGGCATCAAAGGAGCTGCAGTAGCTGGAGTATTGACTTGGAGCGAGAGAAGGTCGGCCCCATAGCCAGCCGGCGCGGCAGGAGGTAGAGCGGGCACCTGAGCAGCGGCAGCAGCTTGTTGCTGTTGGTTGGAAATCTTAGCCATTTGATCATTAATCAAGCGCATGACTTCGGGAATGATGAATAATTCAACAGTCTGTCCTTTACCAATTCCTCTCATACGGAAGGCGCCCTGAGCATAGTCACGGAAGGTCATGTCTTTTCCTAGTGTCAAAACAGCCCTCGCGTCAATACACTGATGAATGTCCATTCCGGTAGTGTGGATTTGATCGTAAAATGAGAATCTCTTTTGCGGTGGAATTCCAGATTGATTCAACCGAACAACATTCATTCCAGATCTCATCAAGATCATCTTTCTATCCTTGTGATCCAAGAAAACAACTCCCTCGAATTGTTCTGGCAACCCATTTGCAAGCAGATACTTGGCAACATCATAATTACTCATTCCGGTAACTAGCGCACCGCAATCCAGCAACGCATGAAATGGTGGGTTCGCAGTTGCGATATCATCAAGTATTTTGGGCACAGACCAATCGACATTCAGCAAACGGCTGGACATGATTATCTCGCTGGTAAGGAAATTATAGATCTGGCCATCTACACCTTCGTCGTATTGACATTGGCCGAGCTCTTCGGGCAAAAGATCACTAGGAGTTCCACTGAATCCAAGCCTTCGACCGAAGAGCATCTCTCCTCCCAAATCTTGACCAGACGCGCTGACCTTTTCGTGATGGTGCTCCATAGTCAGCGGGAATACAAACTGATCCAAATAGTATTGAGTAACTTGAGGGATGTTCTTCAGAAGGTTGTAGGTGATGGTCATGTGATTTTCATCCTTCACATCGAGCAGGTGCAGAGGCCAAATATCATCTGCGCCTCGGCCTCCTGGTCTACCGATAGGAGCTCTGAAGTAAGCGGCAATATCATCATCTACGTTGTCCGTCTCGCCACCAGTAGGTTCTCCTTCTCGAGGTCCTCTGACTTTACCTCCGGCTTCTTCGACCCATTGCTTGTAGCGAACGGCAGAAGGCCGTTTGTGGTAAGGACCAAGCTCCGAGTCAAGCTTCTCTCGAAGCTCTTGCAAAATGTTTTCGAAATCCACTAACCTCAATCCTTCGTAACGATATGCGAGAATTGTCAATCCGATCACAATGTCCGGCTGTGAGAATTGACTTGCTCGACTTGGAATGTCCTTTCCGATAAATGGGACAGCTGCTAAACGACGTGCCATTGAAACATTCTTCTCCGCACTGTTTCTCAGGTCAGTCTTTGTGAGCAAACCAAAAGTAACACGATTAATCTTACTCAACACATGAGGAAGAAAGTTTCTCAAGAGATCATGACTGAGATTCAGCATCTTCATGTATTCATCATCGAGGGCAACTTGAACAGCAGAAGCAGCCGTTCGGTCCTTCAAAGGTCCTTTTGTCATGTAAGATAGAAGATGTTTGTCTTCAACAGTTGGTAGACGCTTGTTTCTCAAATACAGAAGTTGCCACCTAGCCATCAATGGCTTCAGTTCCCTATGGTAAAATGGTTTATTCAGCAATACCAAGTGAGGCGTGTACTGCATATATTTGTTAGCGATTCCAGATTGGATAACCGACGCGATACTCTCAAGGATCGACAAAGCTTCTCGGCTATCTTTGAAATCCACAGACATTTTCTTGTGTGAATAGTAGAAAATCGCATCAATCAAATGCCATTGCATATCCCATCGAAGACCAATTCCCAGTTTTCCCCGAGAGTAGTCAATCGGATCCTTCAATCCAATCGGCCAGTTCAGTTCACTCTTGAGTGGGTGAAGGATGAGATCAACCTCGTCAAGGAGAAGAACTCCGGATTTGAATAGCTTAAGAATCTCTGTACAATAATAAACATCTTCGGGGTTGACATTCATTTGTTGGATTTCGGATTGATCTCGGAAACGCCTGGCGATTGAAGATAACGAGAAGTTGCCAAAAATGCCATTGTTAGCTGGCTGGCGACTTCCTCCCCTTCCGAATTTATCTTCTTCAAGAATCTTCATCATTTCAACAAACTTAAGCATAAACGACTTCACACTTGTAGGCGTTGCACAAATGACAGCTTTGCTGTCGCGAGCCTTACAAAGCTTCAAATACAAGTCTTTCGTAATCGGAGTACCTCGCGTAAAGTGGAATGTAAACACAGGTTTTCGAACAACCGCTGCGAATTTCTCTCTCATCACTCCTCTTGAAAAGTCCAGTAGAGCATGTGGGACAACCTGAGTCACAAGAGACTTCCCATCCGCGAGCATCAAAGCAAGAAGCGGGGTAACCACCGTCGTCTTTCCTGCGCCCATGATCATTTGATGGCACATTGAATTACCGTTTCTAAGAGAGTCCAAGAATTTGTTTACAAGAATCACCTGACTCTTTCTCAACATCAACGAGTAAGTGAATTCGAACACAAGGAATCTGGGATCAAACTCAATAAAGTTGGGATTTGCTGGGTTTGTCTTCATAAAGTGACGCTCGTTGGTGATATCTGTTGCCACCTTGGACGCTTGCAGCTTAATTTCCTGGTTGATTCGCATGCGATCTTGGGGCTTATTCGATGCTTTCACTCGGCGAAGGAGAAGCATGAGTTTTGTCAGGCTTGTCAGAGCGCGATCAGTTTGACCAATTCTGATGGAAGTCAACATTGCCACCACGGTCAAACTCGTCACAGTTTTGTAGGCGACACTAGACATGTAGGGGTTCAGCGATCGAATATCGTGTTCTGCTGTTGTTGAAAGAATCGACGCAACCAGCAATTCAAAAAATGCAGCGGGCTCGCGCTCGCTAACTTGTCCAAGTCTGAAGCGTAAAAAGTTAATTTCTCCTTTCTCGCCTCCGGCATTTGGAGTGTCGCTCCTTTCATCACTAGTTGCAATCGCTAAAGCTCTATTCATCAAGTTCCATAGCGACTTTCGGTCGTAAGACATTGCTTGATGCAATCCCAAGATCAACTTATTAAGTTGACCCAACGCATTGCTCAGAGCACCCGGATTATCATGGAAGGCATCAACTTCCGCTGGAGCGAATCCGATCAAAATAGGTTTCTTTTCAGAGTTGGTCTTCTGCGAATACTTCAAGGCGTCTGTTGACACCCTCTGCATTGTAGCCTGCGAACAGTGCGTTTGGGAAACTCTGTTACCAGAAACATCAAAAGGAAGAGCACCCGACACGAGTTGTTCTCCTAGTTCGCTTCGCGAAAGGAACTTGACAAATTTCTCCAACTTCATCGGGGCTAGAGGTCTCGATGCAAATGCCTGGAGTTGCTTCGCGGGAATATTTACAGCGGCGCAATTTTGCATATCAAGGAAAAATGATGAACAAGAGTAGTCTGAAATTCTTGGAACCACCCAGAGGCGGTGCTGAGAATAAGATTCAGGTCGTTCCAAAATCATAGCTGTTCTTGGAACTGACTCCTGCAGTGTGACTGTGCTGTAGATCATACTTCGAATAGTCTCCTCGACAAAGAATAGATGCAGCTCCTCGAGAAGTCGACTCACAGCATCCTTGCCGGCAAACATTCCCTTGATTTTGGTCATTCCGCTGTCAATCTTGAACTTTGGAATCTTCGGGTGGTTTGCAATCGATGGGTTTTCTGCGAGGAGGCGAAGTGCTGACATTTCTGCTGAACCAGCCTTGAAATCAGAAGGAGGAACCAGACGGAACAACATTCTACCCCAGCTGTGAGGCTTGTCATTCGGATGGAGCTTGAACGCGACAGTGTTAGTCAAGAGATCGTAGAGAAGTGGGAAGCCATATCTTGCAGATGCAATTTCCACCCCTGAGGTCAAAGCTGCATTGATATATTCAAGCGCCTTCAAGCCACCATAGGCAACTTCGTCCTCTTCTGGCCTGCTGTAGGCCGCACCAAAGAGCTTCGCACTGATTAGAGTTTTCCTTGGGTTGTCGATGATCGTAGTATCGTGGCCCATGTCAAAGTTATCAAACGATGGCGGACGCTCGGTTCCCAATTTGACAGTTAGTTTCTTTCCTTTCGGAAGCGCTGCGAGACTGCCGACAGCGGTTACAAAGGCCTTTCGATTGAGTAGAGAAAGTGACAATCGCCCTCTCGAATCTGGTTTGCATAACTGCAACAGAAGCAGTTCCTCTTCGGTAGTGAGACGACAGGCCGAGGATACGAAATGATGCTTCTTGGCATATTCTTCCGTTTCTTCTTCAACGCTCCACGGACAATTCATTGTGGACTCTTCGCCCAATCCCACCGTCACGATTGACAACTTCAAACGACAAGCATGCGCATCAGGGTGGAAATCGTTTCCAAGGAATTCTAGCTGGTTGAAAATTTGTTGTTCTTCCGCACTCAGCTCCTCGCTTACACAGGACTCAACCATCTTGAATACTTCTTGGTACGCTCCAGTGATGAAGTACATGACCATGAGATACAATGATGAAGCCAGGGATGGTGTCACAAGGAAAGACCTTGAGTTATGAATTGGGTACAGATAACATCGGACTTCTCCGATATTGTTGATCCATTCTTGGTTTCTCCTATCAAGGATTACTTGCACAGACAGGCGAGATCCATCTGTATTCAGTCTGCGCGGTAGAGCGCATCCAGGCATGAGAACGAACAAATCGTTCTCAGCATTTTGTAGAACAATGAAGTGGGAGATGGATCCCAGGAGTTTCTCTGCCATATCTCGAGCCTCTGTTGAAACTGCGATATACAAACCATCGTAGTCATTACTGTAAAGACGAAATTCCCGCTTACCGTCACTACTCTCAAACGGCTTTGCCTTGAATTTTAGATTGACTCGCGGAAGCTCAATATAATCAATTGATGCTGCCGCATGTGCAGAGGTGACACTGGAAGCACTCCAAACAAGAACATGTGCCAAGTTGTCCAGCTTGGACAAGAGCATGCCAACCCGTTTAAGCAGCGAAGACGGAGGAGCAGTCATTATATTCAAGAGCGTCATAACCTTTCGATTCTTGTCGCGCTGTTCTACAAGGGGATCAGAGCTTAAGACTGGAACTCGTTGAATCACCGCCTCCGCGCCCGTATTGCAGAAACCGGTTGTGTCCTTCCCGGGGTCCTTGGAAAGAGTGATCTTCAATCGGGTAGAAGGCCTGTTGCTCTCTGTCTCGTCCTCAATCTCGTCATCTTCCTCGTTGACTTGCTTGGGTTTTTCATATCCAATAATGTCATCGTTTTCGCTTTGCCAAAAGATATAATTTTCAATTAGCGCAGATGGAAGTAAACCAGCTAGGAATCGCTCGGGGATGAAAGTCTGAGTTCCAAGTTCAGAGTTTAAGGCTCTCGTGATGACCAGTGAAGCCGCTGGTTCCAATGTTGTCATAGGGACACCCGCAGATAAAGAAAGGATACCACCGATGCGATCAGGATATGGTTCCCCCTTCTCAACCTCGTGCGGTGATGTAGAGAGGTCAGATGCATATTCGAGAACTCTGAAGTGTCGTCGGCCATGCTCTACAACATTGAAAACCATGATAGCTGGTGGATGTTGATAAATTACAACTTCCTTCAATGTATGCGTACAAATGACCTCGCCGTCCTTCTTCTTGTTCTCGATCCACCCTGACAAAACAGCAAAGGGCTCGTCCGAAAAGTCTTTGTTCGACATGTATAGTTTCACATCAGGAAGGATCAATGGGGCCTTGTCTTTTAAAATCGCAGCCATCCATGACTCTCCGCCTCGCAGACCATTCGGAAATTTTCTGGAGTGAGGAGGGGGCATGAAGCCTTTCAGATCATAGTAATTTCTCTGATCTGGCCCCCACGACTGGACGTCATATCGTCGCCCAACCAGGCGCCACCAATAACGATTGCTAGTATGCATCACTTCAGCACATGCAACATCGGTTGCACTTCCCATCGCCAAATGACGAACTGCCACGAAATCCGCATCTTCCAAAATATGAGGATCCAGCAAAGTCATCTTGTGATTCTGAAGAGTGAAGTCACTGAGTTGAATGTTAACTTCAATACCAACAGCCTTAGTTGTAACATACAGCATCCAGTCTTCATATGACTGATTGACTCTTGGCCTTCTGTACGAGCCATCGCGCAATTTGATGTCTTCCGTGTCTGGAACAAATCGACCATAGCAAGTTGGATGACCAATACTTGCCCAATGTCGTTGCTTGTACTCGGATTCTTTTCCGTCTCGACTTCCGATTCCTGTTGCAACTCTCACAACAGCTTCCATAGCACTGTCACCATCTTTCTTGTGATCTCTAATGAATCTCAAAATATTGTAACGGTGGCGTTGAATTGTGTCAAAGATCTCGGACTGAGCAATTTGGATGGAAGGTGGAGGATGGGTCGGTTTACTAGTATCCTGCAAATCATCAAAAACTTGAGTACTGAAACGAAGGTTGATGGTCAAGTAAACCTGGGAAGACAAGATAATAGACACCGCTCGAAAGTCCAAATTTTCATAATCATAGTTCTTGAACAGATAAAGTAAATGAGCATGGACGCGACAGGCAATATCTACGTCCTTGTTTCGTGACGGGTCAATCCAATATTCTAGGGTTGGGATAGCTTGCGAATCGAGCATGGCACGAAGCTTCTTCAGCGCGACATCCACTCTTATCTTGTCGAGGGACTCCAATCCTCGAGGGCGGGGCTGTCCAGGAATACACTTCTTCACTGCATACTTCATATATCCCTCTACACGCACGGCCAGGCGAATCGCATAAAGAATCAGCGGCCCAGATGAGGATTTCTTTGTGTATTTTCCCACATCCATATCAAGGACACGTTCAAGAATCTTGATGATACAGGCCGTCACTACATCTGGTGACTTGGCAATCTCGTTGAACAGAGTTCCGTGAGCTGTAGCAAGCAAAGCTTCGAGACGATCAAAATCCTTGATGGGAATCTCGTCGATAACGTCCGTGAAATCTTCAGGTTTCCACCTTCCAGGCTCAAAGAGGGCGGCATCGACAATCATCTGAAGTGACTTCGCCTTGAGCGCAGTTAGTCGACCAGGATCGCCGTTTGCGAAAAAGTCCAAAATTAGAGGTATTCTGATGTAAGGAACAGTCAAGAACTGGACAAATTTCTCTGAATCAGCAGGGCTCAAAATATGACCAAATGTGGGCAGCTCCTTATTGTCAAGATGCAAAATATCATCCTCTGTTCGCACCGAAACATGTTTCGATCGTTTACTCTGAAACTTGTCTCCACATGAATTGACAACTGTAGTCGGATCGGCAGAGGAGAGGCGAGCTCTAACAGCTTTCTGCTTACTCATAAAAAGAGATAAGAACCCCTTGTACTTATTATCAAACTTCGGCGCTTGTGCAACATACTCGACAAATTCTTGAGGATGACCATCGAATGCGGTTACATGATAGAAGAGCCTTGGGTCCTCTTTCTCTCCCTTTTTGACATTCCAATGCAAAGTAGCATTTGCAGGTACCCATGATCTAGCCTTCTTTGTATCCTTGGTTTCGGCTGTTGCCGACTTTCCAGACACGGCATGCTTGAAGTGGAAAACGATATCTCGGAAGTATTCAAACTCTGGAAGGACTTCAATTATCGAACCATTTCTTCCAGAAATCAAATTGGCAGAGTGATTGATCATCGCTTCATCAGTTGGTGGGTAAGGACGAGCAAGCGCAAGCTGGATCGATAGCTGGTTGATGAGAATTAAATCACCGCCCATCGGTACCAAGTTCGAATCAAAGTTGAACACAGTATCACGTTTCATCCCGCTCTTCGTGTACGTCGTTTCTCGCAAGTAATCAAGGCATCTGAAGCGAAGGGAACATAGGTTGGGATCATAAATTGGAAGATTCGATCCAAGTGTATCGAATGAACCAGCTTCAATTGCAAACGGCTGAGTTGGACCTTCGCACTGACCAGAGTAATGCATCGCAAAGGTACTAGGGTCGTCACAAGCCTTCACACGACAAATGGCATCAGCCACACATGCTGCACATGCGAATGTAATAGACCGAATAGCTACCAAACCACGAGACTGCTGTACGCATGTAGTAGAAGCTGAGTAGATTCGGCAAATACGACGAAGCAAGAACAAAATGTTCAGCTGGGTCTCACGTCTCATTGGAGTTTTCCTCCAAAAGCAATACTTGGGATCCGAGTTGGGCATGGGCAAAACAACAGTAATTGCATATTGGGCAGCAGAAGCAGCAAATGCAGGTGAATTCTTTATCAATCGACGTTGTTGAAGCAACAAACTACATGCATCAGCTATTCTTTGCAAACCTGACGATGCACTCCCAAAGTCCGTTGCGACAGGTGGGAGCTGTTCGTCAGTCAAGACAGCGGGAATCAAAATTGGATCTGGTCTTTGGTCTCCCATTAGCTTCTTCACGACATTCTCGTAATCATCGCGACGGAGTCTTCCAAACAAGGGGTTAGCTGCAGATCCAGCCTCTGCTCGCATCGATTTGATCATTCCCTTTGAAAAGTCATCACTAAGCGCCGCCTTGGAAAGACCATGGCTATACTGATCCAGCGGTTTGGAGGATGTATAATTGATCTTCTTCTGCAGTCTATCGAGCAAATCCCAAGTATTCGACAACGCCTGCCCAAGAGTGCCATCACCAACACTGTTTGGAGACAATGTGGAAGCGAAATTTGCCAAGTTCCTTCCTGTGAGCTTTAAGATACGCGTGTCCTCAGGATCCAACGAAGAAGCAGGCGCATGCTCAATTTCAGAGTAGGCCATATCAACCGCAGTGTTCATCAACAGCAGCGAAGAATACTTGGAGGACTTGAAACCAGGCTGAGGTGTAGTAGTCATTGCCAACTTTGCCAACGGATGATATGTTGCCGCCGAAATCGGATCCGGAATCTCCCAATAATCAGCCGGCCCTTGGTCAAGATTTGACCTTAGAGGCTGTGAATTCAACGCGGGGAGCAGCTTCGTGTAGAGAAAGGCTGCTGAATTCCTTCTGCTCGGGTAGACTTGCATACGGAAAAGAATTGTCCAGAATGACGAATCCATCAATCTTTTAGAGGGAATGTTCCAGACTGTCATAGCAAGCTGCTTCAGTTCTTTGCCAGTCTCGGACTCAAAGGTCGAGGGGTGATACTCCAGCCCATCTTTGCCAGTGTTACAGACGGTAAAACTCCATTTATCACTTCCACAATTTCTCACAATGTACAAACAGAGGTGGAACTTGTCTGGCTGCTGCCAACCGCCAGGAAGAACCAATTGTTGATTGGCCTCCAATCTCTCCACCAGAGGGAGAAAGACATTGATAAAGTTGAGAAACATGCCATCAAGTGTCTTTCCAGATGCACCTGCCGAGTGAGGCAGAACTGACATGAGTTTGATACAAGCTTCACAGGCAAGATGGTTGAATTTCAATGATGCGATGTTTCTTCCATATCGTCCCCTGCTACTCTCTGACATTACGTGACAAAGAAAGCTCACCGCCTTCGCAAGTTGCTGATACGCTCCGGCTCTGTCTGCCTGTTTTTCCTTGGATAGGGGGAATTTTCGAATGTATTCTTCCAACTTCATTAAACCAAAAAAGGGCGGAACTCGAAAAATGGGAGAAAACTTTCGAGCTGGAAGTTTCCCAGTGGTTCCCGCAAGAAAGTCGTATGGATTGAATCTGGGTTCAGCGAATCCTGATTCATTACCATCTGACGAATCGAAAGAGACCCCGCTGGTACCAATACCGCTGATAAGCTGCTCGTGTTCCTTGGCCAATTCCACCTTTTCTTTGCGCATCATCGCTTTCTGCTTAGCGGTCTCCTTCTCACGTAAACGGCGGGCTTCCTGCTCGGCTTTGGAACCATGAGATGGTGGAGGAACAGGTGATCTAGACCTAGCTGGCGTAGGAGACTTTGAGCGGTTTTGCTGCGTCGGTGCCATCTGAGGTGAGGTCTTTGCAGGGGCTCCTGTAGAAACCTTGGCTGGAGACACCGTCGCTGCAGCAGGAGCGGGAGCAAAGGTCGATGGAGCAGGAAGTCCACTTGATGAAGCATTCAAGTTGACTGGGCTCATAGCACCAGTCCTGTTGACAGTAGGGCCCGATGATGGACTCAAAGCACTTGATCCCAAAGAAGCTTGACTATTGGGTGTGCCTGACATCACATTGGCGTTCATATTACCTCCACTCGCATTAAATTGGTTCATATTACTTCCACTAGCATTAAATTGGCCGGCTTGCGAAGGTGCTGGAATTTCCTTAGAAGGACTTGCAAATGCCGCAGCGACATTTGATGGCAGCTGAGGTTGCTGCGGATCACCGCTCATTCCCCGCTCGAAAGCATTGGTTACTGGTGTTGGTGGAGAAGATGCCCCAGATGCTCCCGACATGTTTTGTAACCCATCAAAGGCCGAAAAAGGGTCTGCCGAAGCAGCAGCTTGTGGCGCAAAACTTTGCTGGTGCTGAGCTCCGTAACCAACCGCTTTTTGCTGGGGGGCTCCGAAAGCATTTTGCTGCGGCACTTGGCCAAATGCCTGTGAAGGCTGATTGAATGCCTGTGGCTGACCGTACGCCTGCTGTTGTTGCATTGCAGGAGGCCTAGCCTGTTGCTTTGCAGCAGGAGCAAACGAAGCCTGTTGCATTCGCTGCTGCATAGAAGCTTGTTGTTGCTGCTGGCCATACGCAGGAGCAGCCTGTTGAGTGACATAGGTTGGAGGGAACCATCCTTCCTTGCCGCTGTAAGATCCCCACCACCATGCGCCAGTCTGATTAGGCTTTGCAGTAATCAGAGCACCCTTAGGAAACGAAAGCTGAGACTGACGAGCGTCTCCTTGGAAGGGATGCTTGGCGGCATATTGGACTGTCGACATTGTCACCTATGTAACGGTCCCTCGCCACACGGATCACCAAAGACGGCACGAAAGATCTCGCACGACTTGATGTTTCAGGGTATATCAAAAGTTTCGGAAAATGTCTTCCGAGAGTTGCCGAGATTCCAGTTGCTTCTTCCAACGATGCAAAAGAAGGCCGCAAACGGTCTCTGCTGCTTTGTTAATGTTGCAATCTCAG
>Ga0115099_10359232_pt1 | contig 13974 bp, 12 predicted proteins | sample MBTome_FD_89017 | JGI IMG/M metagenome (GOLD analysis project Ga0115099, IMG submission 89017) | Marine eukaryotic communities from Pacific Ocean to study complex ecological interactions - MBTS_20Mar14_M2_3um Metatranscriptome... | ecosystem: Environmental > Aquatic > Marine > Oceanic | place... | reverse complement strand
GTTATTTATCAAAATCTAAAAAATGGCAATGTCACCAAGAGCCAAATGGATGGGCGCCTAGATTGGCGAATCATTCGGCTTAGGAGAGTACGAGGGGATGGAAGTCTTTAAAGGCTCCTCTCAAGCTTTATTCGATGCATTCTTTAAGGGAGAAGGTCCCGCGAGAATTTTCGTCTACCATCAATCCCCATACAAAGTCACCGAGTCAGGTGAGATTGTAGAGACTGGAGGCCACAAGGAGTTCCATGTCACTGATGGTGAGAAGGTTAAGCTCAAGGGCAAAGGTGTTTACTTCCTTAGAAACACTACCAACGATAGACCTATCAACCAACAGGGTACCAATGACAACGATGTCCTGTTCGGTGAGATCTCTGAGCATACCGTTACTTCCCTCAACACCATTATCAATCAGGTCTACAAACCATTGATTGATAGACATGATGAGTGGGGTCTCTGTGACGATGAGCACCAGAAGGAGTTCACCACTGTCTTCGACAAGTTCGCTAACGAACTCAGAGAGGCCTTGAAGTCCCTTCAAAACAACATCAACCTTGAGCAATACGACCGCAAGTGGGAGTAAGAGGCCAAGAATGTCCACAACAACAGAGCTCTCAACAATGAGATGATCAATGAGTTCGAGAAGATCTTCAATGAGTGGTCTGAGAAGATCTCTGAAGCTCTCGAGGGCGCTGATGCTGAGAAGAAAGACCGCAAGGATGATGGTCCCAAGGACGAGCTCGACTACTGGAAGCAGAGAATGAGAAAGCTTACCGGTATCTCCGAGCAACTCAGAAGCAAGAACTGTAGAACTGTTTACGATGTTCTCACTCAAGCTTCCCAAAACCCAGGCGAGAACGCTGGAAAGCCAAGAGACAAGATCTACCTTGCCACCTCCAAGTGGAGATCCATTGAGCTTAGAGTCACCGAAGCCCTCAATGAGGCTAAAGACAACGTCAAGTATCTTTAGACCCTTGAGAAATTCATCGAGCCACTCTACAATGGAAACCCAGAGACTATCAAGGATACCCTCCCAGCTCTGATGAACAGTATCAAGATGATTCACACCATCGCCAGATACTACAACACCAACGAGAGAATGACCGGACTCTTTGTTAAGATCACCAACCAGATGATCATTCAATGCAAGTACAACATTCTTAACTTCAGAAGAATCAGAAGGGGCGAGACCAGCAAGAAGGGTCCAATGACCGATGATGTTCTTTGGGATCATGAGCAATATCCACCAGATGAGCTCATCCCAATGCTCCAAAGCTGCATTGAGCTTAAGGTTGCCTATGTCAAGCAATACGAGTTCACCAAGGAGCGTCTTATGAACATGCCAAAGGGTAAGCAATTCGAGTTCTCTCCAAACCAGATCTTTGGAAGATTCGAACTCTTCTGCAGGAGAATTACCAAGCTCATCGAGCTCTTCTCCACCATCAACCAGTTCAAGACCTTAGAGAAGCACAACCTTGAGGGTATCACGCCAATCCTTGAAACCTTCGACAAGTTCGTCATCTCTTTCAAGAAGAAGAACCACAAGTTGCTTGAGTTCAGCATCAACACCTTCGATAGAGATTTTGTCGAGTTCAACGTCGGAGTCTCCTCAGTCGAGACTGATCTCCAGCACTACATCGATAGAAACTTTGAAGTTATCTCCAGCATCGAGGACTCCTTGAAGCTTTTGAGAAAGTTCAAGTCTATCCTCCACAGAGAGAACCTTAGAAATGGCCTTAACTCCAAGTACACTATCTTGTTCCACAACTACGGTAAAGAGATCAGTGATATCGAGGAGCAATATCAAAAGTACAAGAACAATCCTTTGATTGTCAGAAACTTGCCAACTGTCTCTGGTAGCATCACCTGGTCCAGACATCTATTCCATAGAATCTCTGGTCCAATGGAGCAATTCCCATAGGAGTTGATCAAGCAGAAAGAGTCCAAGAGATTCGTCAAGATGTACAACAAGATCGGTTACACTCTCTTCTCCTTCGAGTATCTCTGGAGATAAAAATGGTCCCATGAGGTCGAGAAGGCTAAGGCTGGTCTTCAAGCCACCCTCATAATCCGTCATCCAGAGAACAACAAGCTTTACGTCAACTTCGACTCTGAGATTCTCACTCTCATCAGAGAAGCCAAGTGCCTCTCAAGAATCGGAATTGATATTCCAGAAGCTGCCAAAATCGTTCTTTTGTAGGAAGATAAATTCAAGATGTACAACAACGAGCTCCAATTCGTCCTCAGAGAGTACGACCGTATCGTCAACAAGATCAGACCAAACACCAAATCTCTTCTTGTGCCACATCTTGAGGATCTTGAGTACAAACTCAGACCAGGTATGGTCACTTTGACCTGGACTTCCATGAATATTGATGGCTATCTCCATCATGTTCATCAAGGTCTTGCCAAGCTCGAGCAACTCATTATCAACATCAACGATATCATGGAGAACAGAATTGAGAACAACCTTAAGAGTCTCTCCAAGACCGTTCTTGTCAACCTCCCTCAAGATGCTCAGACCTTCACTCTTGACGCATTCGTCGAGATGCAGGAAGAGTGGATCAAAGAGGAGTCCGAGAAACTCAAGTCCAAGAACTACGAGGTCGAAGGTGCAGTCGAGGATCTTATCCAGACAATTTGCTCCTATCAGCTTGACCAGCATGTTGAGCCAATTTCCGCTGAGGAAATTCAAAAGCTCTCCAAATATTACAACTGGTCCATGTATCAAGCTCTTCTCCATGCCACCAAGTATTCTCTAAACTAGATGAAAGAGAGAATCTGTGGTAGAAGAAACATGCCAAAGCAAATCTTGAAGCCATTCTTTGAGGTCGATGTCCACCTTGAGGGTGACACCTGTACTCTTAAGCCAACTCTTGACGAGGTCCAGAGCGCCATTAACAGAGCTGCTAGTCACGTCCTTAAGTCTACCAAGAATGTCCAAAACTGGAACCAGAAGGATCAACCAGAGGAAGACAGAGAGCCATTCTATGACTGGATTGCCAAGGATAAGGAAATCGTTAAGGTTATCCTTCTCCTTACCGGTTCCATCCAGGGAACCAAGAACAACGTTGTCAAGTTCCTTGAGAGCTTCGAGAAGTACAACTGGCTCTGGAAGAGAAAGATTGATGAGACCCTCAAGAAATTCAACTCCTCCAACCCACAACTTGAGGACTTCGAAGAGAAGCTCAGAGAATTCACCGGACATGAGACTGAAATTGGCCATATTCCCGCCTAACATCAAATTGGTGCTCTCAGTCTCAAAACCGACAATGTCAAGACCGGTCTCAAAAAGTGGATTGAACAATGGAAAGATGCTTACGCCAAGGATCTCCACAAGAGAGCCAGTACCATGCTTGAGTCTCTCACTGATGATATCAAGTAGATCAAACTCAAGATCGAGAAACCAGCTAAGGATATTGATTCCCTTGGTAACGTCATGCAAGCTCTTGAGGAGATCAGAAAGAAGGAATCTGAGATCGAAATCCAATTCAGACCAGTCATCGAGATGTACAATCTTCTCGACACTTACCTCCCAGAGGTTATGGAGAAAGAAGAGATGGACGCATCCACCATCCTTGATAAAGATTGGGGACAATTGGTCCAACAGGCTGTTGGAGTCAGAAATGAGCTCCAAGGTCAACAAGCCACCTTCAAGAAAGACCTCATCGAGGGTATCAGCGTATTGGTCGATGATGTCCAAGATTTCAGAAAGAATTTCGAGAAGAACGGTCCTATGGTTACCGGTATTGAGCCAAAGGAAGCCTTGAACAGACTTAGAATGTTCTCTGATGAATACGGAATCAGAAAGAGAAAGTTTGATTCTTACAACGCTGGTGAAGGACTTTTCGGTCTCCCACATCAAAGCTATCCAGAACTCGTTAAGACCCAACAGCAAATTGAGCTCCTCGACAAACTCTACAACTTGTACTCCAAGGTCAAGGATACCATTGCTAAGTGGAAGGATATCACTTGGACAGAGATCAAGGAGGAAATCAAGAATATGACTGATCAAATCGAGGTCTTCGCAAGAGACTGCAACAAGCTTCCAGGTGTCCTCAAGGGTTGGGATGCCTATAAGGAACTTAAGTAAGAGATTGATGATATGACTGAGATCATTCCATTGGTTGACAATCTTGCTAACCCATCCATCAGACCAAGACATTGGGAAGAAGTCATTGAGATGACCAAGGAGCCAATCCCATATGACAGTGAGACTTTTACTCTCTCTCAACTCCTTGCTGCCCCAATCTTGAACTTCAAAGATGATATTGAGGATATCACCGACTCTGCTGGTAAGCAATTGAAGCTCGAGAAAGAACTCAATGAAGTTATTGCTGCTCATTGGGAAGTTGCTGAGCTCGAACTCAAGACCTGGAAGGGTGTTGATGCTCCTTGCACACTTGGTGGTAACATTCAAGATGTTCAAGAGAAGCTTGAAGAGCACATCATGGCACTCAACTAGATGAACGCTATGAGATACGTCACTCCATTCAAGTCCGTCGTCACTGAGAAGATCGCTCTTCTTTCCGATGTCGCTGATATTGTCGAGAAGTGGCTTAAGGTCCAAACTCTCTGGACTAACCTCGTATCTGTCTTCACCTCCGGTGATATCGCCAAACAGATGCCAACTGAGTCCAAGAAGTTCAAGGGTATTGATAAACAATGGCTCAAGATCATGGAGAGAGCTGCTGAGCAAAAGAACGTCATTCAATGCTGCACCAACGATATCTTGAAGAACTCCCTTGGAGGTCTCCAAGAGGGACTTGAGGTCTGCCAGAAGAAGCTTGAGAACTATCTCGAAACCAAGAGAAACGTCTTCCCAAGATTCTATTTCTGCTCCAATTCCGACTTGCTCAAGATCTTGTCCGTTGGTTCCGATCCAAACGCTGTCCAAGATGACTTCGAGAAGCTTTTCGATGCCATCAATAGAGTCTCTTTCGACGAGACCGACAGAAAGCTCATTGTTGAGATTACTCAGCTCATGAGAGGACAAGAGGAGAACATTCAACTCCAAGAAGGTGTCAGAGCCGAGGGTAACATTGAGGAGTGGCTCGTCAAACTCCAAAATGAAATGCAAAGATCAGTCAGACAAATCTGCGCTAGAGGTGCACAAGACTGCATGTCTATGCCACACAGAGAATTCATCGACTCTTATCAATCCCAGATTTCACTTCTCGGTATTCAGATGCTTTGGACTGAGAAGGTCGATGACTGCCTCTCCAGAAGTCAAAAAGAGAGACTTGTCGAGCTCGACAAGAAGAAGAAGGACATCAACAACCTCATGGCCCAACTCACCCAAATGTGTCTTGAGGATATGAACCCACTCAAGAGAATGGCCGTCGAGACAATTGTTACCATTCATGTGCATCAAAAGGAAATCTTTGATGAAATCCACGCAGATTGCAAACAACACAAGATCAAGGACGGTAACGATTTCTCATGGACCAAGAACACCAGAGTCGCCTGGAGAACGGAGGATGGTGAAGTTTCCCTCAAGGTCACTGATATTGAGTTCACTTATTCCTATGAGTTCCTTGGAGCCAAGGAGAGACTTTGTATCACTCCTCTTACCGATAGATGCTATATCACCCTTTCCCAGGCTCTCGGTATGCTTTATGGTGGTGCTCCCGCAGGACCAGCTGGTACCGGTAAAACAGAGACTGTCAAGGATCTCGGAAGAACTCTCGGTATTTTCGTCGTCGTAACCAACTGCTCTGATGAGCATAAATACAGAGATATGGCCAAGATCTTCAAGGGTGTTTGCCAATCTGGTCTCTGGGGTTGCTTCGATGAGTTCAACCGTATCTCTCTCGCTACCCTCTCTGTCGTCGCCGCTTAGGTCGAGTCCATCACTCAAGCCAAAAAGCAAGACGCCAAGAGATTCATGTTCCCAAATGAGGAGAAACCAATCGTCCTCATCAAGGCATGCGCTTACTTCATCACAATGAACCCAGGTTATGCTGGTCGTCAAGAGCTCCCAGAGAACCTTAAGGTTTTGTTCAGAAGTGTAAGTATGATGGTTCCTGACAGAAGAGTTATTATCATGGTCAAGCTCGCATCTGTCGGTTACTCTACTTTCGTACCATTGGCCAAGAAATTCAATGTGCTCTACAAACTTTGCGAAGAGCAATTGTCCAAGCAACGTCATTATGATTTCGGTCTTAGAAACATTCTTTCCGTACTCAGAACTGCCGGTAACTCCAAGAGAGAAGAACCACCAGGTGCTGATGAGGAAATGATCATGGCCCGTACCTTGAGAGATATGAACTTGTCCAAGTTCGTCGCTCAAGATATTCCACTTTTCCTTTCTCTCCTCAGAGATATCTTCCCAGCTCAGACTGATATTAAGAAGAAGACCTATAAGGAAGTCGAGGGAGCCGTCAGAAAGCTCTTGAGAGAGAACAACTTGTTAGATAAGCCACAATGGTTCATCAAGATTATCCAGCTCTATGAGACATCCGTCGTAAGACACGGTTTCATGGTTGTCGGTACCGTAGGATGCGGTAAGACTACCATTATGAACACCTTGACCGAAGCTCTCACTGAATGTGGTACTCAACACAAGTAAGTTAGAATGAACCCAAAATCCTTCACTGGTCAACAGATGTATGGTGTGATGAACACCGTCACTGGTGAGTGGGTTCCAGGTGTTTATTCCCAAATCTGGAAGCAATGCAACGACAAAAAGAAGAAGCATGTTTCTTGGATCGTTTGTGATGGTCCAGTCGATGCCATTTGGATTGAGAACCTCAACACCGTACTCGACGATAACAGAATCCTCACTCTTGCCAATGCTGAACGTATCCCGATGACAGATAACTGCAAGATGACATTCGAGGTCGAGAACTTGAACAACGCTTCTCCAGCTACCGTCTCAAGATGTGGTATCATCTACGTCTCTACCACCGATCTCAGTTGGTAACCACTTATCACTACCTATGGTACCGACAGAGCTCAAGACAAACTCAGCTGCAACCCAGAGGAGGCCACCTGGCTTCATGATTTGTGCCAAAAGTACATTGAGAAGGAGGGCGTACACGACTTGTTCAACGTCTTGGACAGAGACTACAACTACGTCATGCCAACCCCACCAGTCGTTAGAATCAACCAATTCCTTAACCTCTTGTGGGCCCTTCTTTCCAAGTATGTTGATGCCGGAGAGACTGTTGACAAGGCTGCATTCGAGAAACTGTTCATCTACTGCCTCGCTTGGGCCCTTGCCGGTCTTTTCGAGAATGAAGACAGAGAGAAGTTCCACAAATATCTCGAGAGCAAAAACGCCCCACTTCCACCAATCTCTGCGCAGAGAAGTTCCGTTGACAAAGAGACTGTCTTTGACTACTATGTTGATGAGACCACCAAGCAATGGAAACTTTGGGAGGCTGAAAGCTGGACTCCTCCAAAGAGAATTAAGTTCTCTCAGCTTCTTATCCCAACTGGTGACTCCACTAGAGTTGAGTATATCGTCAACAAGGTTGCTAACCTTCCAGACATGAGACACGAGAGAAGAAAGGAGCCAGGACACAGAAACGCCCTTCTTGTCGGAGGTCCAGGTACCGCCAAGACCTCTAACCTCGTCATTTACTGCAGCAAGTTCGATCCAGAAGAAATGCTCTTCAAGAGAATCAACTTCTCCAGTGCCACCACTCCATATAACTTCCAAGAGTCTATCGAAGCTGAAGTTGAGAAGAAACAAGTCAGAACTTTCACCCCACCAGGTGGTAAGAGAATGACCGTCTTCTTGGATGATGTCTCCATGCCTTTCGTCAACCTTTGGGGTGATCAAATTACTCTTGAGATTACCAGACAGCTCATTGAGCAGAAAGGTTTCTATTTCCTCTCCAAGGATGAGCGTGGATACTTCAGAGGTATTGAGAAAATGCAATTCCTCGCTGCCATGAACCATCCAGGTGGTGGACGTAATGATATTCCACATAGATTGAAGAGACACTTCTTCTCCATCAACATGACCCCACCATCCCAGAGATCCATTGAGAATATCTATGGTAGAATCCTCGAGATTCTTTTCAACCCTAAGAAGTATTCTCCAGAAGTCATCAACATGAGACCATACCTCATTGATGCCACCATCTCTATTTGGGATGCCGTCAAGAGAAGACTTTTGCCAACCCCAACTAAGTTCCATTACACTTTCAATATTCGTGAGCTTGCTCGTGTTTTCTAGGGTATCTGCAATGTTGCCGAAAAGCCAGAATACAAAGTTATCGAGTCTTGCTCCAACGTGAAGGAAAAGATGAGACCCGAACTCTTCCTTATCGGTCTATGGAGACATGAGTGCGACAGAACATTTATCGATAAGCTTATCAGTAACAATGATAAGAAAACTTTCAGTGATATGCTCGACAGAGTCACCAAAGAGAAATTCAGAGAATCTCTCGGCTTTGATGATGAACAACTCATGACCAACATGCTCTTCGCCGACTTCCAAAGAGAAGATAAATACGATGAGTATGGTGAGCTCGAAGCTGAGGCTCCATTCGTTTACGAGGCTGCCCCAGATATCGAGAGTATTAGAAAGAGAGCCATGGTAAGAATGGGAGATTACAATGAGAAGTACCCATCCAAAGCTATGAACCTCGTCATCTTCGATGATGCTCTTAAGCACTTGCTTAGAATCACAAGAATCATCAACTCTCCAAGTGGAAACATCCTTCTAGTAGGTGTCGGTGGTTCAGGTAAACAGTCCTTGACCAAACTCGCTGCCTTCATCTGTAAGCATGTTTTCTTCCAGATTTCTCTTACCAAGAGTTACAATGATAACAACCTTAAGGATGATATCAAGAACCTTTACAGAGAAGCTGGTCCAGCCGGTAAACAAGTTGCCTTCATCATGACTGATTCCGAAATTAAATCAGAGACTTTCCTTGAAGCCATCAACAGTATGCTTGCCACTGGTGAAATCCCCGGTCTTATTCCAAAGGATGAGAAGGATGTTTTCTGTCTCGAATCCAAGAATGTCTATACCAAGGAAATGGGTAAGGGTTACGAACCAAATCTCCTCGAGCTCTGGATCTACTTCATCAACAGAGTCAAGGATTGCCTTCATATGATCCTCGCCTTCTCCCCAGTAGGTACCAAATTCAGAGATAGATCCCAAAAGTTCCCATCTCTGTTCTCGCAGTGCTCAATCGACTGGTTCCTCCCCTGGCCCGAGGATGCATTGGTTGCTGTATCTCACAAATACTTGGATAATTTCAAGATGGATGCCACCAAGAGTGTGAGAGAAGAGCTTGAGAAGCACATGGGTAAATGCCACGACTTGGTTACCGAAGTCTGCGAAATTTACTTCCAAAGAATGAGAAGACATGTCTATGTCACTCCAAAGAGTTATCTTTCCTTCATTGACCTCTACAAGGAAGTCTACACGAAGAAGTATGACGGTATTGATGTTGAAGAGGTTTAGATCGTTTCCGGTCTCTCCAAACTTAAGGAAGCCTCTCAGGGTGTAGAGGAACTCAAGGTTGACTTGAAGAAAGAAGAAATCAAACTTAAGGAGGCATCTGATGTCACCGACAAGCTCCTTAAAGAGCTTGAAGTTGAGAACAGAAAAGCTAAAGAAAAGGCCGATGAGTGCTCTATCGTCGCCGAGAACTGTAACAACCAGAAAGTTGAAATTATGGCAGAAAAAGATTAAGCAGATAAAGATCTGCAGGTAGCGCTGCCGTTCTTGCGGCGAGCAGAAGCTGCTGTAGATTCCATCAAACCCGGTGATATTAATGAGCTGAAGGGTATGAGACAAGCTGTAGATACCACTAGACTGATTATGGACACCATCCATATTCTGTTCCAGCGTCCACTTGACCCAGTCAAACCAAAGGCAATGAACATTTTGAAACAGGAATGCCCATTCGTCAACGACTCCTTTGACAACTGCACCAAGATGACTCTCTCAAGTGCTCTCTTCTTGAAGGATCTATTTGATTTCTCCAACAATGAGAAAGATAACATTAATGAGGAGACCATTGAGCTTTTAGAGCCATATCTTCTTTTCTAGGCTCCAGATGGTAGAGAAATCTTCACCGGTGCTGTCGCTAAGAAATCCTCTTCTGCACTTGAAGGTATGTGCGTTTGGGCTGCTGCTATGAGTGACTATCATAAGCAATCCAAGATCGTCAAGCCAAAGCTCAGACTTCTCGAAGTCAAGATGGCTCAGCTTAAAGAAGCCGAGGAGAACCTTGCTGCTGCCGAGTCTGAGCTCGCTGAAGTAACAGCTCTTAAAGAACGTCTTAGACAAAAGTTCGACGCCCAAATGGCAGAGAAAAATGCTCTCTTGGAGAAAGCAACTAAGACAAGAAGGAAGATGGACTAAGCAAACAGACTTATCAACTCCCTTCAAGATAACAAGGAAAGATGGATTCAAACTGCAAACGAATTCAAATCTTTGAAACAGAGATTGGTAGGTGATGTAGCCAAGGCTTGTGCTTTCGTCTCTTACTGCGGTCCATTCAATGCCGATTTCCGTGCCAAGCTCCTCGACGAGTACTTCCACGGTGATCTCATTGCCAAAGCCATTCCAGTATCTGAGGATCTCCAATTGACTGAATTCTTGGTCGATGCTGCCACAGTAGGAGAATGGAATCTTGAGGGTCTTCCACCAGATGAACTCTCCATCCAGAACGGTATCATGGTTACCAGATCCTCCAGATACCCACTCATGATTGATCCACAAGGTCAAGCCATTCACTGGATCAGGACCAGAGAACCACTTCTCCTTTCCCAAAACACCATCATCACCCTCAGTCATCCAAATCTCAAGGATGCCCTCAAATTCCCACTCCAAGAAGGTTTCCCAGTCCTTATTGAGTCCATTGAGAACGAGGTCGACCCAATGCTTGATCCAATTCTCGAAAGACAAATTATCGTCAAAGGTAGAAACAAGCTTATTAGAATTGCTGATCAGGAAATGGACTATGATGACAAGTTCAGACTCTATATGACTTCTCGTCTTGCCAACCCTCATTTCTCTCCAGAGCTTGCTGCCAAAGCAACTATTATCGATTTCACTGTCACACAGGGCGGTCTTGAGCAACAGCTTCTTGGTCGTTTGATCGGTAAAGAGCAAAAGTCTCTCGAAGAATAGCTTACCCAACTCCAAGAAGAGGTAACTAGCAACACCAAGATTCTTAAGACCCTTGAGGATCAGCTCCTCTACAAACTCGCCACCGTCGAAGGTTCCCTCCTGGATGATGTCGAGATTATCGATGTATTGGCTACCATTAAGACCAAATCTAAGGAAGTCAACGAAAAGCTTGTTGAGGCAAGAGAAAAGAAGATCGAAATTAATGAGAAGAGAGAACTCTTCAGACCAGTCGCAGCAAGAGGTGCCGTGTTGTACTTCTGTATTGTCGAGATGACTCTCGTCAACTGGATGTATAACACTTCCCTGACCCAGTTCCTCGGTCTTTTCGATTATGCCATTGATGCTTCACCAAAAGCTCAATTGGTTAAGGATAGAGTTCAGATCATCATCAACTGGCTCACTAGAAGAACCTACCGATATATTAACAGAGGTCTCTTCGAGAGAGATAAGGTCACATTCAAACTCATGATGTCCACTAAGATCCTTATCAAAGACGGCAGACTTACGCCAGCAGATGTAGGCCTTCTTCTGAAAGCAGGTGGTGGTATCGATGATAGAAGCAAGCCATTCCAGTGGATGGAGCAGAAGACTTGGCTCAACCTTAAAGCCTTGTCCAAGCACAAGTTCGCCAACGACCACACCTTCTTCTTCAAGGAGCTCCCAGATAGAATCACCAGAAATGATCAAATCTGGAGAAAGTGGATTGATGAGAACGAGCCAGAGAAGACTCCAGTCCCAGACTACGAGGAGAAGATCAGCGCCGACCAAAACATCGGCCACTTCATCCATCTCTGCCTTGTCAGATCCATGAGAGAAGACAGAACAGTACTTGCCAGTAACATGTTCATTAGAGAAGTGCTCGGTGAAGAGTTCGTCCAACCAGTCACTGATCAAATCTTCGAGATCTTCGAAGAGACCAAGACCAACGTTCCAGTCTTGTACTTACTCTCCAAGGGTGCCGATCCAACTGGTGCTATTGATGAGTATGCCAAGAAGAAGAAGCAATTCCCAACTGGTAAGGTCTCCATGGGAGAGGAAATGGAAATCCCAGCCGCTTCTCTTATTGAAACAGGTATGGCTGCCGGTAAGTGGGTTGTCCTTAACAATTGTCACTTGAGTCTTGAATTCATGGCTGAAATGGAGGATATCCTCAATCCAAAAGATAAGGAAGTACACGAAGATTTCAGACTTTGGATCACTTGTGAGCCTCACAATGAATTCCCACTTGGTCTCCTCCAAATGGCCATTAAGGTCACAACCGAGCCACCAAAGGGTCTCCAAGCCGGTCTCTCTAGAACTTTCAACACCATGGTCAACCAAGACTTCCTTGAGAAGGTCGAGCCATATGACAAGTGGAGATCCCTCGTCTTCTCTATTTGCTTCATGCACTCCGTTGTCCAAGAGAGAAGAAAGTTCGGACCACTCGGTTTCTGTATCGCTTATGAGTTCAACAACGCCGATTTGGAAGCCTCCCTTCTATACATTGACAAGCATCTCACTATGTCTGCTGCCCTTAACATTCCTTACTCCTGGAAAGCTATGCAGTACATGGTCTGCCAAGTACAATATGGTGGTAGAATCACTGATGATCTCGACAGAGATACCTTCATTACCTACGGTAACCTTTGGGTCCAAGAGACTATCTTCCAGCCAAACTACTGCTTCAACAACCTTGTCACTGAATTCACCTATCAGATTCCAGACACTATTGAGCACGTCAGATTCCTCGAGTTCATCGCCACCATGCCAGGAAAAGACAGTCCACCAATCTTCGGTCTCCATCCAAATGCCGATCTTACTTTCAGACTTAAAGAGTCTCTCGAAATGATCGCTGTACTGATTGATACCCAACCCAAAGATTCCGGTGGTGGCTCTGGTAAGTCCCGTGAAGAGGAGGTCAAGGAGAAGATTGAGAAGGAATTGCTTCCCCAACTTCCACCAGACTTCATCATTCTCGATGTCAGAGAGAGATTGAAGCATCTTAAGGGACCAAGAGGTATTGGTGACCCAGAGACTGTTCCATTGAACATCTTCCTCAGACAGGAGATCGATAGATTCCAGATGATCTTGACCATCGTCAGAACCTCCATGCAAAACATGATCGATGCCATCGAGGGTACCATTATCATGACTCCAGACATCGTCGACTCCATCGGCGCCGTCCATGATTTCAGAGTCCCACGTAAGTTCCAGTTCGATCCAACAGGTGCCGAAATCTCCTGGATGACTCCATCCCTCGCCGGTTGGATCAAGGGTCTCTTGGATAGACACTACCAGCTCAACAACTGGATCAGCAAGGAGCGCCCACCATCCTACTGGCTCACCGGTTTCTTCAACCCACAAGGTTTCCTTACTGCCATGAAGCAGGAAGTTACCAGAATCAAGAAGACCTGGGCTCTTGATGCCGTCGAGTACACCACCGATGTCATCAAGGAAGTCATTCAGGGCGATGACGGTAGAATCGAGGGTAAGGCCATTACTCCACCAGCGGAGGGTGTTTACATCCATGGTCTCTATCTTGAAGGTGCAGGCTGGAACAGAACCGAGAGAAGACTTGAGGACTCCAACCCTAAGGAGCTCTTCTATCAGTTCCCAATCATCCACGTCGGCGCCGTTTGCACAACTCCAAACCCCAACGAAAGAGGTGGTGGTGCACAGGCCATGCTCACCAATCTCGCAAAGACTTGCTTCTCATGCCCCGTCTACAAATATCCAAAGAGAAACGACAAGTACCTCATCTTCAGTTGCTATCTTAAGGCTGAGGCTGCCGGAGCTCCAAGCTCTGCCAACAAGGGACTTACTGCTCCGATGAAGTGGAGACTTTGCGGTGCATGCCTCCTTTGTACGAAGGAATGAGCATATTTATATAGGTT
>Ga0115099_10036427_pt1 | contig 14075 bp, 1 predicted proteins | sample MBTome_FD_89017 | JGI IMG/M metagenome (GOLD analysis project Ga0115099, IMG submission 89017) | Marine eukaryotic communities from Pacific Ocean to study complex ecological interactions - MBTS_20Mar14_M2_3um Metatranscriptome... | ecosystem: Environmental > Aquatic > Marine > Oceanic | place... | reverse complement strand
GCGCAAGAGAGAGAGCGCGCGCGCGCGCGCGCTGCAGCACCAAAAGTAAGAAGGGAGGGTACAGTGCACACATTCTTAACGATCTAACGACATAAGCAGCGCCGTGCCCCTCTTAACCCAATGATCCTGCGAGTATTCGCCGGCTTTGAGGTCGACTGCTATCACAAACGACCAGGCAACTGCGCCACCTTCACCTGCACGATTCGGGTAGTAGTACAGCGGGGCAGCGAACGAGCCCTTCTTAGCTTTCGTCTTGATGACCTCAATCGGCTTGAACAAAATAGTTGGCATCGTAGCGGTCAGCTGCATCGGAGGCGCTTCTACCAAGCAAACATTCTTTTTGTCCCACCCTGCACCTTCAAGGAAGATGCCTCGGATGAAAGCGCCGTCACGCGGCGGTTCGACAATGTTGACATCGTCAAGGGTTTGCACAGTAAAGTCCCACCCAAGCGAGTCAATGGCAACATTGTTGCTTCGTGCCGCTGACTGGAGCACAGCGGTCAAAAACCCAGTTGGGAAAGAGAATGCCGACATCCAGAAGATAACTGGTGGTCGGTGCGTTGTTGCCCATTCTGAAAACATGGCAATCCGTTCGATTAGGTCAATCACCCACGCAGCAAGCGGCTTCATTGATGGGTAGATTTTCTTCCAAGATGGCGGAACGATAGAGTTCAGCATGCACTGGAACGTCTCTTCCAACTCGGCAGACATGACGACCGTGCCTTTGATGCCCTTTTGCACGTCAATCACAGCTTCTTTAATCTGGATGAGCAGCACGTTGTACCTTTCGATCTCTTGGAATAGGACGACGTTCAAAGGCGATTCGTCGCCCTTCATCATCCTCTTTGTACCTTCGAGATCAATTGGTGCCGGCACCTTTTCCTGAATATCGGCAGCCATATCGCCAACCCGCTCTTCATCACTCTGACCTTCGCCTCCAGCAACAACAGCTTGAAGTCCCACAAGGGTACCGAGCGTGTCAGATGCTTCACGGATCATACTCGAAATGTCAGCATTTGGGTGCTGTCCAAACGCTCCCGGCGGATCAATCGCAGGCAGCTGTCCCAGGTAGTCCAAGTACGACTGCATGTCACCGTGTGGCTGAGTTGCATACGCTGGCGAGTCTGACAGCTGGTATCCGTCAGTCAGCGCATCTTCGCAGAAAAGGTCCGCAATGTACACCAAAATCAACCGTCTATCAAAGTCATCAGTGACATGACCGCCGTACATGACACCCGAGATCAAGTACTTCATGGCATCCCACGGCGTGTTTTCGTACTCTTCCAAGTAGAGGGACAACAGCGCTTCGCAGATGATAAAGTCGGAATCGTTGAACGGGTAAATGACGTTCCACCCAAGCATCTGGAACTTCCGTCGTTCGATGATGATAGAATGGAAGAAAGCGAGTCCCAAAAGGAGTTTCTTGTACTTGACAGTTGCATTGCACGCTTCAAACTGGTCCTCGGTCAAGCTGGTGTAGAGACGTTTCATGTTTGCACGAATGCCCTTTGGAGGTTCTGTGGTCATTTTGATTCCAGCTTGCAGGATGGAAATTGGGAATTCAGGCGTTGGGCTAGACGAAAGCCACAACCTGAAATCTTTGTGAGGTGCATCAGTTTCCATTGTTTCCACGACCTTGGCGAGACGTGGCATCCACGACAACGACAAGTGGCAGTTCGCAAGGAAGACCCACTGGCCTTCTTTCCGTGCCACTTTAATCAGTTCCTCTGCGATCGGGGCTTGGCCTTGGCCGAGCGAAAGCGTCTTCATTCGGTCGCCCATACCTCTCTTTTCAGCAAGGTCAAGCAAGTTCTTGGTCGGGTCAACACCAGTAGACAGCACAAAGATCAAAGGCTGGGTGGCAATTGAGTCGTTCACAACCTGTCCTACATCAAGCGGTGGAGGTTCCGTAAACTTTTCTCCCAGGTTGTTCTTGATGAACGTGGTGACCACAATTCCAACTCTGTCCATCCGCAGTGCACGAATAATGAGCATTCGCTGCAGCTCGTTGCAGCTGTTTTGCCATTCGCCCGGCAAGTCAGTTTTCTCGGGACATGCGCTCGTGAACCAGCTGTGCCAGGCACGGTGGTCCGTCTCAAAGGAATCAACAAGTGGCGCAAACTTGCTCAAGTTTGAATTCATCTCCGTAATATTGTCCCAGGCCATTTCCGAGATCCAGGCTGGCGCAGGGTTCGGCGTTTGCTTGCTGCGGTCCAAGACGACACCACCCCGAAGGAAAAAGTTGTACTCTTGCATGTTAATCTTGCTCGCGGCTTCGAATATTTTTGCATTCAAATGGAAAGAGAAGAGAAGTTTGTCTTTCTCGAAAAGTCCTGCGCAGGTGTTTGCGTACACGGCGTACGTGTGGTACTCGTTGATGTTCTGGATCCGTGTTTCAAGCTGGTTACTCTTCAGCGATTTTTTGATACTCAAGTCGTACAACTGTTTGTAAGCATCAAGGGCAAATTGATACATCGGGTCAATCGCTTCGATGTCGTTCAAGACAAAAAAGAGAATTGCCGCTCGCTTGGCTGCAACACGGTACCCTTCACGTGCTTCGTCAATCTCCTTTTCGGTGGTGACGGCGACGGCAAGCTGCTCGTTCACTTCAGTTGAGGTAATTTTGGACGAGTTGAGAGTGTCCAACAGCTGTGGGTCATCAAGCAGCGAACCTTTGGCGTTTGCCAGGAGAAACAAAATTCTGTCTTCAAGCTCTCCAATCTTCTTCTTACCAGAAGCAATGTTGAGCACAAGCTCATCTTTCTGCTGCTCCAAATCAAGGCGCTCGCGGCGAACAACTTGCCCAAGCATCTGAGCTTCAAGACCTTTCAGCACAACAGCAAAGTTGCACACGGTCACTTTTGTGCTAATGTCTGGACCGTAGGTTGGGTTGCTCATCTTTGTTGTGATGTAAAACTTAAATTCTGGGTTAAATTCAACTTCCTTGTCTGCTAATTTTAGCATCAGCCGGCCGCCACGCTTCACAAACGCTTTGTTCAAGATTGGCTCAAGCGAAGGGTCAAGTTCCTCTCCTACGTTTTGCATCAGCACAGGAGTGCCGTATTGAATTGCATTCTCCAGCGTTCGCAAGTAGTCTGGCATCTGCAAGTCGACAACCTTGAGGCCACGCTTTCGCTCCATATTCTTGATCCACTTTATCGCCTGGCCTTGAGGGTCAATCATGAGCGGCCAACGCCGCCCTCTCGTCACAATCACGCCGTTCTCAGTCGAGAATTGGTCTGATGGCAATCCTTGAATGTTCCAGAATCGCACATCTGTTGGTCTCGCCAAAAAGTTGGACATGTCAAAGCTCACAGTGTGCGGGATTTCGGCGTCCTTTACCGCCTTTGCCCACGTTGCCAACAAGACGGACCGGTAGTCGGAGACGAACGGTCCCATGTACGACAGAAATCCAGCTCCCATCAAGCAGTCGCCAACGAGCAAGATGATATTTGCACGAAGCGTCTTTACCGTGGCAGCCCAACGAACACGTTCTCCGCCAAGTCCTTCAACCAGCATTTTGGCACGCTCAAGTTTGAGGGCGGTGGCAGCCGCCTTTGCTGCAAGCTCATCTTTGGTCTTGAGTTTGGCCTGGAAGTCAGATTGCAACTTCTCGACCTTTGCAGTGACTTCTTGGAGCTTCGCCTCTGCACTGGCAAGCGCGGCCTGCTTCGACGCAAGAGCAGCGGTAGCTTCTGCAAGCGCCTCACGCTTTGGCCCAACGACCCTGAACACTCGCGCGTAAACTTCCATAGCACGGACCCACATGCATAACGACTTTCCGGCACCAGATACCTTCGCAACCACATCTGGCTGGAAGTCAGGGTTTGCAATGTACTTTCCAAGCTTCTTTCGAGTAGCTTCTGAAATGTGATCCTTGTCAAACTCCTTTAACTGCTTGATAAAGTCGCCTTCGCCGAGAGCCTTTTTGGCCGAGGCCCAGTCCGTCTTACCTTTCCGAAGAACTTGCACGCCTTCCATCACAAGCGCAACGAGGGGCGGCGGTTTGTTGTATGACTTGATCTCGGTAATATCGCCTTTGTTGAGGGAATCCAAAGCGCCTATAGCTGCCGCGAGCGCAGGCATTGCTTCGTCAAGGTCGTGCTGCGCGTTTGCGGCCATCTCCATGGTTGCAGCAGCTTCAACTCCAATCTTCTCCTTTCGCGCGCCGACAGCCTTCTGCTGATCGTCGGCTTCCTTTTTTTGCTGGACAATGACAACAAGATACTCATCGCATTCTTTTTGAAATTCAGCAACTTCAACTTGAGTAACTTCGAGCTCTTTGCCCATAGCTGCGACCTTGACACTCGTATCGTCAATCTTGTCAAGACCATTTGACAATTTATCCGCAGAATCTCCGAGTTCTGTTCTTTTCTCTGCGAGAAGTAACTTGTAGCCGGAGACAAGTTCAAGGTAATTGATTGGCGTAACGTAGTTGTGCCGCCCAATCTCTTCAAGCATGGCTTCACTTTTCTTTACAACAGATGAGTGGATGGTTGCAAATGTCTTGGAAATGCCCAGCTTTAGGCTCTGCTTCCACGCCTCCCTTGCCTCCTCGTGATCAATGTCTTCCGTTACGTTCCTGTCTTCAACTTCTCCGCCTTCGTCGTCGACGGTCTCTCCAGGCATCGGAACATCTAGGTTGACATCATCCATAAACTTCTCAGCAACAGCCATCAACGCATCGTCTGGCCACGCAGTAAAATAATCAATGGTGGTGCAGTTGACCAATCCTGGGTACATCCGGAGACGGTTCCTGAACGCTTCGCCGACTGGGCTCATACAGAGGATGATATGCAGATTATTTCGGACACGATCAATCAAGAATTTGTCAAGAATACCTGGTTCGTCAATGTCAACACCTTCCTTCTTTGCAAGTGGGCCAAGGTCATTGTGGACCTCTTCAAGCTCATCTGGAGCAAACAGGTTTGGCACAACGCCGGAAGTGAGCACGTTGTTCACGTCTTCAAGCATAGCTTCGTCGACGACTTGCGTGTCGTTGAACAAAAACGTTGTCGGCTTATTCTCGACGCCTGCTTGTCTGTAGAGCCGTTTGAGGTCTTCACGGAAATCCACCAACCGATACGTTTTGGTAACCTCAATCATGAAAATCTTGTAATCTTGGATGGATGATGCAAGCCGTGCAACAGATTGACGACCACTACCGCCGACGCCGATGAGCATCATGTTACCTCTTTCAAGAGCAATGACTCGAGAAATTCGGCAGATATGCTCCAAGCAATAACGGAAGAGCACAAGATCCATAGCAACGTAGCCCGATTCGTTGTAATCTTCAAGCTTGTTGACCATGACGTGTCGGAGTTCCTCCTCCTCAACGGCATCCTCGTAGACCGGGATATCACGGCCTTCGTTCAAAAAGTCAGCAAACACTGGCGATTCTTTGCCAGGGCACAACGTCCCGAAGCTGACGTCAAAGCGGGCGTGCAGTACCTTTTCAATCATGTTTGAAAACTCGGTGTTGTCTGGAACACCAACGAGTCTGTCGCCAAACACGCGGAAGCACTCGTGGACCCAGAGACGTTGGAGCAATTCTGGTGTATCATGGTGGTCTTTGTGAGCACGGTACATGCCCTGAAATACTTTAGAGATGTCCCGAAGATTGAAAAGGTAGTGAATCTTTGCCGGTGTTGGGAGCATCGTTGCTGAAACGCTATTGTAAATGTCAAGTGTGGCAACAGTCACACTTTCGCCAAGCGGTTTAACAGTCTCGTTGAAATTTTGCAACCGCTGCGAAATGATCGTTCCGAAAATACGCTTCAGTGTAGAGTCTCCTGGAAAAGTCATGTTGATTGTGCTGAATCGGCTTTGCAAACGCATGCTGATTTCAGTACGACCACCGCCTGGTGGACCCATGGCACCAACCATGTACATTCCTCTGACTTCTTTGACGACTTGCTTTTCCCGATCGTACCAAACGCCGTACTCCATCCACTGTTGAAGAAGTTCAAGAGGTGGTTGATCGCCGTACTCCTGCTTCATTGGCATGTTCATGTCATCGACAAAGCACATAAGCTTCTTGTTACCAAGCGGCACAAAAACACCTTTGGTTCGCTTTTCCACGACACCTTCGATAATCTCTTGAACGTTGTTTGATGTGGTCTGTGAAGACATGTTGATGATTAGCTGCGACCACTTTTCCTTGTCGAGCTTGTCGATAACGCTCTGTGTCAGCTGAGTTTTTCCAGTTCCAACTGGCCCGACGACAAGTGCAGGCTGCTCGCTCTTCAGCAATGAGCTAAGGACGTAGTCGTACCGCAATGTGTCAACGGTTGGCACCAAAATCTTGTAGAAGGGCATCGTTGCTGGGAACGACCAAGCAGACGAAAGCTTTGCTTCCCAGTGAGCCCAATTGTTAGTCTTGGTGTCCACAAAATATTCGTAAACGGTATCCTTTGGCGGGAAAGCGCCTTCAAGCTCCCGAATAAAGTTGTCGATCTTCTTTCGGCCAACTTCGTTCACAGTCCCACAGACTGACCAAATCAGGCAAAAGAGGAACCAGCGACTTACTTCCTTTTCGTATTCTTCGCCCTTGCCGCCTGGGGTCACAGAGTTTCCTTTCACCAGCAATCCTTCAAGGAGGACGCAGAGCGTCACAACTTTATTGATGTCTGTGCAATGCACCAACTCTGTGCAGTTTCGAGAAATGTAATCCAAAGTCTTATCGACAAAACGTTCAAAAAGTTCTTTGAGCGCCCCAACCAAATTTTTGTCGTTTTGGCGGTCGCACCACGAGTTGAAGTACGGTCTCCAACCCATTTCATTGACATCGAAATACACAAAGCCGGCACGGCTAACTGTGGCTGGCGATGCCACAGCAAGGTCTTGGCACTCGAAGAGCAAAGAGACTTGATCAGGCATCGAAATACGTTCGCCGTTGATCAAGGTCAAGAGTTTGTTGTCATCCATGACAGAATTCATCGACTCAATCCAATCAGCATCGACTGGGCCATCAAATACCAACCATTTCTGGTCTGGTTTGTCATCTGCGCAGATGTCACGGAAAACAGACGAAAGCACGCCGTCGGTCCATTCGTTTGTTTGCACGTTAAACTCTCCGTACAATTCTTGCAAATTCAGGGCCTTCGGGTTGATTGGGTAAATTCCAACTTTCGGAAGACCCAGGATGTCTTTTTTGTTACAGGAAGTCATAGCCTTCATCAACGTCTTGTATGCTGTCGTTTTACCTGACTGAGATGGACCGACGAGCATAACGGAATGACGCGAAGTCTTCGTTTCGTACACCTGCAACGTTTTCGTAACGATGAAGTCAGTGCTCTGAAGACCTTGCTCCTCGAGCTCTGCAATGACTTGAGTTTTGAGCTCACCGTAGTCTGTGTCGGGGGTTTCAATCCCAGGAAACAAGTCGCCCATAATAGCAAGGAAAAGTGGCAGGTCGTCTGCCGTCATTTTGGCAACATTCATATCTTTGCACGCCATTACAACAATCTCGTCTTCCGGCATTTCTGGATTGCGAGCTCGTTTAGCGCCAGCGTTTCTGATGATGGAGACAAGGGCACGGAGCTTGAAATCATAATGGAATTGCTTTGAAAGCTGCATCATGCAAAGGCTGTAGCACGAGAAAATCTTCTTTGCGAGGAGTTTTGCCTGTCCAAAGCCAACACCCATAAGCATGATCTCAGCAATCATACCAGAGTCTGGTACCATCATAGAAATTGGCCTAAACATGGATTTCAAATTATCAGGGAGTTCGGTACGTCCAGCGTAACCTGGGTTCATGGTAATGAAGAGACCACAAGACCACCGAAGTGTAATTTCAATGCCTTCAAACACAAGCCTGCAGGATTCGTTATCCGGGTTCAGTTCAACTTGCTTCCCGAGGAGACAGAGCACCTGCTGGGCAACGACGGAAAGCACTTCAATGTTGATTCGGTTGAATTCATCAAAACAACCCCACGCACCAGTTTGTGCAAGGCCACTAAGCATCCGGCCAATAGACTTGTAGTCGAGGCCTTCAGAGCAGTTAACAACGATGACGTAGTCGCCAAGAGCCTTGCCAAGATCCTTCACCGTCTCGGTTTTTCCAGTCCCTGCAGGGCCTTTCGGCGAGCCACCTCGTGTCAAGTGCAGAGCTGTGGTCAAAGTCATGTAGCACCGATCGGTTAGAGGCGTAATGACCAACCGACCAGAGTTGCCCAAGTATTCGTAACCGTACGTGAACAAAGTATTCGTTTGCCTCAACACTGTGTCGCCGTCTGGGTTCACAATGGTCTTTTCCCAGTAGTAACGCAACTGCATCAGCCATTCAAAGGCATCAGTTGTGATCCCAGGAAGCTTCATCAACTTTTCGAGGACGTCACGAGAGTGCACTTCGATAGTGATTAGTCCAACAAGCTTCTTCTTGGTGACTTTGTTTTTAACAGAACGTACAGCTAAAGTAAGTTTCTTCAGCAACGACACTTGCTTCTTTCGCATACTTTTGAGACCTTTTTTTGCAGTAACCTTTTCCTTCTTCCCACCGCCGTTAATGGCCTTAATGGTGTCTGCAGTCCATCCAAGTTGACTGATGGCAATAACCAGTTGACCTGCCCAGTCGTTGATCCACTTGTCTCGCTTCGTTTTCTTGTGCGCAATCCTGCATTGGCCCATCAACGCTCGGAGGGTGGTTCTCATCTCAGCTTCCACTTTCCCAAGCCAGTGCTCAACCGGCCCGTCCAAAACAACTGGCTTCATGTAGTGCACGTACTCTCCATCGCTAGAGTACATTCCAATTGCTTCGTACGAACGGGTTTTGCTGATCGGTGCCTGAAGCTCAAGAGACTTGATATTGTCAAAGCACTTCAGTAAGTGCACCTGTACAGCTGCTGGGTTTCGAGACTGACCAAGGATCTCAAGAAGGTCGTCGTTCGACACGAAGTAAAATCGCGGAAAGACCTGCCGCTTAGTTTCTAAATAAGCATCAAGTGCCTTCTGAATCTGCTCAAGAGTCTCGTTCATCCCTGTCAACAGTTTCAAAAGTCCGTCACGGTGACAAGCTTGATTTGCATTTGGATTGGTAACAATTTCGTTCATGAGTTCAAGCCAGTTCTTGTCAATGCCCTGGAACCTCTTTGTTTCCTCTGGCAGCTGCCGCGAGATTTCTTCTCCCTTGAAAATGTTTTCCAGGTACATCCACTGCCTTTGTACCGTAAGGATCATTTCTACAACTTCAAGGATCATCGACAACGCCTTTTCCCAGGTGTCAACCTCCACCGCAAAAACCTTCACATATCGCGATGCCTTCATTGTTGCAAGAGTGACTTGGTTCTCTTCGAGGACCGCAAACAGATCGTCGGTACCCTGAAGGACGTGGTGGCCACCCGTTTTGTAGTCTCCAATCTCGAGGGTTGCTGTTGGTGCAGAGATCCACATCTCAGCAATTTCTTCAATCTTCTTCTCAATCTTCAGTTCCTGGTTGGCAGCTTGTGAAATTTCAGAGACTTCCTCTGAAAATTCGTCAAGCTTAAGATCAATCATGACGCCCAAGGTGAATTCTTTGCTCTCTGGATCGAATTCTTTGCCAACCGTATCCATCAACTTTTTCCAGTGCCGGTCTCTCATCGCAGGCTCTTTTAAATCGAGGATCAGAGGCATGATAGCCTTAAACGAAGAAATCTTCTTTTTGTAAGCTTCAACCATGTCCCAATCCTTGTCTTTCACTTGCCTTTGAAGTTTGATGATCTTCTTGAGGCGGGAACCAGCTTCTTCTTCAAGTTCTGCAGTGTTGACATCCGCAAACTGAGTCTGCTGCCAAATGCCAAACTTCTTATCAAACTCTGATGCTACCCCCCAAACCTTGTCCAAAAAGTCCAAGTCTTCTTCTGTAAGCTCGATATCTTTGTAAGGTGGGTGAGCAATGGAAAACACCTTCAGGCCGTTTGAAAGTTCTGCATCTCTGTCGGTCAACTCCTTGATTTTGACTCTGTAGCCGGCAAGAGCATCCAGCGCGTTGTGTGCACCAATGTCGCCAAATGGACCATTTTGAACAAAGTCTTTCCTGGCGGCTTCAACGTTCTTCGAAAGAACATCAGTGTCCTTCAAGAGTTCGTTCTTGAACTCCTTTCTCGATTGTTCCAGATTTTCAGCTGTGGACTCTAAGAACGTTTGGAACGTTGCCCACTCTTCGGGTAGTCTATCTAACTTGTTTGAAACTTCCTCGTCAATCTCAACTTCATGCTTGTACAAGATGTCAAACTGTTCATTTATTGGCGCGAACTTTTCGCCAAGTTGTTGAAGGTTTGCAGTAGTTCCGTCAAGCAGCTCGATCGTGTCGCACATTTCGTTGAGCGTTTCTGGAACCTTGCCAAGCTTTTCTGTCGTTTCCGCCAACAGAGCACGGAGATCAACCATGTCTGCAGTTGCTCGTTCGTTAAGCAAAGTTGTGAACTTCACCCGCCAAGTTCGGCAGTGCTCAACAATAGCAAATTTCAGCGATTGGCTGTCCAAAAGCAAAAACTGGACACCCACCAAGTTTTCTTCCTTCTCTGCATTGTTTGCAACCTCATCGTACCGCGAGATATCGCCATCAAATTTGCTGAGCGGTGGATCTGCAGCGGCATACCGTTTGATGAATGGGTCTTTCGGCGTCGACCATATAGATTCGTAAGTCTCCGCCCACTTCTGGATGTAAACCTGAATGTTTGGCTCGTTCCCAACGAGGCCGTTGTGAACGCCCTGCTGGATTTTGTTGCATTCGTCATCACTGTCAATAATGTCCCGATACGACGGTCGAGGGCGAACGTTACGCGCAAGCAATGCTGGCAATCTTGGCAAATCGCCGCATACACCCGACATCCCAGATGCCAGTTGCATTACAGAGTGGACAAGCGAGTTGTACGATGGCTCCAGCTCGACCTGATCTTGATCGAGCACCACGTTTGCGCGGAACGCAGCGTGCGGCTCAACCTTGCCGTCGCCGTTAATCAAAGTTGCGATGGCAGTCAGAGCCTTTTTCACACAGACCTTGATAGACTCTTCAATCATCGTGTCCGTCTTGACGGTATAACGTGCCCAGTGATGCTGAACATCAGGGCCGTCGTTGCGGAAGACTCGGTAGCTTTCCTTCATCAGCTTGACAATTCGCGAGTGCATCCCTTGCAGTTGATTTTTCCCTTCCTTCTGCGCAACGTCCTGCGACTCGCTAAACTCGGCGTTTCGATACGTTCGCCGTCCATCAATGTTGAGCAGCTGCGCATTGCTGATGCGATGGCAGCTTCTTGCAATCTGCCGGTTGACGCCAAGGTACGAGTCCACCGTCTCGCGCAACGAAAACGAATGCTTTCGGCTCTCTGCAACGTAAAGGTCTTTGATGCCGGGCGAAGCCCAGGTGAGTTTGGTGAGGCCAGGTTGGATCTTTTTGTCCAAGAATCGAATTCGTTCTCGGAACAGATCCCGTTCTTCCGGTGAAAGAAGCTTGATAATCTGATTGTAATCCCGAAGGACGAGCAGCACGTGCTCTCGGAGCAGCCGCATGTCTTCCCGTTTCATGTAGACTTCGTTGGCCGATTGCGGAATTTCAAACCCAAGTTTGTGGAACAACGCAATCTCTTGATAAGTAGACAGCAAGGTCCGGTCAAAATTGAGCTCAAGCAGCACGCGGCTCGCGCCGCGCCGCATGAGTGGCACAAACAGCATTGACGCCAGATCTCCCCGAACACCGCCGTACCATGCGTTGTACGTCTTTGCGGCATACTCTTGAAGTGCGTCCCGAAGAGACTCGGCATTTTTGATCTCGGAACCGTCGGAAATGTTAGGTACAAGCACGGGCTGGGCTTTTTCGTACATGGCAATCAGCTGCTCGACCTCTACCTGGAGGCACTTTGCCCACGCCGCCGCGCCGGCATACTTTGGCCAATCCGGCGACATGTTTCTGACTGGTACCGTGTTTCGGTTATCGTTAAAAATACGCTTGATGAGCGATACCTTGTGCTGAAGGCTGTCGTAGAGCTCAATAGTGCATTTGGACAGCGTCCTTCGGATAAGGTCACGAGACGAAAACGGCTCAAAGATCTGCATGATTTCAAGGCCAGTTGGAATTTGGGTCGCATTTTTGAAAGCAGTTGCAATTACCCCTTGCACAATGACGTCGAGTTCCTGCGTAGACACTTTGAAGTTTTGGTAGGCATCCTTCCACTGCCTGTTGAAGAGCGGGTTTAAGCCAGCATCCACCTTCAGCTTCGAAAGAATCACCTTGAAGCTGACTTTGATGCTGATCATGCCCCGCTTGATCAGAGGAGCATGAGTGCCTGTCACCGTCGGAGGGTCCGACTCAACCGTCCCTTTCTTTGAGCAGAATTGATTGACGCAAAGGCAAACGTCGAGCAGGTCTCGACACCTGTGCACAAATGCATCGACTTGAGCAAAAACGCTGTCGTGGTTTACGCCCCACGGCACCTCGGAGTTTCCAAAACGGTGCGCGTATTCCCTTTCAGCGTACTGATCTTTCCAGGCCACGCAGCAAGCAATGCTCTCTTTGAGCTTGCGCCGAGCCTCAGTCACATCCGTGTCGAAGATCTCGGCAAGGTCTATATGGTTGTGGCAACGCATCATCACTGACTGGCTGACCTTGGCGTACAGGCCCGTGATTGTTTCACGACCATGGTAAAATTCAGAGTGAAGTTGAATCAACCGAATCAAATCGATAATGCCAGGTAAGATATCAGCACAGTCCTGCGGCTCCGCTTCCGCCAGTTTTGTGCAAGGGCCTTTCAACAGCTCCAAAAACTTTAAGTTGCTTTCTGCCTGTTGAAGGCCTTCAGTAATTTGGACAGCCCACGTTTCAAACGTTCGCACATAAGGCGACTTTGCAGTCGTCAAAAAATTAACGAGCATCTTCACGCCATCCTTTCCAAGCTGCGAGCCAATTCCAGACAAATCATCACACCTTTGAACCCAAAACTCAATTTCCTCGAGCGGAAGCGTCACGTCCTGAGAAGTTAGGCTGCGGAGCACGTCCTTGATTTTTCGGGTCCAGTGAATCAAAGTGGATTCGACACGCTGCACCAACTCACGGTCCGCACAGAGCTCTTTGATTGACCGCGATGTCAAATCTTCGTTTGGCACGTAGAGCACGGTGACGTGCTGCCTGTGGTAAAATGTCTCGGTCAAGCTCGACATAAATTTGTTCATACCTGAAAGAAACTCGTTCTGAACGCTCGCAGCCCAATTGGTGTGGCACGACAAAAGTGGCGAGTAGATACCTTTCATCATCATTGCAACGCTGTCCAAAAAATCGCCGTGCGCAGCACCGTGCTGAACAATTTCATCGAAATCTGTGAAAGGAGTAATGTACGAACCAGTCTGCTTCAGAAAGAAGTACACTTCTTTGATTGGGACCTTTGGGAACGCGTGTGCGACGTTAACAACCGCTGCACCAGGATTGCCTTCTTCATCATTTCCCCCGGCTGACGTCCACGTCATGACTGACAAGCATTCTGGATCTGACATGAACCGGTAAATAACATCAAAATGTTCTTCTGAAAGGTGCGGCCGTCCAGCCAACGTGACACGTTCGTCAAACACGCCAATCGCCCAAGCGCGCAAGTCAATTGCTTCGGAAGGACGTGGTGGCTCTTCGTCGTCGTCTGGATCTGGAAGTTCGTCGATTTCTTCTCCTTCTGACTCTGACTCTGTTTCGTACTCTGAAGAACTATTTCCGGTTCCTCCACCTTGTTTCTCGTCTCCACCTTCACTCCCTCTTTCCGCATCGTCCCCAGGTGTTGCTGGGTCTGTAGGAGGAGATTCCGCAGTTTCGTTGGCAGGAGGCATTTTCAGTAAGCTCACTCCTTTGGACTGGCTACTCTACCCGTGTCAACCGCGCTCTGCGTTATTGTCTATCTACAATCTGCCAGTGTGCCGGCAAGATTGTGTGGTATATATATATATATATAAAGGTGCCGTCTGCAGTGTGTTGATGTTTTGTTTTTCACACAACTTTTTCTAAAAAAAAATACAAACGGTTTCCAAGAGTCCAAGAGTTATGATTTACCTCAACTTATTTTCAGCATCATCAATGCAACACAGAGGAGGGCGGTCTTTTGCTTTTCGACGAACTGAAT
>Ga0115099_10892292_pt1 | contig 14384 bp, 28 predicted proteins | sample MBTome_FD_89017 | JGI IMG/M metagenome (GOLD analysis project Ga0115099, IMG submission 89017) | Marine eukaryotic communities from Pacific Ocean to study complex ecological interactions - MBTS_20Mar14_M2_3um Metatranscriptome... | ecosystem: Environmental > Aquatic > Marine > Oceanic | place... | reverse complement strand
GATGTATAAACGGTTTTCAGTACTTGTAATCCAAGCGCAGAAGCGCTCCCATAATGAAACGCCTTCGCGTCTTTCTAAAGTTGCGATCATAATAAGATTTTAATAATTTTAGTTCTTCCCAAGCTTGATTTGTCTTAGTACGAATTATTTCAAATGCATCATTAACAATAGTTTGTGCTAAATTCTTTTTACCAGATTTTAAAATTCGTGTAATTAATAAGCTAACTAAATAACTATTATAAATTGGATCAGCTTCCGGGAATCGTTTTTTTGCTACATTACGACGAGACATAATACAAAATTTTTAGTTAATATATTTTATTTCTTAGATATTTAAAAAGTAATAAATATGTTTCATTATTTATCACTTTTTGGTTTTTTAACACCATATTTTGAGCGGCCTTGTGCTCTATCTTTTACCCCACCACTATCTAACGCCCCACGAATAATGTGATAACGAACGCCTGGTAAATCTTTAACCCGACCACCACGAATTAATACTACAGAATGCTCTTGTAAATTATGGCCAATTCCGGGAATATAGGCAGTTACCTCAAATCCTGACGTCAATCTTACTCGAGCTACCTTTCTGATTGCGGAATTAGGTTTTTTCGGTGTTGTTGTATATACTCGTGTACATACTCCTCGTCTTTGAGGACAATTAACCAATGCAGGTGATTTGGTTTTTTTATTTATTTTTATACGTCGCGAACGAACTAATTGTTGAATAGTTGGCATTTACTTTTAAACTATTAAATGTATGTATATAATTTTATAAAAGCTAGTGAATTAATTAGTAGTTGTTTTTAATCCATATTTCTTCATAAATCTTTCTACTCGACCTTCACTATCAATAATGGTTTGAGAATCAGTATAAAATGGATGATTTTTTAACCAAACATCAATATTTAACTCTTGTTTTGTAGAACCAACGTAACTAATAAGTTTCCCATCACAATATACAGGAGCATTAGAAAAACACGCTGGATGTATTTCACTTTTTGGCATATCTTTAAATTTGTTATCGTTTTGAATATTGTGGAGCTTTTCTTGCTTTTCGTAATCCATATTTTTTACGTTCTTTAATACGAGCATCTCTCGTTAAAAAACCGTATGGTTTTAATATAGACCGATTTTGTTTTTCCATTTTACAAAGCAATCTTGCGATTCCTAATTGTATAGCTTCTGCTTGACCGGTAAGTCCGCCTCCTCTAACTAATGCTATAATATTAAATTGTCTGTCTAATTTCAGTGTTTTTAATGGTAGCCAAATATTATTTAAATACGTTGTATTATATTGTAAATATTTTTCACCCGGTGTTTTATTAATAATAATGTCACCATTTCCTGGTTGAAGAATTACTCGTGCTGTCGCTTGTTTTCTTTTTCCAATACCACTTGCTTCTCTAGTAAAATCTATCATACACTTTTTTTTAAATTAAGTCTTTTAAAATTTCCACTTTAAGGCCGTCCATACTACTTTTCTCCTATATATTCTACTGTATTATATGAACGTTCTATTGATATAGGATTTTGTGCTGAATGTGGATGTTCTGAAGAATCATACACTTTTAGACGATGAGGAATTGAAGAACGTAATCCTTTTGGTAACATGTTTCGAACAGCACTTTCTATAATTTTTTTAGGTGTTCGATTGACTAATTTCTTTAAAGAACTTCCAGGTCTTCCTGGAGAAAAAACATGATATTTTGTTTTTAATGCATCCAAACGCATATTTTTAGCATTTATTACAATTATATAATCTCCTAAGTCAATAGAAGGATGATAATCAACTTTATATTTTCCTTGTAATACATTGGAAACAATTGTCGACACTCTTCCTACAGATTTTTGATTGCCATCAACTATATACCATTTTTTCGCACTATAATCTGAACGTGGGATAAATGTATCATTCATAAATTTTATTATTCAATAATAAACAAATTTGATTATTTTAAAATTATTCCTAATTTATTTTTAAGTGTCATAAACACTTCGTCCGCCGATTTCTTACCAAAATTTTTAAGTTCTTGTAATTTTTCTGGCGAGTATTCTAATAAATCCCCTATTGTATTTATTTGTGCACGTTTTAAACAATTATATGCTCTAACAGATAACTGCAATTCTTCAATTGCAATATTTGTATAAGGATCTTTTGAACTTGATAAAATTTCATTTTCAGACTCTTTCACTTCATCTGTAAATTTATTTTCAATTATTGAATGAAATAGATTAACAATAAATTGTGATGCTTCTAAAATTGCATTCTCTGGCGTAATACTCCCATTAGTCCAAATATCTACAATCAAACGTTCATCAATATTATCTTTATTATCATAAACATTTTCTATTTTAAAATCTACTTTTTGAACAGGCATAAAAATAGCATCCATTTGTAGAAACTCATCAGATTTCGGTTGAAAAGTCTGACCCGCTAATTTATAACCTATCCCATATTCAAATTTAAATTCTATTTCAAGAAAATTAGTAGTAGAAATTGTCGCTATATAATGATTTGGATTTATGATTTCTAAATTAGGAGGTAACTGAATTAAATTGGCTGTAACAACAGCAGGTCCTTGAATTTTTAAGCGGCCATATTGTGGAGTTTGTATTTCACTTTTTAAAACGATTCCTTTTAGATTTAATAATATTTCAAGAATATCTTCTCGAACTCCGGTAATTATTGAAAATTCGTCTCGAACTCCAGCAATTCGGATAGCTGTAATGCTAATACCTCCTAAATCTCCTAATAGAACTCTTCGTAACAAATTACCTATAGTAATACCTTGTCCTGAGCGCAAAGAGTTTATTAAAAATTGTCCATATAAAACACCAGACTCAGTTTTTTCTGATTTTAGACATTTAATATACGGATTGATCATATTTTAAACTCATTTTTAAATTTTCAAAAATAGGTTTTTATTTTAAACTCGACGTCGTTTGGGTGGACGACATCCATTATGAGGTACTGGAGTAATATCTTGAATTGATGTTATTTCAAAACCAGCTCCTTGAATAGATCGAATAGCAGTTTCGCGACCGGCTCCTTGACCCTTAATCAAAATTTCAACTGTTTTTAAACCTAAGCTTATAGCTTCAACTGCTGCTTTTTCAGCCGCTGTTTGAGCTGCAAAAGGAGTTCCTTTTCGAGCTCCTTTAAATCCAGCACTTCCAGCCGAAGCCCATGAAATAGTATCACCCGTCAATGTGGTAATAGTTACTATTGTATTATTAAATGTTGATTGAATATGAACAACACCTGCAATAATATTATTTTTTTCCTTTTTTGACGTTATTTTTCGTAATTTTTGTGCCATCTTTAATGAATTTTATAAATTATTATAAATTTGTTAAAATAATTTTATTTTTTCTTCCCAGTAACCGTTTTTTTACTACCGCGTCTTGTTCGAGCATTTGTCCGACTTCGTTGACCTCGAACAGGTAAACTTGTTCGATGTCTTTTTCCTCTATGACAATTTATCTCAATTAATCGTTTAACGTTTAATCCGTTAAATCGTCGTAAATCACCTTCTAATTTTAAATTTATATTTTCAAGCGCATCACGTAATGCAATTATTTGTTCTGTTGATAAATCGTCTGTTCGTATTTCAGAACCAATATTAGCCAATTGTATTATTTTATTTGCGGAAGACAATCCAATTCCATGAATATAAGTAAGAGCATATGCTATTCTTTTATTTCTGGGTAAATCTACCCCTAAAAATCTTACCACCTATTAAACTCCTTTTAATAATTAACCTTGACGTTGTTTATGTTTTGCATTTTCACAAATTACCATAATTTTTCCATGTCGTTTAATAACTCGACATTTGTCACACATTTTTTTTACGGATGGACGAACTTTCATTATAAATTTTTATTTAATTAAGTATTTATTAATTTTTTAATCGAACATTTCATTATAAATATTTGAAAGTAAAATACTTCGAATTTCTCTCGATAAATCAAGTATTACTCCTACTAATATTAATAATGAGGTTGTTCCAAGACCATTAAAACTTGAAATATGTAAAATAGCTTCAATAACGTTTGGAAGTGTAGCTAATACAGCTAACAGAAATGCCCCCAATAATGTTACCCTTTTCATAACCTGTTTTAAATAATAGGTAGTAGCAATACCTGGTCTTATTCCTGGTATACTAACAGCCATTTTTTGTAATTCATTTGAAATATCTTTAGGATTAAGAACAATATTTGAGTAAAAAGAACTGAATATTAAAATTAAAACAAAATAACTTATCCAATAAATAAATTTTGATGATTGTAATATTGCAGGAAGAGTAATTATAGGTAATAAACCTAAACTACTAACATAATTAGGGATTACCAAGACTGCTGTTGTTAAAATAATTGGCATAACACCAGCTTGATTAAAACGTAAAGGAATATAATTATTTTTAGGAGCTTCAGAAAAAACAACTGCTGTTTGACTTAATTGTTTTGAAGAAAGTAGTGGAACAATTCTTACCCCTTCTTGCAATAAAACAATTCCATAAATTGCGATAAAAAATAACAATACTATAATAAACCATGATAATAAGTTTAAATTAGTTGTATTTTGTACTATTAATTTTTTACCTAAATTAGGTAAACTAGCGATAATATTAGTATAAATAAGCAATGAGGCTCCATTTCCTAAACCATATTCAGTTATTAATTCACTAAGCCAGAGTACTATCAAAGCACCCGTTGTTAACCACAAAATAATCTCAAAAGCTAAAAATAAATTCCAATTGAATAATGCACGTTTTAGATAAAAGGCAATACTTGCACTTTGAATAAACGCCCAAACTAATGTAATAATTCGTGTAATACGATTAATTTTTCGACGACCCTCACTTCCTCCTTCTTTTTGTAATTTAGCAAGCCCTGGAATCAAACTGACTAATAATTGCATTAGAATTGACGCATTTATATATGGAAATATATTTAATGTAAATAAACCAATTACGAAAGTATCATTACCAGAAAATGTACTAACCAGGTTTTTTGTAATTGAGTGTCGTTGAATATAAAATGCCAAATGTCCATGATCAATACCAGGAACTGGTAAAAAAGTTCCCATTCGAATAAATATTAATAACCCTAAACTTAATAAAAGTCGTTTTAACAGTATATTACTATCTTTATTTTGTTTACTTTCTATTGCCATGTGTTATATGTATATATTTTAGAAAGAGTTTTATTATGCTATTAGATCACGTTTTTTTAAAACTTGGGATTTTGTTGTCAAATTCTCTAATGCACAAATGGATGCACGAGCGTTATTCAATAAATTATCAGATCCTAATTGTTTTGCAATAACATTTTTAATACCCGCAACTTCTAAGACAGTACGGACAGCCCCACCAGCAATAACACCAGAACCTTCGATAGAAGGCCGCATTATAATTTTACATGCTCCAAAATTACCAACAACATTATGAGGTATACTTAAAGCTTTTGTTAAAGGAATTTTAATTAAATTTTTTCTTCCATCTGTCTTTGCCTTTTTAAAAGCATTGACAACATCATCAGCTTTGGCAACCCCAACCCCAACCTGACCATTTTCATCTCCAATAACAACAATTGCTCTAAAACTTAATTTTTTGCCCCCTTTTGTTACTTTAGATACTCGGCTTATTTTTATTAATCGTTCAACAAATTTAGATTCATTTGAATTATCATTACGCCGTGGATTTTTTTTTAATTTGTTTACTTGTTTTAAATCAGTACTCATAAGAATTTATTAAGCTTATATTTTAAAAATTATTGATTAAAATTCGAGACCTCCTATACGAGCTCCATCTGCTAAAGCTTTGATACGACCATGATAAAGATAACGATTTCTATCAAATACAATTTTAGTAATATTTTGTTTAATACTAAGTTTCGCTATTTTTTGACCAATTAATTTTGAAGCATCGCATGTTCTTCCATTTTTAATTGCAAATTTAATATCTCGGTCTAATGTTGAACATGATATGAGTGTATTCGAAGTACTATCATCAATTATTTGAGCATATATATTTTCATTAGAACGATAAACTGATAAACGAGGACGTTCTAAAGTACCTTTGATAGATCCGCGCAAATTATCGCGTTTTATCTTTTTATATTTATCAGGTTTTAATTTTTTATTTTTATTTTTAAGTTTCCATAATACACGTTTTGAAAATTTCATATTTCTATTTTTCTTATAACAATTTCTCTAAAACCTTTTTTAACTTTCGAAAATTTTATTTTTTACCTGATTTACCAGCTTTACGTTTTACAATTTCACCTTCATAAATAATACCTTTTCCCTTATATGGCTCAGGACGACGCCAAGAACGAATCTTTGCAGCAAATAAACCTAAAGCTTCTTTGTCACACCCTTTCAAATTAAGCGTTGTATTTTTGACAACATCAACTGAAATTCCTTCAGGAATTAGCATTTCAACAGGATGACTATAACCTAAATTTAAAACAATTGATTTATTTTGAATAGTTGCTCGATATCCAACGCCTACTAAATTAAGGGTGATTTGAAATTGTTCTGAGACTCCAATAACCATATTATTAATTAATGATCTATATAACCCATGTAAACTACGAGCAGTTCGTGTTTCAGTTTTAAGACCAATACTAACAATTAAATTACCTGCATTTTGTTCAATTTTAAGAACATTGGGTATTTTATTAGATAATGTTCCATATTTTCCTTTAACTGTAATATCAACTCCATTACAATTAACATCAACATTTGTAGGTATTTTAATTGGTAATTTTCCTATACGTGACATAAAATAACTCCAATTACCAAATATAACATAAAATTTCGCCACCAACTCCAAGTTCTTTAGCTTTTAAATTTGTCATTATTCCATTTGAAGTTGAAATAATAGCAATACCTAAATCCCCTAGAACTTTTGGTAATTTCTTTGCACTAGTATAAACCCGTGACCCTGGTTTACTTATTCGTTCAATTTTACTAATAATAGGCTCACGTGATTTGCCTTTATATTTTAATGATAGAAGTAAATATTTAAAGAAACCTTCACTATAAATTTCAAAGTCTTTGATAAAACCTTCATCCTTAAGAATTTCTGCAATAGCTAAAGACATTTTTGTAGCAGGAATCTGTACAATTTGATGTTTAACTTGGTTTGCATTTCTTATTCGGGTTAGCATATCAGATATAGTATCTGTTACCACACATTTCTCCTTTTATCTTTTTATTATTCTTGAGACCATCTTTTTCTTCTTAAATGTTTTTTTCGATCCCAGAGTTGGTTTATTTGAGATAAAGATGAATATTTTTCATAATAACCACAATCATTTAAAGGGAATCTTAAAAATTTAAAAAGAATCATTCCATTTAAAACTTTGTTAATTGTTTTTGTTTTAGGTAAAGATGAGGCTAAAACGAGTGTAATATTAAATCCTTGTGTCTGATCGACATCATCATAATCAATTTCTGGAAAAATTAACTGTTCTTTTAAACCAATTGTGTAATTCCCTGCTTTATCAAAACTTCTTATAGATAATCCTCTAAAATCTCGAATTTGAGGAAAAGTAAAAAATATGAGTTTAGTCAAAAAAGCATACATTTTTTTGCCTCTTAATGTAACAGTTAATCCTAACTCCATGTTATCACGAATTTTAAAGCCGGCAATTGCTTTTTTTGATTTAGTAACTATAGGTTTTTGACCTGTAATTACAGTAAATTCTTGAATATTTTTTTTTAATATGTTTGTATTTTGTGCAGTTAATCCTAAACCCCGATTAATTTGTATTTTTTTAAGTTTTGGTATTTTATGGGGATTTCCAAACATAGTTGGATTATTTTTTGTTAAAGTAGGTCGTATACCTTCTTCGTACTCCTTTTTTATATCCTTTAATAAACGATTAATTTCACCTACTTCTTCTAGTGATTGTTGCTGTTGATTATCCATACAATTATAGTTCGTTTAAATTTAATTTTACATTTGAATGATGAATTGGGAATTCAAATTGTTTAATTTCACCAACTTCATTTTCTTTACTAGGTTTAACATGTTTAAACTTAAAATTTATACCTTTAACGACGATTTTTCCTGAATTTGGATATAGTTTAGTAACTTCGCCTGTTTTATTTTTATCAGAACCAGATATAATTTTTACATTATCACCAATCTTAATATGCATTTTTTGTTGTTTAGGCATTTATAAAACCTCCGGTGCTAATGAAACTATTTTTGAAAGATTTTTTTCACGAATTTCACGAGCTACTGGTCCAAAAACTCGAGTTCCACGTGGATTACTATCTAAATTTACAATAACAGCAGCATTATCATCAAATCGAATATACATACCATCCTGTCGACGGATTGTTTTACATGTTCGAACTACAATAGCTCGTACAATATCAGAACGCTTAATTGGCATATTTGGAATGGCTTCTTTAACCACACCGATAATAGTATCACCAATTTTTGCATATTTTCGATTTCCACCTAACACCCGAATACACATAATTTTTCGAGCTCCAGTATTATCTGCTACTGTTAACATTGTTTGGGGATATATCATAATAATAAAAGTTTAACTTTTAACTAATTTAAAGATGACTTTGAAAGAATTTTGGCTAATGTCCAATGTTTCCTTTTACTTAATGGTCGACATTCTTGAACTAATACTTGATCACCAATATTACACTGTTCTGCATCATCATGAACTAAATATTTTCTTGATTTTACAATAGTTTTTGAATATATAGGGTGAGAATATCGATTTTCAACTTTTACTACAATAGTTTTTTGCATTTTATTACTAACAACAATACCAACTTTCTCTTTTACTGGCATTTAGAACTCCTTAATCTTTTTATAGATTTATCTAACGTATATTTAACTATCGTTTAATTAAATCTTCTAATATATTACTTTGTACTTTTTCTAGAGAATTTAATCTTAATGTTAAAATTGTTTTCAAATGAACTAAACGACGTTTTTTAAATTTAATTTCATGTGGTTTAAAAGGCTGACGAGTTGCCTTTTTAAATCTTATATTAAATAATTCTTTCTCTGTTTGAATAATTGCTTCAGATATTTCATTATTTGAAAGTGTTATAACATCAGAAAATTGAGGTATACTCATAATTTATTCAATATTGTTTCTAATAATAAATTTTGTTTTAATCGGTAATTTATATGCTGCTAAATTAAAAGCAGCCCGTGCAATTTCTTCAGGAACAGAGGCTATTTCAAATAGGATAGTTCCAGGTTTTACAACGGCCACCCAGTAATCTACAGCACCTTTACCGGATCCCATTCGTGACTCGGCTGCTCGAGCTGTAACAGTTTTATCCGGAAAAATCCTAATCCATAATGATGCTCCTCGTTTTGTATATCGTGTTATTGTTCGACGTGCTGCCTCAATTTGACGAGAAGTAATCCATGTCGGTTCTAAAGCTTGCAATCCAAATTCACCAAAACAAATTTCATTTCCTCGCGTAGCTTTGCCACGCATACGTCCACGATGGTATTTTCTATATTTTGTTCTTTTCGGGCTTAACATAATAAATCTTTTTTATAAAATATAAATTGGTTAAATAAAATAAGAGTTTTTAGTTATTTTGTTAAAATCTCATTTTTAAACAACCAAACTTTAATTCCTAAAATACCGTAAATAGTATTTGCTTCTTTTGCAGAATAATCAATGTCAGCTCTTAAAGTTTGTAACGGTACACGACCTTCTCGGCTCCACTCACTTCGAGCAATTTCTGCACCATTAAGTCGTCCAGACACTTGAATTTTGATACCACTAACTTGATCTTCTTGAGCACTTTGCATAGCTTCTCGTATAGCACGTCGAAAAGCAATCCGCTCTTCTAATTGTTTAACAACTAGATCAGCAATAAGCGATGCATTTAAATTAACTTTATTAACTTCTAAAATATTAATAGTAATTTGTCTATTATCAGGTAAAAATTTTTTAATATTTTTTAACAAAGTTTCAATTCCTAATCCATCTTCACCGACCAATGCTCCTGGACGTCCTGTTTCAATAGTTAATTGAATTTGATCACTAAGTCCATTCCTATTTATTTTAATATCGGAAATACTTGCTGTTTTTGAAATTTTATTTAGATAAGTGCGAATTTTATCATCTTCTTTTAAAAGACTAGCATATTGGTTAAAATTTGAATACCATGCCGATCTATGTTCTTGTGTGATTCCTAATCGAAATCCTAATGGATGTGTTTTTTGACCCACCGAATTAATCCTTTTAATGAAAATATAATATAAATTATTTAAGTAATAGATTTAACTATAACAGTAATATGACATGTAGGTTTTAGTATTGAATTTGCTCTACCTTTTGCACGTGGACGGATGCGTTTTAATTTCGGACCTTCGTTTGCATAAGCCTCATCGATAATTAATTTTTTTTTATCAAGAGCATAATTATTTTGTGCATTTGCAGCAGCTGAATGCACAACTTGCCAAATAGGACCACTAGCTCCGTATGGTAAGAATTCTAATATCATTAAAGCATCTTTATAAGTACACCCACGAATTTGATTTAAAACCCGTCTTACTTTATGAGGGGACATTCTAATATATTTTGCTACTGCTTTTACTCTTTGAGTATTGGTCATAAATTCATTTCCTGACTTTTTCTTTCAATTTAAAATTTTAAATTGATTTTTAGCTTTAAAACAATTTTAAAATAGTTTAGTGAGAAATTTCACTAGTATTCAAATTATAAATTAGTTTACAAAATTGTCTAATTTATACATTTACATCTAAAATTTTTGATAGTTGATTAATTTAAGTTATAAGTGGATATCAGTAACTTACCATAATAAGTCTTTTTTTACCTGACGATCTTTATATTGAAAACTCAAATTAAAAATAATTAGATAGTTATCTTCTAAATTTTTATAATCTTGATTAATGAATGCATTAGATTTTGATATTTTTTGAATGGAAATTTCATCAATCCATAATTTTAAAAGATTCGCACAATGATTATTCTCAGCATATGTAGCAGCAGAATAAATAATTTGTAAAATAAAATTTTGCTCACTGATATTTGAAATATCGTTGACCATTTCTACTGCTCTATAAAAAGAACGTTTCCGAAGATTTTTTAAAATTTTTTTTATATTTGGTGATAAGTTATTACAATAAGCTGCACTAACTGTAATAGATTCGACAATTACTGGATTTTTCGACTTTAATGAAAAAGAGACTTTTTTGTTTCGTTGCAAAAGTCTTGCCATAATTTATCTATTCTTAACGTTTTGTCTTGCGATCTGATTTAATATGTGATCTAAAAGTTCGTGTTGATACAAATTCTCCCAATTTATGGCCAACAAATTGATCAGAAATAAAAATTGGTACATGTTGTTTACCATTATAAACAGCAATTGTATGTCCTACCATATTTGGTAATATTGTCGAACTTCGTGACCAAGTAATAATAGTATCTTTTTTATTATCTGCATTCATTTTATCAACTTTTTTCAATAAATGATAAGCAACAAAAGGTCCTTTTTTTAAAGATCTTGACATTTGAAATTAATTAATTTTTATTTTCTTAAAATTGAGATTAAACGCGTCGACGAAGTATATAAGCATTACTTAGTTTTTTATTTTTTCTTGTCTTCATCCCTAATGCTGGTTTGCCCCAAGGAGTTAATGGTCGAGTACGTCCTACAGGGGCACGCCCTTCACCACCTCCATGTGGATGATCACAAGGGTTCATTACGGATCCACGTACTGTTGGGCGTTTACCTAGCCATCGAGTACGTCCTGCTTTACCACTTTGTACTAAAAAAGCATCATTATTACTAATTTCTCCAATTGTAGCAAAACATTCTTGTCGAACTAAACGAATTTCTTTTGAGGGTAACCTTAGAGTTATAAAATTACCTTCCTTAGCTAATATTTTTGCAGACGTTCCAGCAGATCTAACAATTTGTCCTCCTCGGTTTGGAATTAGTTCAATGTTATGAACTGATGTTCCTAAAGGTATGTTTTTTAAAGGTAAGGCATTACCTATAGAAAGTCCAATTTCTTCTGAACCTGAAATTACACTATCTCCTACATTTAGATTAGTTGGATGTAAAATATAGCGTTTTTCTCCATCTTTGTAATGAAGTAGAGCAATTCTTGCATTACGGTTTGGATCATATTCTATTGACGTAACAGTAGCTTCAACATTATATTTATTACGTTGAAAATCTATTAATCGATATCTTTTTTTATGACCTCCACCTCTATGACGAATTGTTATTATTCCTCTATTATTTCGACCTTTTTTTCTATGGTTTTTTCTTATTAATGTTTTTTCTGGTTTATTCTTTGTAATTTCGTCAAATGACGAAAGTGCTCGATTTCGTGTACCTGGTGTATATGCTTTATATAATCGAATACCCATAAATTTGTTAATTTATATGTTTTTAATTTTCTGCAAATAAATTTATTGTATCTCCTTCTGATAAAGTAACGATAGCTTTTTTATAATGTGATTTCCAACCTAGATATTTTCCAACTCGTTTTTTCTTTTTTGGTAAATGACAGGTATTAATTTTTATTACTTTCACATCAAATAAATATTCAATTGCCTGCTTAATTAATATTTTATTAGAATAAGGATCTACAATAAAACTATACTGATTATTTTCTAATAATCGTGTTGCTTTATCAGTTATAATAGGGTATTTTATTATGTCTATAGTATTAAGATTGAAATATGAAGAATTAACCACAATAAATCTCCTTTATATTATTCACTGCTTGTGGTGTTAAAATTATTTGGTTTGCCTTTAACAAGCTAAAAGTATTTAAACTTGAAGCTGAAATTAATTCTATATTTTTAATATTTCGCGTAGATAGTTTCAATATATCTGTTTTTTTAGAAACAACTATTAAAATCTTATGTTCTAAATTAATCTGACATTTTTTGCAAAAGTCATGAAATATTTTTGTTTTTGGTGTTTTTACTACATCTTCTAAATTGTTTATTATTGAAATACTATTTCGCTTATTATAAAGTAAAGTTTGAAGAGCTAGTTTTCGTTCTTTTTGATTTAATTTAACTTTAATTTTTTTAGGTTTTGGACCAAAAATAACTCCCCCACCTTTCCATAACGGTGAACGATTTGAGCCAGCCCGAGCACGACCTGTCCCTTTTTGAACCCAAGGTTTGCGACCACCCCCACGAACCTCACTTCTAGTTTTAGTAGAACGAGTTCCTTGTTTTTGGTTAATTTGATGCCTTAAAATATCTTTATGGATTATATAGTTTCCAGATTTTTCAAGTACATTTAACTCTAATTTATGTTCATCGTTTAATACTTGTCCATTTATGTCGAGTGCATTGTATGTCACAAATTTTTGAGCAGCCATAAGTTATTTCACTATATTCCTTATTTTCATATTATAAATACAATTATTTTGAAGTCATAATAGTGAGTAAATTTCCAGGTTTCCCGGGAACAGAACCTTTAACAACTAAAATATTTTCGTCCAAATTTACTTGTATTATTTTTAATTTTTTGATGTTTGTTGTTTTATTTCCTAATTGACCGGCCATTTTTTTACCGGGGAATACTCGTCCTGGTGAAGTTCCCTGACCAATTGAACCAGGTTGTCTATGGTTCTTCGAACCATGAGTCATAGGCCCTCGTGTAAAATTATGCCGTTTTTGAAGTCCAGAAAAACCTTTTCCTGAACTTTTACCAGTTATATCAACCAGTTGACCAGAAGTAAATGAATCAACATTAAGTATTTGGCCTATTTGAAATTCTTCTGGATGATTAACTCTAAATTCTTTAAGATATTTTAAAGGTTGAATATTTGATTTTTGTAAATGTCCTAATTCAGGTTGAGTCAAATATTTATTAGATACTATCCCATAACCAACTTGAATTGCATTATAACCATCTTTTAAATCTGTTTTTATTTGTGTAACAACACAAGGACCAATTTTTAAAACAGTAACAGGAACTATATTACCGAATTCATCGAAAATTTGGGTCATCCCAATTTTGTTGCCCAATAAACCTATAGACACAATATTTCTCCAATTATATAGATATATTAACAATGTTTATTTTCTAAATATTTTAATAATTTTTGATACTATTAATATAGATAAAACGACTACGATAGATGTTTTGACTAAACAAGATAAAAGGTACTCAATAGGGTGCCTTAAACTTAAAAAAGAAGGGGCTAATTTAAGAAAAAAACTATAATAATATACCATCCATTTACTTACAAAGAATTCGACAAATTTTAGACGTCAGTAAAAACGCCTTCAGAAAATACTTTTATAAATCCTATCTCTTATTTTTTTCCCCATTACTTATATTTAACGTTTAGTAAACTATAATCTACCTG
>Ga0115099_10346086_pt1 | contig 14881 bp, 26 predicted proteins | sample MBTome_FD_89017 | JGI IMG/M metagenome (GOLD analysis project Ga0115099, IMG submission 89017) | Marine eukaryotic communities from Pacific Ocean to study complex ecological interactions - MBTS_20Mar14_M2_3um Metatranscriptome... | ecosystem: Environmental > Aquatic > Marine > Oceanic | place... | reverse complement strand
TCAACCGTGCTGATTTAGGTATGGAAGTAATGCATGAACGTAACGCTCACAACTTCCCATTAGATTTAGCTTCAGGTGAAGTATTACCAGTTGCTTTAACAGCTCCAGCTGTTAACGGTTAATTTGCTAATTTCTAAAAATTTCTAAACCTTTTATTAGGTTTAGAAATTTACTATTTCTTATATTAATTTTTTGATGCTAACCGTAAACTCTTTTATGTACTAAACTATTTCCCACTTCATAAAGTCTGATCATTCTTATTAATTTTGGCACGTGGCTCGGCATTTTTTTCATTAATATTTTGATAATAATTTTTAAGAAAGAAATGTGGCTCTGTCTATCTGAAGCTTTTATCTTATCTTATTTTTACACCTGTATTGCCATTTTTACATATTATCTATTCAAAAGTTTAGACCGGAAGTGCTATTTTAGGTATTAGTTGGATTTGTATAATTTTTATTTCTAACATATTTTTGATTAGAATCAATTAACCAACTTACAAAAGAACGATTTAATGCAACCAATCGTCGTGAATATTGAAAATATAAATTAGTTATCTTGTATTCAAACAAATCAAATTTATATTTGAGAAAACAATCTTGGACGAATGTCAATACTTGTTTTTGAGCTCTAATTCAGATCTTATTTGAGTATAGCCTATGGTCCAAAAAAACTTTTTAAATCTCAGACATCCGCGTTTTATTATTTGGGTAGTCAAACAGCTCCTATTAGGGCAATATCACCTGAAGTTGGAAAAGAAATTACAGAGCCTGCGGCACAAGTAAGTGGTGATCCAAACTTTAGTCTAGATAAAGTATAAAGTAACAGAGAAAATTGGTGTTGGCTCGAAAATAGCCGCAGGTGCGGCCACAAATAAAGCCTTAGGTATATTGAATAATATCCTTAATAACAATCCGCAATGCTGCGCTTTTAGGTGGAAATCGAGTAAATTACAGAGGGTCCAAGTATTTTCAAGCCCCTAATGTAAGAAATAGGAAAATATCTTTTCCAAGACTTGTTCCTAATTCTTCAACAACGCCTTTTTAGAAAAGTATTAATGCTATTGGTAATAAGCATAGTTGGTATACGTTTAAATGGCGCTTGAGATAATCCTTTTGTTACTGTAGTCTCAGTTGTTGCATTGTTTGAAACTATAAAATGTTTAATAAAGGTAACTCAAAGTTAGTTTTAAAATTAAAAAAATTGTAGTTTAGTTAAATGTAAATTTTAATTGTAAAACTATTCTATTCGGTCAATCAAACAAAAAAATATTAATTAATTCAACGAAATAATAATAATATTAATTATCATTATTCTGCTGAGTTTGTAACTAATTCAAATAAGTATTGGAAGAAAATCTTTTTAAGATTTAAAGAGAAACATGTTCATTTATTCTAGAACGATTTGAAATTTCAAAATTTAAACTGATCTTTTTTTGACTACAAACCAGTTTTAGTTTTTAATATTAGTTAAAAATAATTATAGATTATCCAATTAATTGTGAATTGGTATTAATCTTACCTTATATATAATAAACGAATAAAACTGGGTTAGTTAATAAACAAAAATAAATAATTATTTTTGTTTATTGAAGATTAAAAATCTTAACACATGAGAGTCCAGTTTTAAAAAATTTGAAAAATTATGAATATATTTAGGAATACTGGAAAAATTTAATTGAATATAATTTCCTTTAACTCGATTATTAATTGAGTAAGCTAAATTGTGTTTCCCACGAGAAATAACGGAAATATCACACACATTAAATTTTCTTAAATTTTTAGCATAATTAAAAACCCAAGTTTTTAATTCACTATCATTAAATTCTTCGGTTAAAAGAATCATGATTTCATATTTTCGTAATGTTGACATAAAATAATAAAATTCATTATTTAAATTCTAATAACATAATATAAAGCGCCTTAAATGGTTTTGTCAACTATATTATCAAAATAAACCAACTAATAAAAAAAGATAGATTCTCTTTTAAAATTAGGTATTTCTTTATTTTTATTAGTAGGTGATCGACCAAATTCTTTACATTTAATTTTTAGGAAAATATGTAAATTTGAGTTGTTTAGAATAATTTATTATGAAATTTTACTAATATATTGCAAAGGTGAACTAGCATTCGCATAATATTTTTTTTCCATTCGACCAGCTAAATAAGCTAATCGTCCAGCTTTAACTCCTAAATTCATCGCTGCTGCCATTTGAGCTGGATTTTTTGACTGCGCAACAGCAGTATTTAATAGAATTCCATTAGCACCAAGCTCCATTGCTGTAGTTGCTTCACTTGGTGCTCCAATTCCAGCATCAACAATTACGGGGATACTTGAATTTTCAATAATAATTTTAATATTTGCTAAATTATTTAACCCTTGACCAGAACCAATTGGTGATCCTAATGGCATAACAGTTGCACATCCCAAATCTTCCAGATGTAAAGCTAATATAGGGTCGGCATTGATATACGGTAATACAGTAAAACCTTTTTTAACTAAAAATTCGGCAGCTTTTAAAGTTCCAATAGGGTCGGGTAACAAATATTTTGGATCAGAAATAACTTCTAATTTGACAAAAAAATTATCACTTTGACCAATTTGACAGGCTAATTCATGTCCTAAAAATGCCATCCTGATCGCTTCTTCAGCCGTTTGAGATCCTGCAGTATTTGGTAATAGCCATAATTTTTCCCAATCTAAATTATTTAAAAAACTAGTTGTATCGTTTTTTAAATTTGTTGGAAGTCGTCTAATTGCAACAGTTACAATCTCACATTCACTACTTTGAATACTTGTAACTGCATCATCTACTGTTTTATATTTTCCTGTCCCCAACATTAAACGAGAATTAAAAAATTTGTCTCCAATTTTTAATTTATCAGAATTCTTAATCATAGAGTTTAAAATTTATAAATACTCCCCAGGTAGGACTTGAACCTACGACCAATCGGTTAACAGCCGATTGCTCTACCACTGAGCTACTGAGGATATAACATATATACATATATGTTATCATATGTTATCATAAATTACAATTTTTTATTTAAAATAAAGTTTAGCATTTAAGTACTTCAATTTTATCTTAAATTAAGTGAATAAAAATAACATAAGGTTTGTTGTTAACCATTTCTTTTTCTTTAATCAAATCTAAGTTTGAAGACTACAAACTTAAATAATTAAGTCTGTAGTCTAAATTGTAGTTAAGATAAACAAATTCGATAAAAAACACCTGGCGCCAAGTCAATTTCAGATAATAAGTCAAAAATCGGAACTTCAGGGTCATAATGGATTTCTAAAATTCGTTTATGAACACGAATTTCAAAATGTTCTCGTGAATCTTTATCAACATGTGGTGATCTTAAGACACAATAGATTCGTTTAGCAGTAGGTAATGTAATCATTCCAATTGAATTTAAAGATGTATTACCTAATGTATCAATAATCTTTTGACATGAAGAAACTAAAAGTTCCGGATTAAAAGATTCTAATCTTACACGAATTTTTGTATTCGGTTTCATTTCCATAAAAATTTTTAATTATTTAACAATTTTAGAAACTACACCTGCTCCAATTGTACGACCACCTTCACGAATCGCGAATCGCATACCTTCTTCAATTGCAACAGGATAAATTAATTCAGCTGTCATTTTGATACGATCACCTGGCATAACCATTTCAACAACTGTTCCGTCATCAGCTGTGAATTGAGTGATAGCACCTGTTACATCTGTGGTTCTAACATAAAATTGAGGTCGATAACCTGTAAAGAATGGAGTATGACGACCACCTTCATCTTTTGTTAAAACATAAACTTCTGATTCAAAGTTTGTATGAGGAGTAATTGTCCCTGTTTGTGCTAATACCATTCCACGTTCAATTTGCTCACGGTCAACACCACGTAATAAAATACCACAATTATCACCGGCAAAACCTTCCTCTAATGTTTTTTGGAACATTTCAATTCCAGTGATTGTTGTTGTTTGTGTCGCACCAACACCAACAATTTCAACGTTATCACCAACTTTTACAATACCACGCTCAATTCGACCAGTTGCTACTGTACCACGTCCTGTAATTGAGAAAACATCTTCAATTGCCATCAAGAATGTTTTTTCTGTATCACGTTCTGGTGTTGGAATGTATTCATCAACTGCATCCATTAATGCAAAAATTTTATCAACCCACTCATTATCCCCACGTGATAATTCTGGGTTTGCTGCAACTGCTTCGATTGCTTTTAATGCCGATCCTGGGCAAATTGGAATATCATCACCGGGAAAATCATAAGCTGATAATAATTCACGAACTTCTAATTCAACTAATTCTAATAATTCATCATCATCCACTTGATCTTGCTTATTTAAGAAAACAACAATATCAGGTACACCAACCTGCTTTGATAATAAAATATGTTCACGCGTTTGTGGCATTGGACCATCTGCTGCAGAAACTACTAAGATTGCTCCATCCATTTGAGCAGCTCCAGTAATCATGTTTTTTACGTAATCAGCGTGACCTGGACAATCTACATGAGCATAATGACGATTTTGTGTTTCATACTCAACGTGTGCTGTATTAATAGTAATACCACGAGCACGTTCTTCTGGTGCTCCATCAATATCTGAATAACCTTTGATTTCCGAACCACCTTCTAACGATAATGTTGTAGTAATTGCTGCAGTTAAGGTTGTTTTTCCATGATCTACGTGACCAATAGTACCAATGTTAACATGCGGTTTTGTACGTTCAAACTTTTCACGTGCCATTATAAAATTCCTTTAAGTTTTTAAAAATTACAATTAAGTTTTAAGCTTTTAGCGAGGTATTTAATTTGGAATTAGTATCTAAAATGTGCAAATGCTTTATTTGCTTCTGCCATTTTATGAGTTTCTTCCTTTTTCTTTATAGTATTACCAATTTCGTTAGCTGTGTCAATAATTTCATTCGCTAATTTAATTGACATACTTCGTCCAACCCTTTGTTTTGAATATTGAATAAGCCAACGTAACGATAAATTTGTAGCTCTAAAACCACTGACTTCAATTGGGACTTGGTATGTTGAACCACCAATTCGACGGGCTTTAACTTCTACAATCGGACTGCCTTTACGAATTGCTTTTTCAAAGACCATTAATGGATCTTCATTTGTTTTTTGTTTTATAATTTCAAATGCTTCATAAACAATTTTTTTTGCAATAGTCTTTTTTCCAGATTTTAAGATCCGTGAAATAAGTAAACTTACTAAATAACTATTATAAATAGAATCAGGTTGTGGAAAACGTTTTTTTGAAATATTTCTACGTGACATACTTGTATTGGATAAAAAGTTTATCTTAGTTAAATTATAAAAAAGCTAAATTAAATTAGCTTTTAATTTTTCGATTAAATAATTTTTTCATTAACCTTTTGGTTTTTTAACACCATATTTTGAACGACCTTGAGCTCGGTCTTTAACACCACCAGTATCTAAGGCTCCTCGAACAATATGATAACGAACCCCTGGTAGATCCTTAACTCGACCACCACGGATTAAAACTACGGAATGCTCTTGTAAATTGTGACCAATCCCTGGTATATAAGCTGTTACTTCAAATCCTGATGTTAAACGAACCCGAGCAACTTTTCGAATAGCTGAGTTTGGTTTTTTTGGTGTAGTCGTGTAAACCCTTGTACAAACGCCACGTCTTTGTGGACAATTAACCAATGCGGGTGATTTTGTTTTCTTTTTAATTTGAATACGTCTTGAACGGACTAATTGTTGTATAGTTGGCATAAAATTTTAAAATTATCTTTTAACTAAATTTTATAAATTATTGATCAGTTGAATTTAAACCGTATTTTTTCATAAACCTTTCAACTCGACCTTCACTATCAATCATAACTTGTGATTTTGAATAGAATGGATGATTTGCTAACCAGATATCAACTTGGAGTTCTTTTTTAGTTGAACTTGCTAAACAAAGTGGTTTTCCATCACATAAAACAGTAGTGTCTTGAAACCACTCAGGGTGTATATTAGATTTTGGCATATTTTTATAAAAATTAACGTTTTGAATATTGTGGTGCTTTTCTTGCTTTTCGTAACCCATATTTTTTACGTTCTTTAACTCTTGGGTCACGTGTTAAAAATCCGAATGGTTTCAAAATAGTTCGGTTTTGTTTATCCATTTTGCATAATTGTCTTGCAACCCCTAATTGAATTGCGTGAGCTTGACCTGTTAATCCACCACCGTTAACTAACGTGATAATATCGAATTGTTTTTCTAAGTTTAATTCTTGAAGTGGAGCCCAAACTGTACTTAAATAATTATCATTGTATTGTAAATATTTGTTGCCTGAGATTTTATTAATAATTAAATTTCCTTCACCTGGGATTAAAAAAACTCTTGCAACAGCTTCTTTTCGTTTTCCTAAACCAATATTATCTTTTTGAAATATTAATTCTGTCATCGCTATATATATTATTATTTTTCTAAATTAATAGGTTAATTTTCTAACTTAATACTTGAATATAAATTATTTACATCAATTTCAATGGGATTTTGTGCTTGATGAAGATGATTTTGATCACTATAAATTTTTAATCGTCTCATTAATCGTTTTGTTTCTGTTGTTGAAAGCATTCGTTTCACGGATCTTTCAATTGTTAATTTCGGAAGACAATCTGATACGTTTTTAATTTTTAATGAACGGCCTGGTCGGCCTGGATTATAAACTAGATAATGTTTACTATCTTGGTTTATTACAATTGAATCTGCATTTATTAAAATAATATAATCACCAGCATCAATTGATGGGTGATATTGTGGTTTCACTTTGCCTTTTAATAGACTTGTAATGGTTGTTGAAAGTCGACCTAAACTTTGTCCTTTACAATCAATAATAAACCAATTACGATTCTTGTAATTTTGAGTTGGTAAAAATGTTTTATTTAATGAATTCATAATTTTTTTGTTTAAACTAAATAAAGAGAGATACTATTTATTTCAGGATAATACCTAATTTATTTTTTAATGTAGAAAAAACTTCATCTGCAGACTTTCGCCCAAAATTTTTCAGTTCTTGCAATTTTTCTGGCGAATATTGTAATAAGTCCCCAACAGTATTTATTTGGGCTTTTTTCAAACAATTATAAGCTCGGACTGATAATTGTAATTCTTCAATTGCGATATTTGTGTATGGTTCAATACTAATTGAACGGGTTTTTGGCTCTAATTTATCTTTCTTTTCTGTATCTTTATTTTCAAGTAATAGAGCAAAGAGATCGATTGTAATTTGAGCTGCAGATTTAAGGGCTTCATTTGGCGAAATACTTCCATTTGTCCAAATATCCAAAAATACTCGTTCACTTATGTTATTATTGTTATCATAAACATTTTCTATTTTAAAATCGACTTTTTGAACAGGCATAAAAATTGTATCTAATTGTAAATAATTTTCATTCTCCTCTAAAAAAGTCTGTGAAGCTAATTTATATCCAGTCCCATATTCAAATTTAAATTCAATTTCTAAAATATTTGACGTAGAAATTGTCATAATATAATGATTTGAATTTATAATTTCTAAGTTAGACGGTAATTGAATTAAATCAGCTGTAACGACTACTGGTCCTTGAATTTTTAACCGACCAAATTGCGGAGTTTGAGTTTTACTTTTAAATACAATTCCTTTTAAATTTAATAATATTTCAAGAATATCTTCCCGAACACCTGGAATAGTAGAAAATTCATGACTTACACCAGCAATTCGAACTGCTGAAATTGAAACTCCTCCTAAATCGTTTAATAAAACACGACGTAATTGATTTCCAATAGTTATACCTTGTCCTGGTTCTAAAGAACTTATCAAAAATTGTCCATGACAAGCCCCTGAGTCAATTTTTTCAGATTTAAGACATTTAATAGAAATGTTATCCATAGTTTAATTTAGTAGAAATAAAAACTCTAAACCCGACGGCGTTTTGGTGGTCGGCACCCGTTGTGTGGAACAGATGTTATATCTTGAATTGATGTTATTTCAAATCCTGCTCCTTCAATTGCTCGAATAGCAGTTTCACGACCAGATCCTTGTCCTTTTACTAAAATTTCCACATTTTTCATTCCAGTACCTAATGCATCTAAAGCAGCTTTTTCTGCCGCTGTTTGAGCTGCAAAAGGCGTGCTTTTTCGAGCACCTTTAAATCCTGAACTTCCTGCTGAAGCCCAAGAAACAGTATCTCCTGTCAAATTTGTAATGGTTATGATTGTATTGTTAAATGTTGATTGAATATGAACAACACCACTTGCAAAATTATTCTTACTTCTTTTATTCGTTGGTTTTCTTGTTTTTTGTGCCATATAAAAATTTTAAATAAATCTTATTACTATTACAAAGTAAACTATTTTTTCTTACCAGTAACAGTTTTTTTCGTTCCGCGTCGACTGCGGGCATTTGTTCGTGTTCGTTGACCCCGAACAGGTAAACTATTTCGATGACATTTCCCACGATGACAATTAATTTCATTTAGTCGTTTAATATTTAATCCATTAAATCGACGTAAGTCACCTTCTAATTTTAAATCACTATTTTCTAAAGTTTGACGTAACGCAACCGTTTGTTCTGTTGTCAAATCATATACTCGTGTATCCATTTCAATATCTGCATTTTCAATAATCTTTTTTGCAGACGTTAAACCAATACCATGAATATAAGTAAGTGCGTAGGCAACCTTTTTATTTCTGGGTAAATCAACACCAACTAATCTTACCATTTCTAAACTCCTTTAAAATATTATCCTTGACGTTGTTTATGTTTGGGATTCGTACAAATTACCATAATTCTACCATGTCGTTTAATTACTCGACACTTGTCACACATCTTTTTTACTGAAGGACGAACTTTCATTTTTTAATTTTTTAAATAATAATTTTGTTGTTATTGGTACATGTTGTTATATACATTTGAATAATAAATATTATTAATTTCACGAATTAAATCTAAAACTACACCTGCTAAAATTAGTAGTGAAGTTGTACTTAATCCATTTAAACCTGTAATATTTAAAGTTGATTCAATAAAATTCGGTACCACTGTTAAAGTAGCAAGCATTATTGCACCAATTAACGTTATTCGTTTTATGACTTGTTTTAAATAAAACGTAGTTTGTAATCCTGGTCTTACACCTGGGATTGTAACAGCCATTTTTTGAAGTTGATCCGAAATATCTTTGGGATTTAAAACAATAGAGGAATAGAAAGAACTAAAGGCTAAAATTAACCCAAAGTAGCCTATCCAATAAAGAAATTTAAACGGAGTCAGGAAATTTAACCATTGGAATATTCCTAAATTTATAATATAATTCGGAATTACTAAAATTGCTGTTGTTAAAATAATTGGCATTACCCCCGCTTGATTAAACCGTAATGGCAAATAATTATTAACTGCATCTTGTAATGAAGATTGGTTTAATTGTTTTGATGAAATTAAAGGGATCTTTCGAATACCTTGTTGTAAAAAAACAATGCCATATAAGGAAAGAAAGACTAAAATACTAATGCTAATTATTGAAACGGTTGTAAAATTATCACTATTTTCAACAATTACTTTTTTAAACAAAGTTGGTAGATTAGAAATAATATTTGTGTAAATAAGTAATGAAGCACCATTTCCAAGTCCATAATCTGTAATTAATTCACTTAACCATAAAACAATCATTGCTCCAGTGGTTAACCAAAGTATTATTTCACCTGCTAAAATGTAATTCCAATCAAATAAGACTTGACGTAAATACGTTGTGATTCCAATACTTTGAATAACTGCCCAAACAAGTGTTATAAAACGAGTTAAACGACTAATTGTTCGACGACCTTCAAAATCTCCTTCTTTTTGTAGTTTTGCCAGTTTTGGTGAAAAACCAAGAAGTAACTGAATAAAAATTGTTGCGTTTATGTAAGGAAAAATATTTAAAGTGAATAAACCAATTACAAATGTATTGTCACCTGAAAATGTACTGATCAAATTTTTAGCAACCGAATGACGCTGAATATAAAATGCTAAATCACTTTGGTTTATTCCTGGTACTGGAAGAAAAGTTCCAACACGAATTAATAATAATACCCCAAGACTAAATAATACTCGGTTTAATAAAACATCTCTAATTTCTTTAGTAATTTTCACGATTCTTTCTTGAATTACCCTAAATTTAAGTCACGTTTTTTTGCTACTTGTGATTTAGTAGTTAAATTTTGTAACGCACAAATTGATGCACGAGCATTATTTAAAAGATTATTTGATCCTAATTGTTTTGCAATTACATTTTTAACACCAGCAACTTCTAATACAATCCGTACGGCTCCACCAGCAATTACCCCTGAACCTTCAACTGAAGGTCGCATAATTATCTTACAAGCTCCAAAATTTCCAATAACATGGTGAGGAATACTTAAAGATTTTGTCAGTGGAAATTCAATTAAATTTTTTCGACCGTCCATTTTCGCTTTTTTTAAAAGCATTTACTACATCATCTGCTTTCGCAACTCCAACACCAACTTTTCCATTTTCGTCACCAATTACTACAATGGCACGAAAACTTAATTTTTTTACCACCTTTTGTTACTTTGGAAACTCTACTAATTTTAATTAATCGTTCAACAAGTTTAGGTTCTTGTGTGTTGGGATTACGTCGAGAATTTCTTTTTTTATTTATTTTCTTTAAATCATTACTCATAAAAGATATTTAATTTGGGTATTTATTTATAAACTATAATGTCCCATACTTAGGATTTTAATAAATTAAAACTGCAAACCACCTGCACGTGCACCATCAGCTAAAGCTTTAATTCGTCCATGATATAGATATGGCCCACGATCAAAAACAATTTTTGTAATATTTTTTTGCAAACTTAATTCAGCCAACTTTTCCCCCATAAAACGAGAAGCATCACATGTGCGGCCTGTAGAGAAATTTAATTTAATTGCTCGATCTAATGTTGAGCATGCTAATAATGTTGTTGCATTTGTATCATCAACAATCTGAGCATAAATATGTTCATTAGAACGGTATACAGATAAACGTGGTCTTTCAAGTGTTCCTTTAATTTTCCCGCGTAATCCTTCACGTTTTAATTTTTTATATTTATTAGGTTTTAGTTTTTTATTTTTTTTTTTTAATTTTAACAAAGTTCGTTTTGACAATTTCATAATTTTAATTTTTTAAAAATATAATCGTGTGGTAATTAACTAAAAAATGATAAATATTTTTCAGGGTACAAATTTCAAAATAACAGATTTGTTTATTTTCCAGCTTTTCCAGCTTTTCTTAGAATTTGTTCGTTTTTATATAAAATTCCTTTTCCTTTATATGGTTCTGGACGTCGCCAAGCACGAATATTTGCTGCAAATAAACCTAATAGTTCTTTATCACACGATTTTAAATTTATTGTTGTGTTTTGTACAACTTCAACTAAAACTGTTTCAGGAATCGCAATATTAACTGGATGACTGTATCCTAAATTTAAGACAATTTCTTTTCCTTGTATTGCAGCCCGGTATCCAACACCTTTTAAAATTAATGTTAATTGAAATTGTTCTGAAACTCCAACTATCATATTGTTGATTAATGTTCGATATAAACCATGTAATGATCGAAGACTTCTAACTTCATTTTTTAAACTTACATTAATAATATTATCTTCGTGCTTAATCCCAATTGTCTCCGGAATTTTAGTTTCTAATGTTCCAAATTTTCCTTTAACCGTAATTTGTGCATTATTATAATTAACTTCAACACCGGTTGGAATAGTAATTGGTAATTTTCCTATACGTGACATTTTAGAAACTCCTTATTTACCAAATATAACATAAAACTTCACCACCAATACCTAACTCTTTAGCTTTTAGATTTGTCATTACGCCTTTTGGCGTCGACATAATTGCAACTCCTAAATTATCTAAAACTCTTGGTAAATCTTTTGATTTTGTATAAACACGTAGACCTGGTTTACTAATTCGTTTAATATGTGAAATAACAGGTTTTCGTGATTTTTCAGTATATTTTAATGAAAGTAATAAATACTCTCGTTTTTCCTCTTGATAATTTTCAAAATCGTCAATAAACCCTTCTTCTTTTAAAATCTTTGCAATCGCTACTGACATTTTTGTAACAGGAATTTGAACAATTTGATGTTTGACCATATTAGCATTCCTAATTCTTGTTAACATATCTGAAATAGTATCGGTTACCACAATTATCTCCTTATATGTTTTTTAATTATTCTTGTGACCAACGTTTTCGTTTTAAATGTTTTTTTCTATCCCAAATCTGACTAACTTCAGAAAATGATGAATATTTTTCATAATACCCACAATCATTTAATGGGAATCTTAAAAATTTAAATAGAATCATTCCATTCAAAATTTTATCCATTGATTTGGAATTATATTTTGGTGAAGAATGTTCTAAAACAATATTAATTGTTACCCCTTGAGTTTGATCAACATCGTCATAATCGACTTCTGGAAAAATTAATTGTTCTTTTAAACCAAATGTATAATTTCCTGCTTTATCAAAGCTTCTTAAGGATAATCCACGAAAATCTCGGATTTGTGCAAATGTAAAAAACAATAGTTTTGTTAAGAAAGCATACATTTTTTCTCCTCTTAACGTTACACTTAAACCCAATTCCATATCTTCACGAATTTTAAATCCAGCAATCGCTTTTTTCGATTTTGTAATAAGTGGTTTTTGTCCGGTAATATTTTCAAATTCTTCAATATTTTTTTTCAAAATATTAGTGTTTGAAGCTGCTAATCCAAGTCCACGGTTGATAATAATTTTTTTTAACTTTGGAACAGTATGTGGATTACGATATCTAGAAGAACTGTTTTTGATTAAGATCGGTTTAATTCCTTCTTCATATTCTTTTTTGATATCACCAAGTAAATTATGAATGTCAGCAATTTCTTCTAATGAATGTTGATTTAGCATATTAAGATAAATACGTTTTTTAATTTAATTTCACATTTGAATGATGAATTGGTGCTTCAAATTGCTTAATTTCTCCAATTTCATTTTCACTTGTTGGTTTGATATGTTTAAACTTAAAATTGATTCCTTGTATTATAACTTTTCCTGTTTTTTTATCAATTTTAAGAACTTCTCCAGTTTCATTTTTATGAAAACCTGAAATAATTGTAACTTGATCACCAACTTTTACATGCAGTTTTTGTTTTTTTTAACATTTATAAAACCTCCGGTGCTAGTGAAACAATTTTAGAGAAATTTTGATCACGAACTTCGCGTGCTACAGGACCAAATACACGAGTCCCTCTAGGATTATTATCTGCGTTAACAATTACTGCAGCATTATCATCAAATCGAATATACATACCATCTTGACGACGGATTGTTTTTTTTGTTCTTACAATAATTGCTCTTACTATGTCAGAACGTTTAACAGGCATATTTGGAATCGATTCTTTAACAACTGCAATTATTGTGTCACCAATCTCTGCATATTTTTTATTACCACCTAATATTCGAATACACATTACTTTTTTAGCACCCGTATTATCGGCTACTGTTAAAATTGTTTGAGGATAAATCATAAAATAATTTTTAACTTATTAACGATGATTTTGAAAGAATTTCAATTAATTTCCAACGTTTTCTTTTACTTAACGGTCGACACTCATGAAGTAGGACTTGATCACCAACATTACATTGTTCTAATTCATCATGAGCTAGATATTTTTTAGTTTTAACTAATGTTTTAGAATAAATTGGATGAGAGTATCGATTTTCAACCTTTACCACAATACTTTTTTCCATTTTATTACTAACTACAATACCAATTTGTTGTTTGACTGGCATTTTAGACTCCTTACTTTGTAATTATTTATTAATTTCTTCTTGTTGCTCCAAGTTTTCTAACCGTAATGTTAACAGTGTTTTTAATTGTGCTAAACGACGCTTTGTATGTTTTATATCATGTGATTTAAAACTTTGACGTGTAGCTTTTTTAAAGCGTAAATTGAATAATTCATTTTCAGTTTCAATAATTGCTTCTGAAATCTCTGTATTTGAAAGTGAAATAATATCAGTAAATTGAGGTAAACCCATCTTTTAACTATCTTTATTAATAAATTTTGTTTTTAATGGTAATTTATATGCAGCTAAACTTAAGGCAGCTTTTGCAACTTCTTCAGGAACTGAACTAATTTCAAAAATAATTGTTCCAGGTTTTACTACTGCAACCCAATAATCAACCGCCCCTTTACCTGAACCCATTCTTGATTCAGCAGCACGAGCAGTTACTGTTTTATCAGGAAAAATTCGAATCCATAATTTTGCTCCACGTTTTGTATAGCGTGTAATTGTTCGTCGTGCTGCTTCAATTTGACGTGAGGTAATCCAGTTTGGTTCTAAAGCTTGTAAACCAAAACTACCAAAGCAAATTTCATTCCCACGTGTTGCTTTTCCTCGCATACGTCCACGGTGGTATTTTCTATATTTTGTTCTTTTTGGACTTAACATAACAAATTAATCTAATACAAATATAAATTTTTAATAACTACTTTTATTTTGATAAAATTTCACTCTTAAATAACCAAACTTTGATTCCTAAAACTCCATAAATCGTATTAGCTTCAGTTGTTGCATAATCAATATCAGCACGTAAAGTTTGTAATGGTACTCTTCCTTCGCGAATCCATTCACTTCGAGCCATTTCTGCCCCATTTAATCGTCCCGAAACTTGAATTTTAATTCCATTTACATTTTGTTTTTGTGCTCGTTGTAAAGCTTCCCGAATTGCTCGTCTAAAAGCAATACGTTTTTCTAGCTGTTCTGCAACTAACTCACTTAAAAGTTTTGCATCTAAATCAACTTTTTCAACTTC
>Ga0115099_10111318_pt1 | contig 14897 bp, 10 predicted proteins | sample MBTome_FD_89017 | JGI IMG/M metagenome (GOLD analysis project Ga0115099, IMG submission 89017) | Marine eukaryotic communities from Pacific Ocean to study complex ecological interactions - MBTS_20Mar14_M2_3um Metatranscriptome... | ecosystem: Environmental > Aquatic > Marine > Oceanic | place... | reverse complement strand
TTTACTACCAATTACTTACATATATTAAGAATTAATTATTACTAAAGAGAAGGATGGCAAACAAAAAAATATACTTAACAACGTTACACGATTTTATTCAAATTCAAAAAACAAGTTTTTGTTGGTTTATCTCAAAAGGTTTAAACAATGAATTTGAAAAATTTTCTTCTATATTAGATTTTACTGGTAGCATTGAAGTATCTATTTTTGGGCAAGAATACCAACTCAAAAAACCTAAATATACTGAAATAAGTTCTAAAGATCATGATAGCACTTATTCTGCTCGAGTGTATCTTCCAATTGAAATTCGTGATAAAGAATTAAATCTAGTAACGAAACGGAAAAAAGTTTTTATAGGTACGTTACCTCTAATGACTAATAACGCAACATTTATCATTAATGGATGCGAACGTATTATTATTAGTCAAATTATTCGTAGCCCTGGAATTTATTACGTTAAAAAACAAAATATTAGTAAACGTAAACAATATAAACGTTATTCTGCAACTATCATTTGTGATAGTGGACCATGGTTGGTTTTTGAATTTGAATTAGTTGAAGTTAAATTGGCTGATCAAGAGCAGTGCTCAGTTGAAATGGTCTGTATTTATTTTAATAAAACTGAATTTATTAGTGTACCAACCTTATTACAGAAAATTGGCCTAACAAAGCAAGAAATATTACGTAGCGTTAGATACCCAGAAAAAAGTAATTTCAATTTTTTAGCAAATCCTAGATATTTGAAAAGTTTAGATGATTCAATTAATTTCAATATCTCAAAAATTTTTGACAACCAATATTATAATTTAGCAAAAGCTGGTCGGCAAAATCTTAATAGACGTTTAAGTTTAAAAATTTCTGAAACTACCGATACATTAACCTATGATGACATAATTAAAATTGCTGATAACCTAATAACTTTTCGAGAATTTGATATCCCAAATGATGACATTGATCATTTAAAAAATAAAAAAGTTCGTTCCGTTGGACAACTATTACAAAATCAATTTCAAATTGGTTTAAAAAGATTAGAACGTACAGTTTCAGAGCGAATGACAATTTGCGATCCTGTCTTTTTAAAATTAAGTAATATCATTAACCCGAATCCATTATTGGCAACAATGAAAGAATTTTTAGGTTCTAGTCAACTTTCCCAATATATGGATCAAACCAATCCACTTTCAGCGTTGACTCATAAGCGTCGTATAAGTGGGTTAGGACCTGGTGGTTTAAACCGTGATAAAATTAGTTTTGCAGTTCGAGATATTCATCCGAGCCATTATGGTCGAATTTGTCCGATTGAAACGCCAGAAGGACAGAATGCTGGATTATTAGCTTCATTAACAACGTGTGCTCGTGTCAATCGTGATGGGTTTATAGAAACTCCTTTTTGGCGAGTTATTAACGGTAAAGTTAATCAATCTGGCCTTCCTATTTATTTGACAGCAGAATTAGAAGATGAATATAAAATAGCGCCAGGTGATATTTCAATTGATAATAATGGTTATCTTACACAAAAATATATTCCAGTAAGATATAAACAAGATTTTATGACAGTAGGGACAGCTGACGTAGATTTTATTGCAATTTCTTCAGTTCAGATTGTATCACCTGCTGCAGCATTAATTCCATTTTTTGAACATGATGATGCAAACCGTGCACTAATGGGTTCAAATATGCAACGTCAATCTGTTCCTTTATTATTGCCTCAAAAACCGATTATTGGAACAGGATTTGAAAATCAAATTACAGTTGATTCTGGTATGTCTATCAGTGCGTTTAACGCTGGAACAGTAATTTTTGTTTCTTCACGAAAGATTGTTGTAAAAGAAGATTCAGGAATTAAAACAATCTACTATTTACAAAAATATTCTCGATCAAATCAAAATACTTGTCTTAATCAACGACCAACAGTTTGGGTAGGAGAAAAAGTAATAAGTGGTCAAGTGTTAGCTGATGGACCAAGTAGTCAAGCAGGTGAATTAGCTTTAGGTCAGAATATTATTGTCGCTTATATGCCTTGGCATGGTTATAATTTCGAAGACGCAATTCTGATTAATGAACGATTAGTTTTCGACGATGTTTTTACATCTATTCATATTCAAAAATATGATATTGAAACAACAGAGACAAAAGCCGGACCAGAAAAATTCACCAAAGACATCCCACATATTAGTCCATCAGCCTTACAAAACTTAGATGAAAACGGCATTATTTATCAAGGGACTTTTGTCAAACCTGGTGATATTTTAGTAGGTAAAATAACACCTAAAGGTGAATCTGATCAACTTCCCGAAGCGAAATTACTTCGTGCTATTTTTGGTGAAAAAGCTACAAATGTCCGTGATACTTCATTACGAGTTCCAAATGGCGGAAACCGACGTGTTCTTGATGTGAAAACATTTAATCGAAAATATGGTGATGAATTACCTGTTGATGCTACCGCATTGATACGTATTTTTCTTGCACAAATTAGAAAAATTCAAGTTGGTGACAAAATTGCTGGCCGGCATGGTAATAAAGGTATCATTTCTAGGATTTTACCAAGACAAGATATGCCTTATTTACCAGATGGTACACCTGTAGATGTTATCCTAAATCCATTAGGAGTGCCATCGCGTATGAATGTTGGTCAATTATATGAATGTTTATTAGGGTTAGCTGCTGATAAGTTGAACCGTCGGTTTAAAATTTTACCATTTGATGAAATGTTTGGTTCTAATATTTCACGTATTTTGATTAATAAAAAACTACGTCAGGCATCTAAAACAACTAATAATGGTTGGATTTTTAATCCGTATTGTCCTGGCAAAATGGTTCTTATTGATTGTCGAAATGGGAATACATTTGAAAACCCAATTACTGTTGGTAAAGCATATATGCTGAAATTAATTCATTTAGTCGATGATAAAATTCATGCTCGATCTACTGGTCCATACTCTTTAATTACTCAACAACCATTAGGTGGTAAATCACGACATGGTGGTCAACGGTTTGGCGATATGGAAGTTTGGGCTTTAGAAGCGTTTGGATCAGCTTATATGTTACAAGAATTATTAACAATTAAATCAGATGATATTCAGGGCCGAAATGATACTTTGAATGCTATTGTTAAAGGTCGTCCAATTCCGAAATCTGGGATTCCTGAATCTTTTAAAGTTTTAATGCGTGAATTGCAAGCCATTGGTTTAGATATTACAACTTATAAAATTGATAAATCTAATCCAGTCCAAAATTATACTACAGAAGTAAATTTAATGGAAACATATGAGGCATTGTCAAAGCAATTTTTACCTACATCAATTTTAATTAATCCGTTATTTTAATAAAATTATTTGTATTTAACGATATGGTAGACTCAAATCAAGAATTTGATTATATAAAAATTAATTTAGCTTCTCCTAGCAGAATTAAAAACTGGGGACAAAGACTGTTACCCAATGGACAAATAATAGGTGAAGTCAAAAAACCTGAAACTATCAATTATCGAACATTTAAACCTGAGATGAATGGTTTATTTTGTGAACGAATTTTTGGCCCAGTTAAAAATTGGGAATGTCATTGTGGAAAATTTAAACGAGTTCGATATCGTGGCTTAGTGTGTGATAAATGTGGCGTGGAAGTAACAGAATCACGTGTCAGACGACATAGAATGGGTTTTATTGATTTAGCATCACCTATTAGTCATATATGGTATATTAAAAGTTTAGCAAATTATATTGGAATCCTTTTAGATCTAAAACGTAGATCTGTTGAAACAATTGTCTATTTTTGTCCTGATGAAGAGGCTATAAATGTTTTATCTGGAGTTGAAGAGAATCAACAAGGTTCAATTTTCTTAAAAGAGAAACTAGAACAAATAAATGTTTCGCAAGAAGTTCATGTTATCCGACAACGTATCACGTTTTTGTATGAATTAGCAAATTTATCAGACACAAAATCGTATAACTCAAATGATTTTATCAAATTATTAGAATCTCGTACAGATTTGCAACCAAGTTTGTTAGAGTGGATGATTGAGCAAGTTAATTTGCTTAATACCTACTCAGCAAATTTAATTATTCAAAAAGCCCAAAATTTATTTACAAAGCTTCGGGTTTTGGAAAAATTTATAACAACCGAAGCTCACCCTGCTTGGATGATTTTATCAGTTTTACCTATTATTCCACCTGGTTTAAGACCAATGGTTCAATTAGAAGGTGGTCGATTTGCAACTTCTGATTTAAATGAACTTTATCGACGTGTAATTACTAGAAATAATCGACTAATTCGTTTATCTGAAATTTATGCTCCAGAAGTTATTATTACGAATGAAAAACGAATGCTACAAGAAGCGGTTGATGCTCTAATTAATAATGGAAAACGAGGAAAAAAAGCATTAGGAGCAAATAATCGACCATTAAGATCGTTATCTGATATTATCAAAGGAAAACAAGGACGTTTCCGCCAAAATTTATTAGGTAAACGTGTTGATTATTCTGGACGATCTGTCATTGTAGTTGGACCGAGTCTCAAATTAAATCAATGCGGATTACCTTTTGAAATTGCTATTGAATTATTTCAACCGTTCATTATTCATGAATTAATGAATCAAGGTTTAGCTAGTAATATGAAAGTAGCCAAGAAATTTATTCAACAAAATGAATCAATTATTGATGGAGTCTTAGAAAAAGTTTTATTAAATCACCCCATTTTCTTGAATCGAGCCCCTACATTACATAGGTTAGGTATACAAGCTTTTGAACCTATTCTAGTTGAAGGTCGAGCTATTAAATTACACCCGTTAGTCTGTTCTGCATTCAACGCAGATTTTGATGGGGACCAAATGGCTGTCCATATTCCTCTTTCATTAGAAGCACAAGCTGAAGCTTACTTATTGATGTTAGCACCATATAATTTCTTATCACCAGCAACAGGTGAACCGATTATTGTTCCTAGTCAAGATATGATTCTTGGCTGTTATTATTTAACTGTTAATAATATTCAAAATTTAAATGGGTCAAATCATTATTTTGCAAACTTACAAGATGTTCTTTTAGCATATAATCAAAAAAAGATTGATGTTCATTCGCTAATATGGGTCCGTTATAATAACCCAAATCATTTAAATATTCCTTCAACTTATCTAGCAAAACGTACTTTAAATAATGGTAGTTATATTGAGTTTTATAATGATCTTCAAATTCGAAAAGATAAATCGGGCGAGATCATTGTAATATATCTTCAAACGACAACTGGTCGTATTATTTATAATTATACCATTCAAAAAACATTAAAAATTCTTGACTAGATATGATAGTTTTTCAGAAATTTAATCAATTATTTAAAGTAAAATATTTATGGAAAATTACACTTATCAAAATACATTAATCAGTAAAAAACAACTAAAACAAATATTAGCGTGGAGTTTTACAAAACATGGTTGTGTTCAAGCTTCTTTTTTAGCAGATGAATTGAAATATTTGGGTTTTAAATATGCAACCCAAGCAGGTATTTCACTTAGTATTGAAGATTTACGTGTTCCACCTATAAAAAATTCGGTGTTACAAAAATCTAATTCCGTTGTTATTGCTATTGAGAATACTTGTCTAGATGGGAAAATTAATGAGATTGAAAGATTTCAAAAGGTTATTGATACTTGGAATAATACTAGTGAAACCTTAAAAGACGAACTGGTTTCGTATTTTAAGAATTTTGATCCCTTAAATTCAGTCTATGTGATGGCATTTTCTGGTGCTCGTGGTAACTTATCACAAGTACGTCAATTAGTTGGGATGAGAGGTCTAATGTCTGATCCCAATGGTCAAATTATGGATTTGCCAATTAAGCAGAATTTTCGTGAAGGTTTAACAATTACAGATTATTTAATATCTGGATATGGTGCACGAAAAGGTATTGTTGATACCGCACTAAAAACAGCAAATTCTGGTTACTTAACCCGACGATTAATTGATGTTGCTCAAGATATTATTATTCGAGAAAAAAATTGTTTAACAAATCGTTCAATATTTTTTCATATTACTCCTCTTACAAATAGAAACGAAAAAGTATCATTTGTTTATGAAAAAGTTTTAGGACGATTATTAAGTAAATCTGTTTACGTTAATGAAACAAATGAGTTATTAGCATTAAAGGATACTCCTATTACACCAAAGCTTATTCGTTTATTTAAAGAAAAAAAAATTCAAAAAATTTTTATTCGTTCAGCATTAACTTGTAATTTAAATAGGTCCATTTGTCAAAAATGTTATGGTTGGAATTTATCAAGTGAAAATTTAGTTGAACTAGGAGAAGCAATTGGGATTATAGCAGGTCAATCTATTGGAGAACCTGGAACACAATTAACAATGCGGACATTTCATACTGGTGGAATCTTTACGGCAAGTACACGTGAACAAATCATTGCCCCACTGGACGGTCAGATTGTTTTTCCAAAGTTTTTGATTACAAGTTTTCGTCGGACGAATCAGGGCGATAATTTACTTTTAGTTGAAACAAGTGGTTTTGTTTTCTTAGTTCCGGATGATGAAACTAAAGAAAAAATAAGAATTAATATTCCTAAACAAACTATTTTATATACGAAAAATAAAACACACGTTAAAAAAAATTCAATTATAGCCGAAGTAGTTGGTAGCCCAAAACAAACTACCCAAGAAATTAAAAATATTTCAAGTCATTTATCTGGCGAAATTTCTAAGACGAGAACATTTCAAAATAATACCATTTTATGGATATTATCTGGTCATTTCCATAATATCCCTATTACTTCTTATTTAAATTGGTATAATCAGATTCCGAAATCTACTTATATTTGTCGGACGAAATTACTGAACAGACGCTTTGGGATAATTCAATTATTGAACACAAATGACCATTTTTCACAGCAAGTTTTCTTTATTAGTAATAAAATTACTTTCCAAGATTCTAAATTTTTAAAATTATCCTCTTTATCATTGAAGAATCATAATTATCTTTTAGAAATTAATGATTATAAATATGTTTTAGATTTTAAAGAAAAACGTCTAAATAATTTGAAAGCCATTACAACTAATTATAAAATTGGAGAATTAATTGTTCCTAAGAGTTTCACAACTATTTCTGGGGGAATTGCTCGATATAAAAATATCAAAAGTCTAGAAACAAGAAATAATTTGATTCAGACAGGTGGAACAATCTTCTGGATCTCACAAGAAACTCATTCTATTAATTCAGATGATCGAATTTTGTTAGTTGAACAAGGGGATAAAGTTGAAAAAAATTATGAAATTTTTCCAAAAGTATTTTCTAAAAACCAAGGTATTATTGACATTGTTCAAAAAAATAATATTATCCAAGAAATTATTATAAAACCAGGTGAATTATATAAAATTAAAAATTTCGATATTTCATATTATCAACAAAAAATTTTTTATCCTGGTGAATTAATCTTTGGTACAATTGAAGTTCATGAATTATCGATTCTCGATACCATTGAAACATCATTAGGTTTACAACTATTAATTCAGCCGATACAAATATATGAAATACCAAAACCGAAACTTTTAAGAACAGACTGTCAACTTGACTTTATTAATATCTCACATAATAGTAAAATTTGTTATTCTGAAAATGAAATTGTTAAAACTAATCAACCTAATACGCTAATTATTAATGACATTTTTTTAAATTTTCACTATTCAACTATTACAACTAAAAATATTGATATTGAATTTAAACGACAACAGTCGATTTTACAAAATTCAAAATTTTATAACTCTTTAACGAAACGCAAACAGAAATCCATTATATCATCATTCTTATATACGAAACATCAGAATTTGATTCCATGGCCTGATTTAATTGCTATTTATCCACGATTATACAAAACAAATTCCTTAGAACTAGAAGTTTTTGAAAAAATTTATCTATATAAGTATATTGCGAATAATTTAAATATTACAAAATTAAAATTAACATTTATTATTCAGAATCTACAAGTAATAAGTCCTGGTATTATATTAGGTTACTTTGAAATTGTAACAAATCAAAGTTTGAGTATTATTAATAGAAAATTACTAAAAAATAAAGAATTATTACTCGTAACTGAGGATGACTGTTTTAATATTAAGAAACGGGATTTGCTTAACTCAAGTGTTAAAAATATTTTATGGAATAAGAATATCTCAAATCGTGGGAAAATTTTACGTCAAAATAAAACTTCTCTTTTAATCCAAAAAGGTCGACCTTATTTTTTCCCAAGTGGGACAGAATTGAAACTGAAAACAGGTGATTTGGTCATGAAAGGAGATAGTATTGCTCTATTAACATTTGAAAAAGAAATTACAGGTGATATTGTTCAAGGCTTACCACGTATTGAACAAATTTTAGAAGCAAGGAAACCTAAAAAATTAACGAAAAAAGAAAAAGAAAAACTGTGGAAAAATAAAGAGAAAGAACGTGCATCCTTTCCTGAAAAAACTAATTCTATTTTCTTGAACTTATCAATTGATAGTAATTTACACACAGTATTGCAAACTTCGTTTTATTACTATCGTTATAGAATGAATAGTTATGAAGCATGTTATAGAAGTATTAAAAAAGCTCAAGGTTTTATCATTGGTTCAATTCAGTCAGTTTATCAATCACAAGGTGTAACTATTTCAGATAAACATCTTGAAATTATTATCAAACAGATGAGTCATAAAGTTAAAGTAATTAAAAAAGGCGCTACGAACTTATGGCCAAAAGAATTGGTTTCATTACATAAAATTAAATATATTAATGACTCAATTCAGGAAAATAATAAAAAACCAGCTGGATATTACCCTATTTTACTGGGGATTACAAAAGCTTCCTTAAATTCTGAAAGTTTTATTTCAGCTGCAAGTTTCCAAGAAACTACAAGAGTTTTGACAAAAGCGGCTATAGAAGGAAAGATTGATTGGTTAAGAGGGTTAAAAGAAAACGTTATTATTGGTCAACTTATTCCAGCTGGAACAGGTTATAGAACATATATTGATGTCTCTGTTCAACAGTTAAATAAAAAATCAAATCTAAACGTTGAAATTAATGATCTAAAGTATTTTTTCAGCTAGATAACTAGACTATAACTAGACTGTTCAGTTTCAAATCTGGTATATTTACATCATTTATTATTAGGAGTTGATTTCATCTATGGCTGATATTACTTTAGCCCAATTATTAGAAGCTGGTGTTCATTTTGGTCATAAAGCTTACCGTTGGAACCCCAAAATGTTCCCTTACATTTATACGGAACGAAATAATATTCATATTCTTGACTTGGTCCAATCGGCACAGCTATTAAAAGAAGCAAATAAATATGTTTATCTAGAAGCAAAACAAGAAAAGACTTTTTTATTTATTGGTACTAAACGACAAGCTAGTACAATAGTTGCCCAAGAAGCTATTCGATCGGACTCTTTTTATGTTAATCATCGTTGGTTAGGTGGTATGCTTACAAATTGGGTAACGATGAAAAGTAGAATTGAACGTTTAAAAACGTTAGAACAACAAGAAGTAAACGGGCAATTCGATTTAATGCCTAAAAAAGAAGCAATACTTTGTCGAAAAGAATTAGAGAAGTTACGTAAACATCTAAATGGTGTAAAAAACATGGGAGAATTACCTGATGTTGCAATTATTGTGGATCAAAAACAAGAAATTACAGCTGTACGTGAATGTCGTACATTAGGAATACCTATTATTTCTATCTTGGATACAAATTGTGATCCTGATTTAATTGATATTCCAATCCCTGGAAATGATGACGCGATTCGTTCAATTAAATTAATCTTACATTCATTAGCCGATAGTATTATCTCTGGAAAACAATAAGCAACAAATATTATCTTGATAAAATTAGTATGTTTATCAATATATTCCTAATAACTAATAAAGTTATTATAATATATTGGTAAACTGTACTTGAGAAATGAAAATTATTTGATTTTTATCTTTAGATCTGGTATTATTCTGTCACGCCTTTCCTAATTATGTAAATATATTTATGCAGCTGGTGTAGCTCAATTGGTAGAGCAACTGATTTGTAATCAGTAGGTCGGGGGTTCAAGTCCCTTCACCAGCTAAAATTTAATAAAAAAATAAATAACCTGTAAAAAATAAATTTTTGTAAATAGACTAAAACCAGAAATATCATATAGCTATTTTAACATAGTTGTACATAATGTTAGATATTCAACAATTCTCTAATAAAAAAATTCCAACTGTTTTTATTTTTTTGAGAATGTAAAAAATTAGATGATCGATATAAAGATTATAGTATTATGTTTGAAATGTTTACTGAGAAAGCCATTAAAGTAATAATGCTTTCACAAGAAGAAGCACGACGTGGTGGACATAGTTTTGTAGGAACAGAACAAATTCTTTTAGGTTTAATTGGTGAAGGTACAGGTATTGCAGCCCAAGTAATTCATACAATGGGATTATCATTGAGCGAGATTAGGAAAGAGGTTGAACGGGTTGTTGGTCGAGGCGGAAGTTTTGTTTCAATTGAGGTACCTTTCACACCACGAGCGAAAAAAGTTTTAGAGCTAGCCATTGCAGAAGCGAAAGAGCTTGGACATAATTATGTCGGAACAGAACATTTACTTTTAGCTTTAGCAGCTGAAACAGAATGTTTAGGAAATACAATTCTACGTACATTAGGAATTGATGTTACAGAAATGCGTTTTGAAATTTTAGGTCGTATTGGTGAACAATTAGAAGCTGATCTGTAATATGATCAAAGAAAAGGCGATCAAGATGTATTACTTGAAGCAAATATCGAAATTCCAACATTACAAGAATTTACAAATAACATGAGTGTAAGTGCAGGCGATGGTAGTTTTGATCCAACTGTTGGTCGTGAAGATGAAATTCATCGAGTGATAGAAATTTTGTGTCGCCGACGAAAAAATAATCCAATGTTAGTAGGTGAACCAGGTGTAGGAAAAACAGCCGTTGCTGAAGGATTAGCTCAACGAATTAATCAGAAAGATGTTCCAGATCTTTTATTAGATAAAGTAATTTTATCTCTAGATTTAGCTTCATTACTAGCTGGTACAAAATATCGAGGCGAATTCGAAGAACGATTAAAACGGATCATGGATGAAATCTATAGTGCCGGAACATTTATTTTGGTTATTGATGAAGTTCATACTATCGTTGGCGCAGGAGCAGCAGAAGGGGCAATTGATGCTGCAAATATTCTGAAACCAGCATTAGCGCGAGGAGAACTACAATGTATTGGTGCAACAACTATCGATGAATATCGGAAATATATTGAAAGAGATTCAGCATTAGAACGCCGTTTTCAAAAAGTAAAAGTTGATGAACCCTCAATAGATGAAACTGTTATTATTTTACGTGGTTTAAAATCACGATATGAACTTCATCATCGATTACAATACCATGATGATGCTCTAACTGCTGCTGCAACTTTATCAAAAGAGTATATTGCTGATCGTTTTTTACCTGATAAAGCAATTGATGTATTAGATGAAGCTGGTGCACGTGTTCGTTTAGCAGAGACGGAAATTCCAGAAGCTGCAAAAGAATTAGAAGTTGAACTTCATGAAATTTTATTAGAAAAAGAAAAATGTGTGAGAGCTCAAAATTTTGAAAGAGCTGCCGTTTTACGTGATGAAGAAAATCAGTTACGAACACAGATAAAAGCAATTATTATCAGTGATAAAACACTTCCACCTAGTACTCGTGAACGTGGGCTAGTTGTAGAAGAAGATATTGCAGGTGTAGTTTCATTTTGGACAGGTATTCCTGTTACAAAGATTTCTCAATCAGAATCAGAACAATTACTAAATCTAGAAACGAAATTACATGAACGTGTTATCGGACAACACGCTGCTGTAGAGGCAATTTCAAAAGCAATTCGACGTGCACGTGTTGGATTACGTAGTCCAGACCGACCAATTGCAAGTTTTATTTTTGCAGGTCCTACTGGTGTAGGAAAAACAGAATTAACCAAAGCTTTAGCAGCCTATTTCTTTGGTGACGAAGATATGGTCCGAATTGATATGTCGGAATATATGGAAAAACATACTGTTGCAAAATTAATTGGATCTCCTCCTGGTTATGTTGGCTACAGCGAAGGCGGTCAATTAACTGAAGCTGTAAGAGCAAAACCGTATACTGTTGTTTTATTTGATGAGATTGAGAAAGCACATCCTGATGTTTTAATTTGTTTTTACAAATTTTAGATGATGGGCGATTAACAGATGCAAAAGGCCGGGTTATTGATTTTAAAAATACATTAATTATTCTAACTTCAAACCTTGGTGCTAAAATCATCGAAAATAATGGACGTTCAGAATCACCAGTACGACCAGAAAAACCTAAGCAACCTGAAAACCTGCCAGGATATCCACCAGGATATGTTCCATATTCTGATTATGATTTTTCAATTTTTGATGAAGATGAGGATGATCCATTTGATTATGATGCTGTTTCTGCGTTAGTAAATGAAGAATTAAAAGGGTTTTTCAGACCTGAGTTCTTAAATCGTTTAGATGAAATTATTATCTTTAATCGACTTACAAGAAAAGACATTAATCAAATTGCAGTGTTAATGATTAAATCATTAATTAAACGTGCCCATGGCCAAGGTATTTCAATTAATATTACTAAAAATTCTGTTGATAAAGTGGCAAGAGAAGGTTATCAACCAGTTTATGGCGCTAGACCATTAAGACGTGCTGTAATGAATTTATTAGAAGATAAATTAGCTGGAGAATTTTTAGGAACTACAGAAATTGAAGATCTTATTATTACAATTGACTATTCTATTGAAGAAGATGAAATTGTTCTAATTAAAGAACAAAAACCTAAAGGTTATACTCATGATTTAACAAAGGTTATCGGTGATATCCATGTTCCCGTTACAGAAATTATGAAGAATAAACAAGTAGATAAAATCAGTGAGATAGAAAATTTACAAAATCTTGATAAGATAAATTAAAATTAATTATTAGACAATATCATTCAGTTTAAGCACTGAATGGTATTGTTTAATTATCTAGACATAGTTTACAAACAGAATTTATGCAGTTTCAGATTGGTTCACAATTGAACTAAGAACAGGATCAGATTCTACATCAGCATAATTATATTTAATACTTAAGACATCTAGACCCCATCTTTCATATAATAAAAAAGCTACGGTATTAGTACACTGTGCTCCTTTTGATAACCAATAAAAAAGCGCACTAATATCAGTTATATCAAACTCTTTTGATATTGGATTATATAATCCAATTTCGTCGATTGATCTTCCATCGCGTCGAGTTCTACTATCCATAACTACAATACGATAAATCGGAACTCGTTTACGTCCAAATCGTTTTAATCGAATTTTTAACATTTTTGAAAATTAATAATTATTTTGTCCATACAGAAAGTTTTAAAATACGGTTACCTGGTTCTCTAATCTTTAAAGTTTATCGTTTACCAAAATTTTGGATGCCATAAAATTTGGATCCATAAATAATCATCAATTCTATTCGCTAGTGTTATTAGCATTTCTATAACTATATTCAGGATAATAGCTCCAGTTCTGAAACTTCCAACTCGAGGACAGAATCGATCAAACGGAACCAAAATTGGATAAACTAATTCAGTAAAAATATACCAAGGCCAACGATAAGGATTTATCACTGCAGGAAAAAGAAATCCAATCCAAGTAAAATTTACCATTGCTCTATATATCGTTAAGAATTTTACAGCAATTTGCTTGAAAGCCATAAGAAATAGATTTGATGGGGTAATCCATGGAAGGATATCAAACACCTGAAGAAAGGCTTTTGGTGTATATCCATAGGTCTGGAAATATTCCTTTATACTTGTTTGATTATCAGTTATGAGAGTCGTCAAAGACCCCGTTGATATAGTAGATGCTAGATTATCTAACGACGTTAAAATTTGCAACCACCAATTCCCTGAATCTTGTTCAAATGAAATCCATAAAAAACTCCCAATGACTACTAGTGGTAAGGAATATTGAAAAATCCAAGCAATTAACCAATAAGAAATAATCCATGTGATATATTCTTCTATTCTCCAAAATAAAAATAAAATATCACCAACTATTCCCTTAGGGTACGATTTTCGTTTTTTTAACAGGGTCTGACCAGTTAAAATGTTCACCTGGTCTTCGACCAAAAGTTTCATACCTCCAATACCGTGGAAAAATTCTTCCAAGACCTTTATCTTCTCCCGGTTTAAACCGCTTCACTTGAAAATCGCGCTGTTTATTCCATTCAGCGCGTTCATTGACACCCATTTTTGCGTATGGCTTATCTTCTTTTCTTCGAAAAATACCCATATAACTTATTTTTCTTATTTGCTATTTCAATAATTGAACTTATGTTTTATTAAAGATTTACTCATTAGTCAAGACTACATAATAAAAATCATTTCTAATCTAATGTTATTAACTTATTCTCTATCCTCAAAAAAAAGTATTATTAAATAATAAATATTTATCTTGAGGATCCATATTAATTTGAAATACGAAGCTATAAAGGATAAGAAATAAAGTAATCAACACTAATAATATAGGATCCCATTCAACTTCACCAAATGGCCCATTAATATTTTCCCTATTTTTTATAGAATCTAGATCAAAACCAAAATCGTTTATAATATTATCTTTTGTCATAAACAAAGAATCAAATGTTACAAAATATGGAGTTTCAATTGATTAAATTTTCTATATATAGAGTATATAGAAAATTTAATTAATTGAAATTGTATTAATCAATTGGACGCATTGATAATACAGGTTCATTTGCACGGTTAATACCTTTTTCAAAGCCTGCAGCAGCCGCACGAGCACGACCTGAATGCCACCAGTGACCTACTAAGAAGAAGAATCCTAAGAAGAA
>Ga0115099_10108768_pt1 | contig 14938 bp, 1 predicted proteins | sample MBTome_FD_89017 | JGI IMG/M metagenome (GOLD analysis project Ga0115099, IMG submission 89017) | Marine eukaryotic communities from Pacific Ocean to study complex ecological interactions - MBTS_20Mar14_M2_3um Metatranscriptome... | ecosystem: Environmental > Aquatic > Marine > Oceanic | place... | reverse complement strand
GAAAAGATCCACAACACAACGCTGCAAGAGGGATCAACCTTTCCCTTCTTGCCTCCACCTCCCTCTCCAACCCCCTTGCAGGGTCAAGCAAGGGTGTTTGACGGAGCATTCAAAGTGTTATTAGGGTTGAGGCGTGAAAAGAAGAAAAAAAACTTCTTAGCACAAAAAAGAAGGCTTTGCTTTTCTCCGCCTCCCCCTCTTTCCCCCAAACACCTTCACCCTTAACACAATGTCGTCGTCAACAAAGAAGGCAGTCCCGTTCGCGGGCAACACACAGCCGCTTGTTGGAAGCATCGCCTCTGGCCCGGGCAGGCTCGGCAACACACTCCGCACAAAGAAGCGAACCCACTGGGGCCCTGGCGGCAAGCCTGGTGCAACCGACCGTGTCGTCTACGATGTGCCGGATGCAACAATACCAAAGCCGTCGGAATTCCTTGCCACGTCCCAGATGACAACGGAAGGTTACTTAAAGGCGAACAAGGTGGCCCGGCCACCACGGATTGTTGAGTTTATGGATGTGGGCGAATTTTCCACCCACAAGGATACTGGCATTTCCATCGACCTTCCTCTCTTTCAACCATTCCCTTCAGACATTCGGTTTCAAAAGTTTAAGCCGCAAGGGACATACGACATTCCTCTGGTGCTCAGAAACATCGACAAGGTCGGGCGGCGGATCAAAGTCCTCCCGTCGCAGTCAGCGTACTTTACCCTCATCCCGCAAGAGAACCAGGCTGGCAAAGTTGCACCTGGAATGGAGTTGGTGTACATTGTCCGCTTCACCCCAGACGAGTACAAGGATTACGCGGACGAAATTGTCTGCATCACCGAACGCGAGAAGTTTGTCATTCCGGTCCGTGCAGTCGGCGGGCGTGCCATCCTTGACTTTCCGGACCGGGTTACTTTTGCTACGTGCCCAGTAAAGTTCCCATCGACGAAAGTGTTGCTGGTCCGGAACGTTGGTCAGCGAGCAGCTTCGTTTTCCGTGCAGGCCACTGCACCGTTTATCATCTCGCCGCCGACCGGGCAGCTTGACGTTGGGGCGTGCACTCAAATCGAGGCCAAGTTCGCACCGCAGACGGTTGGTTCTCACAACGGCCGGGCGCAAGTGCACTACGATACGGGCGAGACGGTAGAGTTTGAGCTGTACGGTGCTGCCGAAGACGCCAACGTCCGTGTGGACAAAGCCTCAATCCGGATGGAATCGACGTTTATTGGGCAATCCTCGCAACGGACGCTGAAGATCCAAAACCGGAGCGACGTTGTGGCCCACTTTGACTGGCGTGCTGCGGCCACCGCCATCGAGGAAGAGCAAGAGCGGGAGCGGCTGGCGTTGCAGCTTGACGACGACGAGGACCGTGAGTTTGACGATTTCGATCGGCTGATGGAAACGGACCCAACGTTGCGGGACCAAATGTCGTTGCTTTCTCGAAAGTTTAAGACGAAGCGGCAAGCCGTGCAGGAGCGCGAGTTTGGCCTTACAGACGACACGTTTGTCATTGAACCGTCGTCTGGCGACATCTGGCCCAACTCTGAAGTTGAGATCACGGTGGCGTTCAAGCCGGGCGACGCAACGCAGTACTCTCGCACCATCTACTGCGACGTCACCGGCCGAGAAGCAAGGCTACCTCTCAAGCTTCGCGGTGAAGGCGTCGGGCCGCAATTGCAGTTTTCGTACAAGAACCTGAGCATGGGCAAGATCTTTGTTGGTTCGAGCCACGTTTACGAAGTTGTCCTCAGCAACTCTGGGGACATTGACGCGCCGTTTGAGCTTGTTGCTCCAGCAACGCTGATGGGCTCCTGCTTTGACATTTCGCCGGCGACTGGCGTGGTCGTCCCTGGCGGACACCAGGCTATCCGCTTGGCGTTTCGGTCGGTTCACTTGGGCCGAATCTCGGAAGACCTGTCGCTCCACGTGGCTGGGGCGCCTGATGGCGAGGTACAGAACGTCGCGTTTGATGGCGAAGTGATCGGCCCAACGTTCAGGTTCTCGGTCGCCGAGGTCGATTTTGGCAGGGTGGCGTACGGCTTTGCGACGGAGCAAGTATTTGAGCTGATCAACACCTCGCTGGTGCCAATGACGTACACGCTGCACTTCCCGGAGGACGACGAAGTCCAGCACGATTTTGAGATTGAAACCGCTGGAGGCACAATCCCGCCAAACGAACGTGTCGTGGTGAAGGTGGATTTGGTTCCGTCCATGTTGGGCATCTACGACACTTACATCTCTGTCGACGTCGAAGGCGTCGGTAAGAACCTGCTGACGGTCCCGATTGTTGCTGAATCGATCACGCCGGTCGTGCGGCTGGCAAACCCGCTGCTCGACTTTGGCCGGTGCTTCTTGAACCGGCAAGTGCCACACAAACTCCAGCTGGTCAACGACGGCGATCTCCCGGCCAAGTTTACCGTCTTGTCGTTTGAAGCAGATATGGGCGCGGAGTGCGACGTGGATACCAAGCAAGGCCTGATCCCGGCGCAGTCTGTAGTGGATGTCAACGTCTTGCTGACGCCTGATCGAATAGGCGCGATTGAGGTCCGCGGCCTCGTTGAGATTGTAGGTATCCCTGACGAGCCGCTTGAGCTGCGGTGCGGCGCAATCGGCGAGGGTCCCGTGATGTCGGTGGCGCCCGTAGCGTTGGATTGGGATCAGCAGCCCGTGCTTGTCCACGCTGACAAGGAGCTGCTGCTGACCAACGAATCGGAGATTCCAGCCGTATTTAGCTGCGCACTCAAGAAGAAGGACAAGTCCGTCTTCAAGTGCGAGCCCGCCTCCGGAACAATGCAGCCTGGCGAAGCTATTACCGTGACGGTAACCGCCACATTGGACGACACGATTGGGTTTTCCGACATGCTTTCGATCTTGGTCGAAGACGGCACTTCGCTGCACATCCCGCTCAAAGCAAAAGGTGCTGGCACCACAATCCACTGCCAAGATGACTTGAGCCTGGTTGATTTCGGGCAGCAGTTTAGCAAAGACGAAACCTCCAAGAGGTTTACGGTCACAAACGGTGGCCGAAGGACCCAGGCGTTGACCTTCAAGCTCGACGCAGCACCTCCAGTGGTTTCTGGGCACCAGACGGTCATGCGTGGCGGAAGCTACGAGGCAAAGCGAACAAACGCGTGCCCAAACCCTCCGTTGCCGGACAGGTCGTTCTTTGGAATCACGCCGGAGTTTGCTCGGCTTGAGCCTGGCGAATCGGTGGAGATTGAGGTTTCTGGGTACAGTTCGATGCCACGTCACGTTGAAGAGACATTTCTGTGCATGGGCAGCTTGATCTTGGCCGAGGATCACAAGACGCGTCCACGGGTGCTCTTCTCCACGAAGGTGTCGGCGCAGTTCATCAACCCGCTTCTCGACATCTCGGCCAGGGACCTGACGTTCAGCGCCAACCAATCAATTGAAGGCGGGCTTGCCGAACAAACGCAGGAAGTAACGCTTGTAAATGTTACTCCGCTGCCGCTCACGCTCACGCTGGACTGCCTTTCAGAGGGCCACTTCGAGTTGGTCTCTGATGCAGAGGTTCAGCTTGCTTCTGGCGAGAGTTTGATCACCGTGATCAAGTACAATCCATTGGCGACTGTCGAGTCTCTCTCAAGAATTGACTCTGGCGTACTCAAAGTTACGTATGCTGAGCACCCGCAGACGGACAAAGTAGGTCTTGAGGCTCGTGTCTACCACCCGAACCTGATGTTTTCGTCAGAAAGCATGGCATTTGGATGCGTACCCAACGGCCATCGGGTTGTGCGAAACATGGAGATTACGAATCCGTCGTTGATGCCGGTCGAGTACAGCTGGGAGTTCTCAGAGAGGGTGAACTTGGGCAAGGATGTTGAACAAATCTTTGACGTTGTGCCAATGAAATCTGTGCTAGAGCCAGGGGAGTCTGCGCACACACAGTTTTTCTTCCACGGCCACCCTAACTCGGAGCACAGTACAATGGCCCAGTGCTTTGTTACTGACGGACCTAGCTACGTGATTCCGTTGACAGGCTCTGCGTCTGTCCAAACATTTTACCTCAGCGAGACAGAAATGGACTTTGGCGAAGTTGCGTATGAAGGCACTGCGGAGATGGGCACTGAGATTGTGAACGACGGCCAAGTTGACGTCGAGTTCAACATTCTTTACTGCCCAGGCCGTGTCCAGATTTCACCACCAGCAGGGATCGTTTCCGCAAAGGGTGCAATCTCGTTGACGGTAGCAATCTGTCCAGGCACTCCAGAAGCGTTTGACGAAACTGCCACGCTCCAGATAGGGCACCTGGATCCTATTGACATTCGGCTGGTCGGCAATGGTGTTTACCCAACGGTCGGGGTGGAGTTGCCGAAAGCATCCGTTGGTACCGACGTGCTGGCCACCACCATCCCCAAACTGACGAAGCGGATGTCGAAACTTCCGAGTGCAACGCACCTCTTGGACTTTGGCCCAGTCATCCGTGGCAGAGGTGGCGATCAGGAGGTGAAAATTACAAACACGTTTTCTTCGCCCGTTACCGTCAAGGTGCTGCGAAAGAAGCTGGCGGAAGAGTACTTGAAGGCATTTACTATTGAGCCCGACGTGATTCGGGATTTGCCTCCAGGAGCGTCATCAACAGTGAAAGTTGGATTCGTGTCTGCAGGTACTTCTCGGATGGACTTCCCGCTTGGTCGGTTTGAGCGAAACTTGCCGTTGCAGGTCGTTGGGGGCCCCCGTATCAACGTTGCACTTGCAGCGGATGTCTGCGAACCGCAGCTCGAGCTGTCGTTGCTTAAAGCGCAGTTTGGCAGCGTCAAAATAGGCGATTGCAAAGTTATAGTTGTCCAGCTGACCAACACAACATCTGTCAACGTAAAGTGGAACGGTGTTCGGAAATTCAAAGATCTCCCTGGTGGCAGCAGCAAGGCTGCCCGGGAAGCAGATGCAAAGAAGCGCACCATGAACTCTTGCTTCGTTGTTACCCCAGATGCTGGCCTCCTTGAGCCCGGCAGCTCCATGCAAGTGTCTATTCGATTCACCCCAACAGAAGCAACAACATCCACTGCCATGATTCCATTTCGCGTCGCTGAAAGTTCGCAGAAATTTGAAGTCAAGTGCAAGGGTGTTGGAAACGACGTTGCGATGGAATTCATCAGCGAACTTAGTATGGGCCCGGTGCTGCCAAACGGCAGCAAAGACGAGCGGACGATCACGGTAAAGAACGATTCCAATTTTGACGTGGAATTTTTCTCGCGAGAATACGACAGCCAATACCACGAAGAGGAGGCTGTGCTTGCTGGCCTCACCGAGTACGGCAGCGACGGCACGCTGTTGCTTCCGCCACGATTGCCTGGCGCCGGGCTGCCGCGGGAGTTGATGGGACCTGCCGTCAAGTCCGCGCCGCCAACACCTGCCAAGAAAACGTCCGATGCTGACGGCGGCGATGGTGCTGCCAGCGAGGAGCTTTCCGAGGAAGAAGCCGCCGCCGCCGCTGCTGCTGCTGCCGTTGCTGCAGATACAGAAGTTGGCGACGTCTTTGATGGATCGCAAGTGCAAGCTGCGATTGACAGGTACCTTGGCGACGACATTCGGCGCGAAAAGTACAAGCGTGACCATGGCGGTTTCAACGCTGTCATTCACGGCGCGCCGTTTAGCGGCAAGAAGACGCAGGCAGCTGAATGGGCAAAGCACTATTCTTCGGTGGTCTTGAGTGTTGACACGATCATCGAGACGGCCATGGCTAACAAAACTACCTTTGGCGAGCAAGCGCGGACCGTGTGCTACGACGCAGAAGTCTTGCACCGTGCAGAAGCAGAAGAAGCAAAAGCAGCGAAGGAAAAGAAAGAAAAGAAAGATACCAAAGCTGAGGCAGATGCAGAAGAAGCGGAGCCAGAGGTTGTGCCGATTGAAGGTGAAAATGGGCTCCCGCCATCGACTGCATTAGAGAAAGAATTGTTGTACGAGATCATCAACGAACGTCTTTGCGAAGCCGACACGCTTGATGGTGTCATCTTCACAGGCGTAATGTCTAAGTATGGGTCTATTCTCGACGTGCTCAGCGCTGTGCTGCGCGGGCTGAATCACCGTGAAAACTTGTACTTTATCGAGCTTGACACGGAGACATCGTTGTGTGTCGACCGCATCAATGCCAGGTGGAAGGAGATTGAGAACAAGACGGACTACAACGCCGAAGTCACGAAGCTTCTTCAGCTCACAGAGCCAGAGTACGACGCGCTCTCCGAAGAAAAGAAGGCAGAGTACGATGAAGCAAGGCTAAAGCTAAAGGCAGAGATGCGAGTCCTTCGTCGTGAAAGATTGGCGTTCGAAGAGAAGCAGCGGCAAGAAGACCTTGCTCGCGAAGAGGAGGAGAAGAAGGGCAAGAAGGGCAAGGGTGGCGGCGACAAAGGTAACCGTCAATCCAAACTCATCAAAGGTGGTGCTGCAACCCCATCTGCCGACGATGAAGTCGAGCCGCCAAACAAGCAGGAAGGGGATGCCATCACCATGATGGCCTTGGTTCCCAAGGAAGCCAAAGAGGCGGAACCTGAAGAAGAGGCGCAAGCCGACGACAAGAGCGACTGCGAGCCGTCTGACGTCGAACTGTCGTGGACCGGCGAACAAATGCGCATGCTTGAAACGTACAACTCTTCTCTTGAGCACACGAAGCGATTTGTGGCATGCTGGGACCGCACGCTGTGCGGCCCAACCAGTAGCTACACGGCTCCAATTGAAGAGGAGCCGGTTGATGCGAAAGATGCGAAAGGCAAAAAGGCTCAGAAGCCAAAGACGCCAACTGCTAAAGGGCAGAAACTTGAAGATGACGACGAGCCAGAGGAACAAGCACCAGAGGTTGTGCCAGAAGACTGCATGGACGTCAAACGGGTGCCAAGCGAAGGCGATATTGATGCCACCACGGCCATTCTTTACACGTTGGGCGTTGTATCCCAGGCTGACGTGAACCGCGCTCTTGGGTTGAGTGGCGAGCAAGAGGCTGTGCCAGATCCAATTGAGTACTTGCTGGTCAAGCGGCCTGAGCAACGTCCACATTACGACGCCTCCACTACGTTTGTCTTCTTTGATCCAGAAATCATGAAGCAAGCCGTTGCTGCTGCCGCCGCGATGAAAGTTGCAGAAGCAGAAGCAGAAGCGTCGGCAGCTGCCCAGCCAGCGAAAGGCAAGAAAAGTGCATCAAAGGGCAAGAAAGATGCTCCAGAACGGAAGAAGTCGGCTGGGAAGAGCAGGTCCAAATCTGCGAAGAAGCGAACAGGGTCAGCGTCCTCCGAAGGAGTGCCAGAAACGCCGGCTGTGATTAAAGTGAACGATTTGATCAAGGCCCCAAGGTGGGTAGTGCCAGCCAACAGCGAGATAACATTGCACGTTCGGTTCCGCTCTGCTACGTGCGGGGTCTTCGACCAGACATTCTCCTTCGAAACCGTCGGCAGCAAACGTGTCTTCGAAGTTCACGCCCGGGGCACGTGCGAGTACCCGCACGTGCACGCAAAGGCGTTGACCACAGCAGTCCAACTCGACGGCACTGCTCTGCCAAAGAGTGCCGCTGGTGTTGCCACGCAGGGCGGTGGCGTTGATACCGGCATGCTTGAGCGGACGTTGCCGTTTGGTCCAGTGCTGGTCGGCATGCCGCGTGATAACTACAAAGAAGAGGATGGGCCCGAACGCGAACCGTTCAAGCAGCACGTTGCCCGACTGCTGCTTAAGAATCCAAGTGAAGCTCCCATCACTATCTCTGCTGGCCTGGAGAACGACTCGTCCTTTGTGTGCTTTACTGCTGAGCCGCAAGAGTTTACCATCCCCGCCGGCGAAGACTACACGCTTCGAGTGTGGGCGTACCCAAAAGAAACAATTCCGTACCAAGATCGCCTCATCTTGTGCGTCAAGGACAACCCGCAGCCCGTGATCTACAACGTCTCGGTGCAGGGCGTCAAGCCAGAGCTCACGTTCAGCGACAACAGTATGGTCTTCGACCGAATCCTCCTTCGACGGAAGGCAACGCAGTCCATTAAGATTAAGAACAACTGCCCACTTCCGGTCAAGTGGAACTTGAACGGCCTCGACCACCTCGGCGACGACTTTTCGGCGCAAGTTCCGGGGGGGGTCATCCCAGGGCTTGGTGAATACGAGATGGCTGTGCACTTCCAAGCGTCTCGCCCAATAAACATAAAGAAGCAGTTCAAAATTGAATATTCTGATGAAAAGGATGTGATTGGCTTGATCGGAAACGCAACCATCAACGTCCTTGCTGAGGCGTACGACTTGTCGCTCTCATTGGTCTTCCCAAAGAACACTGAACAATCGTTGCTCGACTTTGAAAAGTTGCGAGCGCACGACGACAAACAGTTGATTTGCACGCTGAAGAACCGTGGCAAGTACGAAGTGAAGTACAAGTTCACCCTCGATAAAGCAGCTTTGAAGAAGATTCCAGGTGCTACCGAGGACATGCTGACCGTAGTTCCATCCAGTCAGGATCTGAAGCCGTCGGACCGGCCGTTGCAGGTGCGCGTGACGCTTCGGCCCGGCTGCGAAATGATCTTGGATGCTGTCCCGTTGCTGCGGTGCGAGATTATTGACCCAAACCTGGATGAGACGATTGCTCGAATCCCCGTTGCAGTGAGTGCCCACTCGGTGTACAGCAGGTATTCTATCACGCCGGTGCGTGGGCTGAACTTTGGTCCCCACGAGTACCCATGGACCGCCAGTGCTGGCAGGTTGAAGGTCGCACCGCGTGAGTTCATCTTGAAAAACACTGGCACGCACGTGTTCAGGTACAACATCTTGAAGCAGCCAAAGATGATCAAGAGTGGTGCCGATGCTAGCGGCGCTGACATTAGTGGTATGCTCGGCGGCCTGAAAGTGCAGGCAGCAGGATTTGCTGGAAAACGTACCAGCGTTATGGGCGGCAGTGGCACGCCGGCGCCAACCGAGGGCGGTGGCGGCGGCGGCGGCGGCGGTGCTCGCAACAAGCAAGCGTCTGATGCCAAGTTCCAGATTGGATGTTTTACAGTTTCTCGTGGGGGTGGCGAGTTGCAGCCTGGAGCCACTGAAAAGATTTCGGTCGAAGTTACAGACGCTCAGGATGTTGGGCGGTACGAAGAGCAGCTCTATGTTGATGTTGAGCAGCGTGACGAGAGCGACGTTCCTCAAGGGTTGGCCTATAAATTGATGATCGAAGCTTGCAAGCCAGCAATTGTCACCGATGACTTTTACGCAATCTTTTGCGAGCACGCCATCACGCACCGGCTCGAAACTCCTCCGCAAGAGCCAACGTTTGTCTCTGACACGCAGCAGTTCACCTTTGGCCACGTGCCGCTCGGGGCGAAGAGGACTGCGCGAGTTCGCGTCTTAAACCCTACAAAGATTGAATGCGAGGTCAACGCATACATGAAGCCAAAGGCAACCAAACTGCGAAGCAAAGGGCCGCCTGCAGAGCCTGCGTTTACCGTAGAGCCAGCTCACCTCGTGATCCCAGCGCACGAGCACGCCATTGTGACGGTCACGTTCAGCCCAACTGCGTGCCACCCGTACCTCAGCGACTTTGTTGCTGAGCTTGACAAGTGCCACGACAGCAAGTCGTACCCGCCAGGCACTGTTGGCAACAAGATGCAGTTCGAGATTGGCGGTGACGGCGCGCTTCCACGCGTAACACTAGTCAAGCCAACGGAGCTCACTGCGCTGGGCGCAAAATTGCTCCAGTTCCGAAAGACGCTTGTGAACAAGGAACGGCAGCACGAAGTCGAGGTCCGAAACGATGGCCTGCTGCCAGCACGAGTGTTCTTAGAGATTGTGGCGGTGCCAGACGGCCGCGAACAATCCAGGAGCGGATCTCGGCCGCCGCCGCCAGCAGAGGGCCGACCTGGGTCTGGCAGGAGGCCAACCACGCGAAGCGGAAGGCCCAAGAGTTCGCGGCACAGCAAAGAGCAAGCAAAATATCACACGCTGCTCCCTGCGGAGGCCTCATTGCCAGGTACACAGACAGACGGCACATTCGCCATCGTCGGCGACGGCTTGCCCGTCACGGTGCCGCCTGGCGAATCGTGCAAGCTGATGGTGTCGTTTTGCCCAGGCAGCGACCAGGTGTACAACGCCAACCTGCAGCTCACCACGTTCGACAATTTGTACGAAACGCAAATGATTGAAGTTGCAGGCGAAGGCTTTGTTGCCGAAAACAGCCTTGAAGGTCTCGAAGGCGACATGGTGGTGGACTTTGGCGACACCCCTCTGTCAATACCAAAGTCTAAAGCGTTCCAACTCATGAACCACTCTACAGAGATTATGCGGTACGCTTTTGCAAAGCACAAGGATGTTCGGTTTGTGCCGTCGTGCGGCCACATGCTCCCGGGTTCCTCGCACATGGTCACGGCCACCTTCCAACCAACTGCGCCTTGCTCTTACGCGAACAAGCCAGAAATTGAGTGCGTGATGACCAAAATTACGCTTCCAGCCCAGGACCCAGACGCAGAAATGTGGAACGACAGCCGGCGGGAGACCAGGTGGGTTGTCAACGAAGGTGTTGACGGGCGTCTGGTTCGAACGGAGCTCTCAGAAGCCGTGCCGGAACCCTCCATGTCGCACGTTGCCAACGCGACCAACCTGACGGTCAATTTGTCTGGCGTTTCCGACTACTCCAAGTTTGAGATCAAGACGTTGGACGAAGAGCCAAAGGATCTGAAAGACGTATCGTTCAAGGAGACGCTGATGTACCAGACACGCCTTTACAAGTACCAGCTCGTCAACACAGGTGTTGTGGCGTTTGGTTATAGCTGGGACGTTGCCGAAGACGCCATGGATGTCAGCAATCAAGAGACCCATTACACTCCGTTTACGGTGGAGCCTTCCAGCGGCCGGGTCGAAGCTGGGGAATTCATCGAGTTTACAACCAAGTTTGCCCCGCTCGATGCCGGCGAGTTTGCTGCACTACTTAAATGCGACATTGAAAACGCCGACCCGGCGCTTACAGCGCCGTCCATTGACCTGTACGGCACCAGCAAGCGGCCATTCTGCCACATTGAACTCCCCCCAAGCGACTACGTCAGCGCTGGCCGACGCGATAAGCGGATGAAGGGTCCGTCCGGCCTTCCTGGCCAGCTTGATCCATCTACCCGCGTGTTGGAAATGATTTCGTGCGGCATAGGGACAGTTACCAAGGGTCGGTTCTTGATTACGAACCCTGTCGACATTGATTACGGGTTCAGGTGGCGGTGCCAACACAGTGGCAGCAACGACGACCTTCCGACGGTCAAAAAGAATTCGGTAGAGATTGGCCCGTTCAAGTGCAGCACGCCGCACGCTGTGCTCCAGAGCGGCAAGAAGATCGAGATTGTCTTTGAGTTTAATCCGCACTCCCTCCAGATTTACGAGTCTTTCTGGAGGTTTACCATCCCAGAGCACGGCATTGACATTCCTTTTTTGCTTGTCGGCCGAGCCCTGGAGCCGCGCGTCACGCTCGACAAGAACGTTTTGTCGATGATGCCGTTGCTCGTTGGGCAGACGGTAAAGGGGCAGGTCGTCCTCCGCAACGACGAAGACAGAAAATTCAACTTTTCCTTCCGAAAAGATGTCCTTGATAACGTCAATCGTGCAGCCAAGGTAAAAATCACGCCAGCAGCCGGCAGCATTCCGCCAGGAGGAGAGACTGCGGTGACCATCCTTTTCTCACCAGAGATGGTGCAGCCGTACAACTTCCAGCTCTACTGCGACGTGAAAAAGAAGCCGTCGCCTCTTGTCATAAACGTCCGGTGCATGACGTATTCAGTTCAGGCCAAGCTTCTTTCAAACGACACTGGGGCTAGACAAGATGCGGCCGAGACATCGATTGTGAACTTCAAGTCGATCCCAGTGTTTGACGTTGTGAAGCGATCGTACACTATCTTCAACAATGGTGACCATCCCTTTGACTTTGACTGGCGAGTGCACCAACGCAAAACGGCAGGGAAGGTACTGTCGGTCAAGCCGCCGCGAGGATCGGTCGATGCTGGCGGGAGGGCCAAGTGCGAGATTGTCTTTTCACAGCCAAACGAAATGCCCATCAACGTCGTAAACGTGCCGGTAACGTGCAGTATCTCGAACGGCCCAACGTACAGGTTTGACGTGACTGGTGCAGCAAGGTTGCCACAGCTCCGTTGGAACTTTTCAAAGCTGAACTTTGGCAAAGTCTTTGTCTACCAACCAGGGATGCAGAAGCCAACGCGCGTCCTTGAGATTGCCAATGAAGATGTTGAGCAAGTCAGCTTGCAAGCCGTGCTGCCGCCAAGCACGGTCTTTGAGGTCGATTTCAACGACACTACCATTCAGCCTGGACAAGTGCTGCAGATTCCAATCAGGTTTACCCCAACCGATGCACAAGGCTACAAGATGGATGTAACATTCTCGATCAACAGCAGATCGACTCAGATCATCTCCATCAGCGGAACGGGCACCACCCTTCGGCTCATGGTAAACAAGCTGCCGCAACGAATCCTAGACTTTGGTTCGTTGGTGGTTGGCGATGTCGCAGAACGCACCGTAGATGTGTGCAACAGAAGCGCAATCCCTGTGGAGTTTGCAGCCATGGGCAACTTGGCCAATCTTGATGCGTTGAACGTGCACCTGTCGCCAATGACGGTGATGAAGCTCAAACCTGGCGAAACCACGCCGCTAACCTTTGTCTTTGCACCGCAGGAGCGGTTGCCGCCGTTCTCAGAGAAGATCAACGCAGAGTGTACCGGTCAAATCACTGGGTTGATGGAGGTGCGGGGGGCTTGCCAGGGTGTGCAGCTAGAAATGGACAACGATCAGCTTGCGTTTGGTTCTGTCAATGTTCACAGTCGGTCCGTCAAGCGGGTCCTCTTGAGCAACTCTGGTGACATTGGCGCCAAGTTTAATTGGAAGGTTCCAAAGGCAGCCCAGAAATGGTTCACCTTGGCACCCGAAAAGGGTTACCTCTCTCCTGGGTTGGAAGTAATTATGCTCGTCACCTTCCACCCAACAAAGACGATGCAAGATTGTCGGTTTGAAGGCATCAAATGCGAGGTTGAAGGCGGCGCGCCGTTGAGCCTGGACCTGGTCGGCACTGCCAGCCCGCAGAAGGCTGCATCAGACCAGCTCTCCTTCTCGCAAGCTGTTCGCACGTCGGACACCAAGACGATCAAGCTCGAGAACAAGTCGGCGCACCCCTACGAGATCTCTCCGATTATGGAGCACGAATATTTCGCAGGCGCGTCGTCGGTCACTGTGGAGCCAGGCCAGACAAAGCTGTACGAAGTGACGTACACGCCGCTGTCGATGAACCAAGGGCCAGGCGCATCCCGTTCGCACAGCAAGGATGACGCCCACACTGGCTCGTTGTACTTCGCGCTGCCTGACGGCAACACGTTGATGTACAGTTTGATTGGACACGCCGGCGCGCCGAAAGCGCAAGGAGGCAGTCCAATCATCCGAGAGGTCCCGTGCAAAGTGCCGTACACTGAAGCGCTGCCCGTGACCAACTGGTTGGGCAAGCCGCAACGGTTCAAGATGTTAATCAAATTGGTCAAGCCGTCGTCGCTGGACAACTCCACGAGGATTGAAGGCCTCGACTACATCGACGTTCCGGGCCACTCCACCCGGGACTACAAGTTGAACTTTTATGCATTCCGTGAAGGCACCACGCAATGCGAGATCCACTTGAAGAACGAGACGACTGGCGAGTACATGTTCTACGAAGTCACATTCAAGGCGACTGCGGCCGGCGTGCTGGATACGATCCAGCTGAACACGTGCGTCCGCAGCGTGACCAGGCACACAGTGGACATTTCCAACCCGTTGACGGCGCCGGTTGAAATCCAAATGACGTGCGCTTACCTGCCCGAGCCAGGGCACAAGGCCTCTGGCTCGCTCCAATGCACCGACATTCTCGGCCCTGTCAAGATCAAGCTCCCCAGCGGGTCGAAAGCCACCGGCGCTTCCGTTGGCAAGTATACCTTTGACTTTCTCCCGTTGATTGAAGGACGGCGGAAGGCAAGGCTGACGTTGAGCTGCGCCGAGCTCGGTACGTTCCAGTACGATTTGGTGCTGAATGCTACGCCGCACGGCCCGCTGCCTGTCGAGACGTTCTCTGCCTGTCTAGGCGAGACAATCACCCACAACTTTACTTTTACAAACTACTCCACGCAGCGTGGCGACTACCAGATTTCGATTGACAACCCTGCGTTTACCGCGCCGTCGTCAATCTCAACAGCGCCGTCCGGCAAGCCGAAAGAGGAAAGCTTTGAGGTGACGTACGAGCCCTCGACGCTTGGCAGCGTCAAGGCGACGATGAAAATCACATCAAAGGTCGGCGGGACGTACGTCTGCCCGCTGTTCGGAGAGTGCGCGTTGCCACGGCCATCGGGGCCATACGTGCTCAAAGCCGGCTACTCGACCAAGATTCCGTTTAAGAATGTGTTTGATGAGCAGACCGACTTTGCTTATACTATTGACAACCCGGCATTCTCGCTGCTCAAGCCGAAAGACACGTGCAAGACAAAAGAATCAAAGGATGTTGTTGTCAAGTACGTCGATGAGAGTAAGGAAGGCGTGGTCCGTTCCGCAAGGCTGGTCGTTCAGGTTGCGAGCGGTCCACACATTGGCACGAGTTGGATTTACTACATCTCTGGCGTGCCAACCTAAACTTTTTTAAAAAAAGATGAAAGAAAGAAGGATTTGTTGAAGCTCACGTTGCGAACAACCCACACACTCAACCTCGCAACACACACGCCACACATACAATCCTGCTATCAACATTTTTGCTTACCTTTTCTATTGTCATTATATTGATTTCTTTTTTGATTTAAGATAAATATATAGAATCAAAGATCGGTATGAATTTCCCTGCTAGCCTTGGAAATTAAAAATATCATACGTCTTAAAAATTTGGTATGTAGTATTTATTCGTCTTTAGCCTTCAATCTTGATTGGGGCCCTCTTTAGCCTTCAATCTTGATTGGGGCCCTCTTTAGCCTTCAATCTTGATTGGGG
>Ga0115099_10411804_pt1 | contig 15215 bp, 28 predicted proteins | sample MBTome_FD_89017 | JGI IMG/M metagenome (GOLD analysis project Ga0115099, IMG submission 89017) | Marine eukaryotic communities from Pacific Ocean to study complex ecological interactions - MBTS_20Mar14_M2_3um Metatranscriptome... | ecosystem: Environmental > Aquatic > Marine > Oceanic | place... | reverse complement strand
GCTACAGTTCCACGACCTGTAATTGAGAAAACGTCTTCAATCGCCATTAAGAATGTTTTTTCAACATCACGTTCAGGAGTTGGGATATATTCATCCACTGCATCCATTAACGCAAAAATTTTATCAACCCATGGATTATCACCACGTTTAAGATCTGGGTTCGAAGAAATCGCTTCAATTGCTTGTAAAGCAGAACCCGGACAAATTGGAATATCATCTCCTGGGAAATCATAAGCTGAAAGTAACTCACGAACTTCTAATTCTACTAATTCTAATAATTCCGCATCATCAACTTGGTCTTCTTTATTTAAGAAAACAACAATGTCAGGAACACCTACTTGTTTTGATAATAAAATATGTTCACGTGTTTGAGGCATAGGACCATCAGCAGCAGATACAACTAAAATTGCACCATCCATTTGAGCTGCCCCAGTAATCATATTTTTTACATAATCAGCGTGACCTGGACAATCTACGTGTGCATAATGACGTGTATTAGTTTCATATTCTACGTGTGCTGTATTAATCGTAATCCCACGTGCACGTTCTTCTGGAGCACCATCGATATCTGAATAATCTTTTACTTGACTATTACCTTCTAAAGCCATTGTAGCAGTAATAGCAGCTGTTAATGTTGTTTTACCATGATCTACGTGTCCAATAGTACCAATATTAACGTGTGGTTTCGTACGTTCAAACTTTTCACGTGCCATTTTAAAGTTCCCTTAAATTTTAATTTATATATAGTCGAATAAGCTTTTAGCGAGAAAATTTTTTATTGCTTAATAACGGAAATGAGCAAAAGCTTTATTAGCATCTGCCATTTTATGTGTTTCTTCTTTTTTCTTAATAGTATTACCGATTTCATTTGCTGTGTCAATGATTTCACTAGCTAACTTAATTGACATATTACGTCCAACGCGGTCTCTGGCATACTTAATAATCCATCTTAATGCTAAGTTTGTAGCACGAAATCCACTTACTTCAATTGGAACTTGATAAGTTGAGCCACCAATTCGTCGAGCTTTTACCTCAACCACTGGACTAGCGTTTCGAATAGCTTTTTCAAAAACAACTAATGGATCTTCATTTGTTTTAGCTTTAATAATGTCAAACGCTCCATTAACTATATTTTGTGCTAAGTTTTTTTTCCCGGATTTTAGAATTCGTGCGATAAGCAAGCTAACTAAGTAACTATTATATGTAGAATCGGGGTTAGGAAATCTTTTTTTTGAAATATTTCGACGAGACATAATATCAAGTTTTTTAAAAATGAATATAAATTATTTTATATAGAGATAGCCTCTTCGTAATTCTCTTTTAAATTTTTTAAGAAGAAGAATTACTCAGAAGTTATCTAAAAAGTTTCGATAAAATTTTAAAATTTAATTATTTATCTTTTTTTGGTTTTTTAACACCATATTTGGAACGACCTTGTGTACGATCTTTAACACCGCCGCTATCTAAAGCACCTCGAATAATATGATAACGAACACCAGGTAAATCTTTTACCCTACCACCACGAATTAAAACAACTGAATGCTCCTGTAAATTATGTCCAATTCCAGGAATATAAGCTGTAACTTCGAAGCCTGATGTTAAGCGAACACGTGCAACTTTTCGTATCGCTGAATTCGGTTTTTTAGGTGTTGTTGTATAAACACGTGTACAAACACCTCGGCGTTGTGGGCAATTTACAAGAGCCGGTGATTTTGTTTTTTTAGTAATTTGTATTCGTGGTGAACGAACTAATTGTTGAATAGTTGGCATGTAATTTAAAAATAATATATAGATATAAAATTAAAATTCGTAAATAAATTAAGAGAGTTATTTCTGCGTAGAATTTAAACCGTATTTTTTCATAAATCTTTCAACACGACCTTCACTATCAATAAGAGTTTGTGAATCGGTATAAAAAGGATGGTTTGCTAACCAAACGTCAACTTGTAATTCACGTTTTGTTGAACCAACATAGCAAAGTAATTTTCCATCGCAAAAAACGGGAGTATTTGTAAACCAAGTAGGATGAATTTCGGGTTTTGGCATATTTTTGATTTCTTTTAACGTTTTGAGTATTGTGGGGCTTTTCGGGCTTTTCGTAAACCATATTTTTTTCGTTCTTTAATTCGTGCATCACGTGTTAAGAATCCAAATGGTTTTAAAATTGAACGATTTTCTGGGTTCATTTGACAAAGTAACCGAGCCACTCCAAGTCGTATAGCATCAGTTTGACCTGTAAGTCCGCCCCCGTTAACCAAAACTATAATATCATATTGATTATCTAAATTTAATTGTTTAATAGGGGACCAAATTTTGTTTAAATAAGTTGCATTATATTGCAAATATTTTTCACCTGGAACTTTATTAATAATTAAATTTCCATTACCAGGAACAAGAAAAACTCGTGCAATAGCTTGTTTTCGTTTTCCAAGCCCAATGCTCTTTCTTTGAAAAACTAATTCAACGTTTGTATTCATAAAAATTTTTATATTTTGTTATTAAATTTTATTAAGTTCTTCTAGTTTAATAGGATTTTGTGCAGTATGAGGATGTTGTGAACCTTGGTAAACTTTTAAGCGTTTTGACAAATGTCTTCTTGGAAAACCGTTAGGTAACATTCCAAAAATACATTTTTCAATAATTCTTTGTGGAAGAGCGTTAACTAAACGTTTTAAAGAACTGCCAGGACGACCTGGATTGAAAACATGAAATTTTGTAATATTTCGATCTAACGTTAAGCATTCTGCGTTAACTAAAATTACATAATCACCCATATCAAACGAAGGATGATAATATGATTTGTGTTTACCTGACAATAAAGCGATACTTAAGGATGCTATTCGGCCTAAGCGTTTATCTTTACAATCAATGACATACCATTTTCTTTTATTATAATCAGAAGTCGGGATAAATGTTTCATTCATAAAATATTAATTAATATAATAAAATGCCTTATTATTTTAGGACTATGCCTAATTTCGTTTTAAGAGTTGTAAAAACTTCGTCCGCAGATTTGCGACCAAAATTTTTAAGTTCTTGTAATTTTTCAGGTGAATATTCTAGTAAATCACCAATTGTATTTATTTGCGCACGTTTTAAACAATTATATGCACGAACTGATAATTGCAATTCTTCAATTGCAATATTTGTATGGGGGTCTAAAGGACTTTTAATATCTTTTTTTTCTAGTTCATTTATTCCTTGAATAACATTATTCTTTGTTAGAGAACTAAATAAATCAATAATAAATTCAGATGCATTTGAAACAGCATCTTCAGGCGAAATACTCCCATTTGTCCAAACATCAAGGAATAAACGTTCAGTTATATAATTTGAATTATCATAAACGTTTTCTATTTTGAAATCTACTTTTTGTACTGGCATAAAAATTGCATCTATTTGTAAAAAGTCATCTGACTTATCAGCAAATGTTTGACCTGCTAATTTATAGCCTGTCCCATATTCAAATTTAAATTCTATTTCAAGACAGTTAGAGGTTGAAATTGTTGCTATATAATGATTAGGATTTATAATTTCTAAGTTTGATGGCAATTGAATTGAATTTGCTGTAATTACTGCTGGTCCTTGGATTTTTAATCGACCAAATTCTGGATCTGTTGTTTTACTTTTAAAACGATTCCTTTTAAATTTAATAATATTTCAAGAATATCTTCTCGAACACCTGGAATAATAGAAAATTCATCTCGGACTCCAGCAATTCTAACAGCTGTAATTGTAACACCTCCTATATCACTCAATAAAACTCTTCGTAATAAATTACCTATAGTTATACCTTGTCCTGCATTTAAAGAATTAATCAAAAATTGACTATAGATAGATCCTGACTCAATTTTTTCTGATTTGAGACACTTAATAGAAATGTTCTTCATAATTTCTAGTAATATGTTTAATAATATATTTAGTCAAATATCTCGCTAAATTTTTTTAACTATGTTTATTAAGATTTTTTAAAGCTAAATTTTAAACACGACGACGTTTTGGCGGTCGACATCCATTGTGCGGAACAGATGTAATATCATGAATTGAAAGGATTTGTAAACCTGCCCCTTCAACAGCTCGAATTGCTGTTTCACGACCTGAACCTTGACCTTTAACTACAATTTCAACATTTTTCATGCCTATGCTTAAAGCTTCTAATGAAGCTTTTTCTGCTGCTGTTTGTGCAGCGAAAGGTGTTCCTTTGCGAGCACCTTTAAATCCTGAACTTCCTGCGGAAGCCCATGAAATAGTATCACCCGCTATATTTGTAATTGTTACAATTGTATTATTAAATGTAGATTGAATGTGAACAACACCTGTACTAAAACTATTTTTATCTTTTTTTAATGTAGGTTTTCGAATTTTTTTGTGCCATATGAAATAAAATGTTAATTCTTATAATTTAGTGGAAATAATATTATTTTTTCTTACCAGTCACAGTTTTTTTAGATCCTCGTCGAGATCGCGCGTTTGTTCTTGTACGTTGACCACGGACAGGTAAACTATTTCGATGGCGTTTTCCTCTATGACAATTGATTTCATTTAATCGTTTAATATTTAAGCCATTAAATCGACGAAGGTCCCCTTCTAATTGTAAATCAATATTTTCTAAAGCTTGACGTAATGCAATCGTTTGTTCTGTAGTCAAATCATCTGTTCGAACTTCCGAACCAATATCTGCTACTTTAATAATTTTTTGCGCAGATGTAAGACCAATTCCGTGAATGTATGTAAGTGCGTATGCAATTCGTTTATTTCTTGGTAAATCAACACCTAGTAATCGTACCACTTGATTAACTCCTTTAAATTATTAACCTTGACGTTGTTTATGTTTCGGGTTTGGACAAATGACCATAATTTTTCCATGTCGTTTAATTACACGACATTTGTTACACATTTTTTTTACTGAAGGACGAACTTTCATTGTAATTTTTTGAATTATTAAGTAATTTTTAAAATTTATTTAATCAAATACATCATTATAAATATTTGAAAGAAGTATACTACGCATTTCTCTTGAAATATCTAGTATTACACCAACTAAAATTAATAATGAAGTAGTTCCTAAACCATTAAAGCTTGAAACATGTAGAATAGCTTCGATTATATTTGGTAATGTTGCTAATAAAGCTAACATAATTGCTCCTAATAACGTAACACGCTTCATAACTTGCTTTAAATAGAAAGTAGTTTCAATACCTGGTCGTATACCAGGTATACTTACAGCCATTTTTTGTAATTCATCAGAAATATCTTTTGGATTAAGAACAATATTTGAATAAAATAAACTAAATGATAAAATTAATACAAAATAACTAATCCAATATATAAGTTGGGATGATTTAACAAAAACTGGAAGCGTAACTATTGGTAATAGACCTAAATTTGTTATATAATTAGGTATCACTAATACAGCTGTCGTTAAAATAATGGGCATTACTCCTGCTTGATTAAACCTTAATGGAATATAATTATTCTCAGGTGAAATTGAAAAGGCTGGTGGTAGTTGGCTTAATTGTTTTGATGAAATTAATGGAACAATTCGAGCCCCTTCCTGCAATATAACAATTCCATATATTGCAATAAAGAATAATAATCCAATAATTAACCACGAACTAACGTTTAAATTTTCACTATTTTCCGTAATTAATTTTTTTCCTAAATTTGGTAAACTAGAAATAATATTTGTATAAATTAATAAAGAAGCGCCGTTACCAAGTCCATATTCTGTTACTAATTCACTTAACCATAATACAATCATGGCACCTGTCGTTAACCAAATAATTATTTCAGTTGCTAAAACTAAATTCCAGTCAAATAATGCACGTTTTAAATAAAAGGCAATACTAAAACTTTGAATCACGGCCCAACCTAACGTAATTAAACGAGTTAGTTTTGTAATTTCTCGGCGACCTTCGCTCCCTCCTTCTTTTTGTAATTTAGAAAGTTTTGGAAAAAGACTAACTAATACTTGCATGATAATTGATGCATTTATATAAGGAAATATATTTAATGTAAATAATCCAATTACAAATGTATCATTCCCTGAGAAAGTACTAACGAGACTTCGTGTCATTGAATGTCGTTGAAGATAAAAAGCTAAGTGTCCATGGTTAATTCCTGGAACAGGAAGAAACGTTCCCATTCGAATAAATATTAATATTGCGACACTTAATAACAGACGTTTTAATAAAATATTATTATCATTATTGTTTTTCATTTTTTATTCTCGTGTTTTCTGATTTATAAAATAACTCTAAGTTAAACTAATATCACGTTTTTTTGCAACTTGAGAACTTGTTGTTAAATTGTCTAAAGCAACAATAGATGCGCGTGCATTATTTAATAAATTATTTGAACCTAGTTGTTTTGCAATTACGTTTTTAATACCTGCTACTTCTAGTACAGTACGAACAGCACCGCCCGCAATAACACCTGAACCTTCAATAGATGGTCGCATCATAATTTTACATGCGCCAAAGTTTCCATGTACTTTGTGAGGAATACTTAATGACTTAGTAATTGGAACTTGAATTAAGTTTTTCTTTCCATCTGTTTTTGCTTTTTTGAATGCATTAACAACATCATCAGCTTTAGCTACACCTACACCTACTTGTCCATTTTCATCGCCTATTACGACAATAGCACGAAAACTTAATTTTTTTCCACCTTTTGTTACTTTAGAAACTCGACTAATTTTTATTAAACGTTCAATGAACTTGGGTTCGTTTAAATTCTCGTTGCGACGAGGATTTCTTTTTTGTTTATTAGCTTGTTTTAAATTAGTACTCATAAAATTTATTAAACTTATACTTTTTAAATTGTTTATTAAAATTGAAGACCACCAGCTCGTGCTCCATCTGCTAACGCTTTTATGCGTCCATGATAAATATAGGGGCCACGATCAAAGACGATTTTTGTAATATTTTTTTTAAGACTAAGTGCTGCTAGTTTTTCACCCATTCGTCTTGAAGCCTCACAAGTTCGACCATTTGTAGTATCAAGTTTAATATCTCGATCTAAAGTTGAACAAGAAACTAATGTTGTTGAAGTTGTATCATCAATTATTTGTGCATAAATATTTTCATTAGAACGATAAACGGATAAGCGTGGTCTTTCTAAAGTTCCTTTTACTGATCCACGTAAACTATCACGTTTTAATTTTTTATATTTATTAGGTTTTAATTTTTTATTTTTATTTTTAAGTTTTAACAGCGTCCGCTTTGAAAATTTCATAACTTTATTTACTTATTATTAAAATTTTAGAATCTTATTTTTTACCAGATTTACCTGCTTTACGAACTACTACTTCACCTTTATAAAGAATTCCTTTACCTTTATATGGTTCAGGTGGTCGCCAATTTCTTATTTTAGCAGCAAATAATCCTAATTGTTCTTTATCACACGCTTGTAAATTAATTGTTGTATTTTGAACAACTTCTACTGAAATTCCCTCAGGTATTAACATTTTAACCTGATGACTATATCCTAAATTTAATACAATAGAATCACTTTGAACTGCAGCTCGATATCCAACCCCTTGTAAATTAAGGGTTAATTGAAATTGTTCCGAAACACCAATTACCATGTTATTAATTAGTGTGCGATATAACCCATGTAAAGCACGATTTGTTCGTGTTTCATTTTTTACAGTTACAAGTAAATTATCATCAGTTCGCTCAACTTGAAGCACTTCTGGAATAGTATTTTGTAATGTACCAAACTTTCCTTTGACTATAATTTCTAATTCTTTTAGATTAACATCGACATTTGCCGGGACTTTAATTGGTAATTTTCCGATACGTGACATATTATATAATTACTCCAGTTACCAAATATAACATAAAACTTCACCACCAATCCCAAGTTCTTTTGCTTTTAAGTTTGTCATTATTCCTTTTGATGTTGAAATAATTGCAATTCCTAATCCGTTTAAAACTTTTGGTAATTTTTTTGTACTAGCATAAACACGTAAACCAGGTTTACTAATTCGTTCCATTTTACAAATTACTGGTTCGCGTAATCTTCCTTTATATTTTAAAGAAATTAATAAATGCGAACGATTTTCTAATTCTGTATCAAAAACTTCAAAATCTTCGATAAATCCTTCTTCTTTAAGAATTTGAGCAATTGATTTTGACATTCTTGAGAGAGGAACTTGAACAATTTGGTGTTTAACCATATTTGCATTTCGAATGCGCGTTAATATATCTGAAATAGTATCAGTTACCACAATCTTCTCCTTATATATTTTTTAGTTTATTCTTGTGACCATCTCTTTCTTCGTAAATGTTTTTTTCTGTCCCATACTTGGTTAACTTCAGAAAAAGACGCATACTTTTCATAATATCCACAATCATTTAATGGGAATCGTAAGAATTTAAAAAGAATCATCCCATTTAAAACTTTATCGATTGTTCGAGATCTTGATTTTGGCGATGATGCTGCCATTACTAATGTAATACTAAAACCTTGAGTTTGATCGACATCTTCGTAATCAATTTCGGGAAAAATCAACTGTTCTTTTAAGCCTAACGTATAATTACCTGCTTTATCAAAACTTCTTACAGATAAACCGCGAAAATCACGAATTTGAGCAAATGTAAAAAAGATAAGTTTTGTCAAAAATGCATACATTTTCTCACCTCTTAGAGTAACCGTTAGACCTAATTCCATGTCTTCACGAATTTTAAAACCTGCAATAGCTTTCTTTGATTTAGTAATTAGTGGTTTTTGACCTGTAATCGCTGTAAATTCTTCAATACTTTTTTTCAAAATATTTGTATTTTGTGCTGCTAATCCTAATCCTCGATTAATTTGAATTTTTTTGAAGTTTTGGAATAGTATGCGGATTAGCAAACATCGTTGGGTTATTTTTTCTTAAAATTGTTCGAATACCAGTCTCATATTCTTTTTTTATATCTTCAAGTAGAAGATGTATTTCAGCAATTTCTTCTAATGAGTTTTGACTACGCATATTTTATGAATGTTTTTAATTTAATTTTACATTTGAATGATGAATAGGAGCTTCAAATTGTTTAATTTCACCAACATCATTTTCAGTATTTGGTTTAACATGTTTAAACTTAAAATTGATACCTTTAACTAATACTTTTCCACTATTTTTGTATAGTTTAAGTACTTCACCTGTTTTATTTTTATCGAAACCAGATATAACTTTAACTGTATCACCAATTTTAATATGCATTTTTTGATTTTTACGCATTTATAAAACCTCCGGTGCTAATGAAACTATTTTTGAGAAGTTTTTTTCACGGATTTCACGAGCAACCGGTCCAAATACTCGAGTTCCACGTGGATTATTATCTAAATTTACAATTACCGCGGCATTATCATCAAATCGAATATACATACCATCTTGACGACGAATTGTTTTAGATGTTCTTACAACAATAGCTCTTACAATATCAGAACGCTTAATTGGCATATTTGGAATCGCTTCTTTAACAACACCAATAATAGTGTCACCAATTTTTGCGTATTTTCGATTGCCGCCTAATACCCGAATACACATAATTTTTCGAGCACCGGTATTATCAGCTACTGTTAACATTGTTTGGGGATATATCATAAAAATTGAATCTTAAATAATTAAAGATGATTTTGAAAGAATTTCGGCTAATTTCCAACGTTTTCGTTTACTTAATGGACGACATTCTTGAACTAAAACTTGATCACCAATGTTACATTCTTCCATTTCATCATGGGCTAAATATTTTCTCGTTTTTACCATTGTTTTTGAATAAATGGGATGTGGATATCGACTTTCAACTTTTACTACAATAGTTTTTTGCATTTTGTTACTAACAACAATACCAACTTTTTCTTTTACTGGCATTTGAGACTCCTTAAATCATCATTTTTATATCCATTTCTAGTTTTTAGAAGTTTCCTGTTACGGAATTCTATTTTTGAATTAATTGAACTAACGTATTACTTCGTTTTTTCTCAATTACATCTAATCTTGATGTTAAAAGAGTTTTTAATTGAGCTAAACGACGTTTTGTCGATTTAATTTCGTGTGGCTTAAAAGGTTGACGCGTAGCTTTTTTAAATCTTAAATCAAATAATTCTTTTTCAGTTTGAATAATTGCTTCAGAAATTTCAGTATTTGAAAGTGTTATGATATCATTAAATCTAGGTAGACCCATAATTTATTCAATATTTTTTCTAATAATAAATTTTGTTTTTATTGGTAATTTATAAGATGCTAAATTTAAAGCAGCACGTGCCACTTCTTGAGGAACAGCTGCAATTTCAAATAAAATAGTGCCTGGTTTTACAACCGCTACCCAATAATCAACAGCACCTTTCCCAGATCCCATACGTGATTCTGCTGCTCGAGCGGTTACCGTCTTATCTGGAAAGATTCTAATCCATAATGACGCTCCACGCTTTGTATAGCGTGTAATTGTACGCCGTGCAGCTTCGATTTGGCGAGAAGTGATCCATGTTGGTTCTAAAGCTTGTAGACCGTAATCTCCGAATGAAATTTCATTACCGCGTGTTGCTTTCCCACGCATCCGTCCCCGATGATATTTTCTATATTTTGTTCTTTTTGGACTTAACATAATAAAGTTCGTTTGTTAAATATAAATTTATTAAATAATTTAAACTTGTTTTATTAGTTAGTTAAAATTTCACTTTTAAATAACCAAACTTTAATACCTAAAACACCGTAAATAGTATTTGCTTCTTTTGCCGAATAATCTATATCTGCTCGTAAAGTTTGTAATGGTACTCGACCTTCACGTATCCATTCACTTCGAGCAATCTCAGCTCCATTTAATCGACCCGATACTTGGATTTTAATTCCACTAACATTGTCTTCGTGAGCACTTTGCAATGCCTCGCGAATTGCACGTCGAAACGCAATTCGTTCTTCTAGTTGTTTAACTACTAAATCAGCAATAAGTGATGCATTTAAATTAACTTTTTCAACTTCAATAATATTAATTGTAAGTTGACGGTTAGCTGGTAAAAATGTTTTAATATTTTTTAATAACGCTTCGATTCCTAAACCATTTTCGCCAACTAAAGCACCTGGTCGTCCTGTTTCAATATTTAATTGAATTTGGTCACTTAATCCATTTCTATTAATCTGAATATTTGAAATACTCGCTGTTTTTGTTAATTTCTCAAGGTATGTTCGAATTTTATCGTCTTCTTTTAATAAATTCGCATATTGCTTAAAATTTGCATACCATGTAGATCTATGTTCTTGTGTAATTCCTAATCTAAATCCTAAAGGATGGGTTTTTTGTCCCACAGACTTAATCCTTATTAATTAAAATACAGTTTATAAAGTTGTTTAACTAATCGCTTTAACAACAACAGTAATATGACACGTTGGTTTTAAGATACGATAAGCTCGTCCTTGTGCACGCGGTCTAATTCTTTTAAGCTTCGGACCTTCATCAGCAAATATTTCTTCAATAACTAATTTTTTTTTATCTAAAGAATAGTTATTTTTTGCATTTGCTGCTACAGAATGGACAATTTGCCAAACGGGTCCACCTGCGTCATATGGTAAAAACTCTAGTATCATTAATGCCTCTTGATACGAACGTCCGCGAATTTGATCTAAGACTCGACGTACCTTATGTGGTGACATTCGTATATATTTCGCTACGGCTTTAACTGATTGAACGTTAGACATAAAATGTTCTCCTTAGTTTTTTAATTTTGCATATATTTTAGTTTTATATTTGAAAATTGAAGACATTGAATCATAGCATATAATTTACATTAGACCAGTGTTGGTTCGTTTTCAATAAAAAAGATTTAATAAATTTATTTAAAATTATCTTTTAGTGATTATCTCTAATTTAAAACAATTCTAAAATTTTAATACCCATAAACTCTTTAAATTACTTATTAAAGCAGTTTTAAAAAATTTTTCTACCAAGGAATTTCAATTTTTTCAGGAGGTGGTTTCATTTGACACGCTAATTTAATTGTTAGATAATTCGAACATGTTAAATTTTGATTTTCTAATTTAGTCAGTTTTGAATTATCTGTAATATAGATTTCATAAATCCAAATATCAAAAAAATTAACACAAAGATTATTTTGAAGTGAAATCACTATTGAATGTAAAACTTGTAATAATACATCTCGTTCGGACGGCACTGACTTTAAAAGATATGAAATATCTTCAAGAACATAATACAAGTATTTAAATTGAAAACTTTGTAAAATTAGTTTTGTAAACGACGATAATTGGTTATCATATTTAACATGAAATGTTTTAACGGTGAAATTTTGAGGAAAGCGAAATTCCATCATAGTAATTTCTTCTTAGTTTTTATCGTTTTGTCTTTTTATCTGTTTTGATATGAGATTTAAATGTACGAGTTGAAACGAATTCACCTAATTTATGACCAACAAATTGATCAGAAATAAAAATTGGAACATGTTGTTTCCCATTGTAAACCGCTATTGTTAATCCGATCATATTGGGTAAAATTGTTGAACTTCGCGACCATGTTGTAATCGTATCTTTTTTTCCACTAGCATTCATCTTATCAATTTTTTTTAATAGATGATATGCAACAAAAGGTCCTTTTTTTAAAGATCTTGACATTTTAAAAATATTTGTATTTATAAAATTTTTAATTACGAACGACGACGAAGAATATAATCATCACTTCGTTTTTTATTTTTTCTTGTTTTCATTCCTAAAGCGGGTTTACCCCAAGGTGTTAATGGACGAGTTCGCCCAATAGGTGCACGGCCTTCTCCACCCCCATGTGGGTGATCACAAGGATTCATTACTGATCCACGAACCGTTGGTCGTTTTCCTAACCAACGTGTTCGACCTGCTTTTCCACTTTGAACTAAAAAAGCATCATTATTACTAATTTCACCAATTGTAGCAAAACAATCTTTGTGAATTAATCTTACTTCTTTTGAAGGTAGTCGTAATGTAACGTAGTTGCCTTCTTTTGCTAATATTTTTGCCGATGTTCCGGCTGCTCGAACTATTTGACCACCACGATTCGGAATTAATTCAATATTATGAACTGATGTTCCTAATGGAATTTCTGATAACGGTAAACTATTACCAATATGTAATGGAGAACCAGACCCAGAAACAATTATATCACCTACATTTAAATTGTTTGGATGTAAAATATAACGTTTTTCACCATCTATATAGTGTAATAAAGAAATTCGAGCATTTCGATTTGGATCGTATTCAATTGAAGCAACAGTTGCTGGTACTGAATATTTTTTGCGTTGAAAATCGATTAATCGATATTGTCGTTTGTGTCCACCTCCGCGATGACGAGTTGTAATAACTCCACGATTATTTCGTCCTTTTTTACGGTGGTTTTTTTGAATTAAAGTTTTTTCTGGTTTACTTTTTGTAATTTCAGTAAATGCAGAAAGTGCTCGATTTCTTGTACCTGGTGTATATGATTTATAAAGTCGAATACTCATAAACTTGATTAATTTTTATAAATTATTAATTTTCTGCAAATAAGTTTATTGTATCTCCTTCTGCTAAAGTTACAATTGCTTTTTTATAATGTGATTTCCAACCAAGATATTTTCCTACACGTCTTTTTTTCTTAGGAAGATGACAAGTATTAATTTTGATCACTTTTACATTGAATAAATATTCAATTGCTGCTTTAATTGTAATTTTATCAGAAGAAGGATTTACAACAAAAGTATATTGGTTATTTTCTAAAAGTCTTGTACTTTTATCTGTAATAATTGGATATTTAACTATATCTATACTACTAAGATTAAAATATGAAGAATCAACCACAATAAATCTCCTTTATTTCATTTACTGCTAATGGTGTTAATAAGATTTGTTTTGCTTTTAACAAACTTAATGTATTTAAATTAGAAGCAGAAATTAACTCTACATTTTTCATATTTCGAGTTGATAATTTTAATGCGGGTGTTTTCTTAGAAACAATAACTAGTACTTTCTGTTCCAAATTAATGCCACATTTTTTGCAGATATTATAAAATGTTTTTGTTTTTGGTAATTCCACAAGATTTTCTAAATTATCAATAACAGAAATATTATTTCGTTTATTGTAAAGTAATGTTTGTAATGCTAATTTACGCTCTTTTTTATTTAATTTTAAGATAACTTTTTTAGGTTTGGGCCCAAAAATAACCCCACCACCTTTCCATAGCGGTGAACGATTAGAACCTGCTCGAGCACGGCCTGTTCCTTTTTGACGCCACGGTTTACGACCCCCACCTCGAACTTCACTTCTTGTTTTAGTAGAGACAGTACCTTGTTTTTGGGCCAATTGATGTCTTAAAATATCTTTATGAATTAATTGGTTTCCTGATTTCTCAAGAACCGTAAACGTTAATTCATGTTTATCTTCTAAGACTTCTCCATTTATATCTAATGAATTATATGTAACAAATTTTTGAATAGTCATATTATATTTTTCCTATATTCATTTCTTTGATAATATAGTTTTAATTAGTTCGATGTTACAATACTTAGTAAGTTTCCAGGTTTTCCTGGAACAGAACCTTTTACTACTAAGATATTTTCATCATTATTTACTTGAATAATTTTTAATTTTTTAATATTTGTAACTTTATTTCCTAATTGACCCGCCATTTTTTTTCCTGGTAAAACACGCCCGGGAGTTGTTCCCATACCGATTGATCCAGGTGCTCTATGATTTTTTGATCCATGAGTCATAGGTCCACGCGTAAAATTATGACGTTTTTGAAGTCCAGAAAATCCTTTCCCGTTACTTTTTCCTGTAACATTAATAAGTTGTCCCGCAGTAAATGATTCAACATTTAAAATCTGACCAACTTCAAAGTCTTCGGGATTAGTTACACGAAATTCTTTTAAATATTTTAATGGTTGAAGATTTGATTTCTGTAAATGACCTAATTCAGGTTGAGTTAAAGATTTGCTTGCTACATTTCCATATCCGATTTGAATTGCATTATAACCATCACTTAACATAGTTTTTACTTGTGTGATAACACAAGGTCCAACTTTTAAAATTGTAACTGGAATAATGTTACCTGATTCATCGAAAATTTGGGTCATACCAATTTTATTACCTAATAAACCTAAAGACACAATATTTCTCCAAAATAGATATATACATATAGATAGATTAACTAATCTAAAAACAAATTTAGGTTTTATAAAATAACCAAATATGAGAAAATAAAACAATCGAAAT
>Ga0115099_10565838_pt1 | contig 15376 bp, 24 predicted proteins | sample MBTome_FD_89017 | JGI IMG/M metagenome (GOLD analysis project Ga0115099, IMG submission 89017) | Marine eukaryotic communities from Pacific Ocean to study complex ecological interactions - MBTS_20Mar14_M2_3um Metatranscriptome... | ecosystem: Environmental > Aquatic > Marine > Oceanic | place... | reverse complement strand
GTGGAAATTACTCGCCCGTTAGTTCAAAAGCTCAAAAAAGTAAATTAGGTGTTTTACACCCGAGACACCTCATTAGAATTTGGTTATAAAATACTTTTTTGTTTAACTAATGTGGTACTGAAATTTCTTCTAAATAAAAGTTGAGTTGATTTCAGCACCACACTTTAAGTTTAAGAAACAAGTTTTATTTTTCTGTCGAAAAATCAGTTTCGATTACATCATCATTTCCATTTGGTGCTGGTTGTGCTGGTGTCTGTAAATTCGCTGTTGCCTGTTCTACGAGATTTTTCATAGCTGCGTAATCTTCTTTTTGAAGTGCACTTTCTAAATCAGCTATTAGGCTTTCAATTTTTTGCTTTTCAGCAGCATCTTGAACGTCATCAAGTTGTTTCTTTAATTGATAGCAAAGATTCTCTGATTGATTTTTTGTTTCAATCTGCTCTAATTTTTCTTTATCTTTTGCTGCATTAGCTTCAGCATCTTGAACCATACGCTCGACTTCATCCTTAGCTAAAGTTGACGCTCCAGTGATTGTAATCGATTGTTGTTTATTTGTTTGCTTATCTTTTGCAGTAACTGATAAGATACCATTAGCATCAATATCAAATGTTACTTCAATTTGTGGCACCCCGCGTGGAGCTGCAGCAATTCCATCTAATCTAAATGTTCCTAGACTTTTATTATCTTTGGCTAATTCACGTTCACCTTGAAGAACATGGATTTCTACGTTTGGCTGGTTATCAACAGCTGTCGAAAATGTCTCTGATTTTTTAGTGGGAATAATAGTGTTTCGCGGCGTAATTTTTGTTGTTACACCTCCTAACGTTTCAACTCCTAATGATAAAGGCGTTACATCAAGTAATAAAATATCTTTAACTTCACCACCCAGAACACCTGCTTGAACAGCAGCTCCAACAGCTACAACTTCATCTGGGTTTACCGTTTGGTTTGGAGTTTTTCCTAATAAATCTTTTACAAGTTCTTGTACAGCTGGGATTCTTGTCGACCCACCAACTAACACATTTTGATCAATTGCCGCAGGTGTTAATTCAGCGTCTTTTAATGACATTTCAATTGGTGTACGGCAACGACTAATTAAATCGGCAGCAAGCTCTTCAAATTTTGCTCGTGTTAGCTCTTTTTCTAGATGCTTAGGCCCTTCTGGCGTTACGGAAATAAATGGCAGGTTAATGTTACTCTGCGCTAAAGTTGATAACTCAATTTTTGCTTTCTCAGCCGCTTCTGTTAGACGTTGCAGTGCTTGACTATCTTGCGTTAGGTCAATTCCTTCATTTTGTTTAAAATCGCTAACTAACCACTGAACAATTTTCTCATCGAAATCATCTCCACCTAAGTGTGTATCACCTGATGTTGCTAATACTTCAAATACTCCATCACCTACTTCAAGAATCGATACATCAAATGTCCCGCCTCCAAGATCGAAAACTAAAATTGTTTCATTTTCTTTCTTATCTAAGCCGTATGATAGTGAGGCTGCTGTTGGTTCGTTAATAATTCGTAAAACTTCTAACCCAGCAATTTTTCCTGCGTCTTTAGTTGCTTGTCGTTGTGAATCGTTAAAATATGCTGGAACGGTAATTACAGCTTGTTTAACAGGTTCCCCTAAATATTTTGAAGCATCGTCCGCTAGTTTACGTAAAACTTGAGCGGAAATTTCTTCGGCTGCAAATTGCTTATTTAGTGATGGACAATTTAATTTAATAATATCGTCTGTTTGAATGACTTTATAAGAAACTTGACGTAATTCTTCATTAACTTCATCAGTTTTACGGCCAATAAAGCGTTTAACTGAATAAAACGTGTTTTCGGGGTTAATAACTGCTTGTCGTTTTGCAATTTGACCAACTAATAAATCACCTTTTTTTGTATAAGCAACAACAGAAGGTGTTGTACGTTGACCTTCCGAATTTGTTATAACTTCAGGCTTTCCCCCTTCCATAATTGCGACTACAGAATTTGTCGTTCCAAGATCAATTCCAATAACTTTAACCATTTCTTATTTTATTTTTAGCGTTTAATGTCCTTCTCTATGTGTTTCTATAATTTTACTGTGTAGTATGTGTTTTTAAAAAGGAGTATTTACCGTAGCGATTCGACGTTTTAAGAACTTGAAATAGATAGACAACTAGTGTTTAAATAGGTTATACTGGCTATACTTATAATCTTTATTCAAAGTAAGGTTTATAATATTACCGGTTTTTTAAAACCGCTTTGCTTTAAAACCTATTTAAAACGACGAGAAGTCCTATGGCAATTGGAGTATTCGCAAAGAAAGTTGGTATGACCCAAATTTTTGACGAGTCAGGAGTTGCGTTTCCCGTAACAATATTAAAAACAACTCCCTGTCGCGTAAGTCAAATAAAGACAATAGGAACTGATGGCTATAATGCCGTTCAAATTGCTTATAACCAAAAAGATATATCAAAGCTTAATAAAGCTATTAAAGGCCATTTACAAAAATGTGGAAACGAAGGATTCACATCGTTTGGGGAGTTTCGTGTAAATAACCCTGACGAATACAAATTAGGCCAAACTGTAAATCTTGAGACTTTTACAAAAGGACAAAAAAATTAGACTAACGGGTAAGTCCATTGGTAAAGGTTTCACAGGTAACCAAAAACGACACAATTTTAGTCGTGGTCCAATGACTCACGGTTCAAAAAACCACCGTTTACCAGGAAGTATTGGAGCCGGTAGTACGCCTGGACGCGTTTATCCGGGTAAAAAAATGGCAGGACAACTAGGGAACACAAACGTAACACTAAAAAATACGGAAATTATGTATATTAGTGCAGAAGAAAACATTCTGGTAGTTAAGGGTTCAGTTCCTGGTAAAAAGAATTCTGTCTTAAAAATACAACCCCAAAAAGTACTTTAAACAGGCTTAGTTTACAATTTTTTTTATGTCAGACATTCAATACAAGCAAGATTCATATAGTCAAAGTGATTTATTAAGTATTATTAAATCACCTATTTTGACAGAAAAAATGATACGACTAATCGAACAAAATCAATATAGCTTTGCCGTTGATCCAAAAGCAGATAAAACAGCAATTAAATACGCTATTGAAGAATTATTCGATGTTAAAGTCATTTCAGTAAATACTTCTCTTTTACCATTAAGAAAGAGACGTGTTGGGAAATTTATAGGAACAAAGGCTCGTTACAAACGAGCAATAGTAACGTTAGCACCAGAAAATTCGATTACGCTCTTTGAAGAAGAGTAATCGATTGGTTTTAATAAATTAAAAATACGGTTTAAATAAATATGGCAATTCGTTTGTACAGGGCGTATAGTCCAGGCACACGTTCAAAATCTGTTTCGTATTTTGATGATCTAACAAATAAGAAACCAGAACGCAACCTAACGGTAGGTAAGAAGGCATGTGGTGGTCGAAATAATCGCGGTATCATTACTGTTAAAGGCCGTGGCGGTGGACATAAACGAAAGTATCGTGTAATTGATTTTCAGCGTAAAGCTGTAAGTGTGGCACGCGTATCGGCGATTGAATATGATCCAAACCGCAATGCTAGAATCGCATTACTAACATATTCAGATGGGGCAAAAAAATATATTATTGCTCCCCGCTCAATTCGAGTTGGTATGAATGTTTACTCAGGAACAGAAGTACCCATTGAAATTGGTAATGCAATGCCATTGGAGTTTGTACCCTTAGGAAGTATTGTTCATAATGTTGAATTAACACTTGGAAAAGGTGGGCAAATTGCTCGCGCGGCGGGCACGTATGCACAACTAATCGCCAAAGAAGGAGATTTTGTTACTTTAAAGCTTCCATCAAACGAAGTTCGCTTAGTAAACAAAAAGTGCTATGCCACGTTAGGACAAGTTGGTAATGTTGATCATGGAAATATTACTCTCGGTAAAGCGGGAAGAAGCCGTTGGCTTGGAAAAAAACCAAAAGTTCGTGGTGTTGTAAAAAACCCGATTGATCACCCGCACGGGGGTGGAGAAGGTCGATCACCAATTGGTCGTACAAAACCAGTAACTCCTTGGGGTAAACCAGCCTTAGGTATTAAAACAAGAAAGAAAAATAAAGCAAGTAGTAAATATATTTTACGCTCGCGACGTTAATTTATTTGTTAAGGATTTTTAACTAAAATTTATGGCACGTTCGCTAAAAAAAGGCCCGTTTGTCTCTTCTGATGTTTTTAGAAAAGTTGAAGAAATGAACGCGACAGGTAAAAAGACGATTATTAAAACTTGGTCACGTTCAACAACGATTTTACCTAATATGATTGGACATACATTTGCTGTTTATAATGGCCGTCAGCACCTTCCAGTATTTGTATCAGATCAGATGATTGGGCACAAGCTGGGTGAATTTTCACCAACGAGGACATTCCGTTCACACGTAAAGAAAGATAAAAAAGGAAAGCGTTAGTCCAAATCTATATGAAGAAAACTATTTTGCAAAAAAACGAAGTTCGTTCGGTGTCGAAATATGTTCGTATGTCGCCGAGTAAAGTTCGTCGTGTTCTCCGACAAATACAAGGTAAAACATACCCCGAAGCACTACTTCTGTTAGAATTTATGCCTTATGCTTCATGTGCACCGATTATAAAAGTTTTACGATCGGCTGCTGCTAATGCAAGAAACAATCTAGGCTTTGATGAGGCAAATTTAGTTGTAAAATCAGCTTTTGCCGATCAAGGGCCAACAATGAAACGATTTCGACCAAGAGCGCAGGGCCGTGCTTACCGAATTTTAAAATCGACATCGCACATAACAATTGTTATGGCTAATTAAAAAACTAATATAATTTGCGAGGGTTAAACTTGTGGGACAAAAAGTACATCCAACCGGTTTTCGAACTGGTATCAATCAGCCCCATGCTTCAACATGGTTTGCAAACTATGGAGCTTACAGCCAAGTTCTTAACGAAGACTATTTAATAAGACAGTTTTTTGAAAAGGAGTTTGAGCCAATTTATGGAAAAGCTGGTATTACAAAATTAGAAATTCATAGAAAAGTAAATCAACTTGAATTACTTGTTCATGCTGCAAGACCAAAAGCGATTGCAGTGGACAAAGAGCAAAACAATTTAATTCTTAAACTTAAAGAGACTCTGAAGACGGTTATTACCGACTCGAAACAAATTCGAATAAAAGTTGTACAAATTGCACAAAGTGAAACAGAAAGTTACTTAGTGGCTCGCTCAATTGCGGATCAGCTAGAAAAGCGTGTAGCTTTCCGTAAGGCAATTCGTCAAACTACGCAAACTCTTCAGAAGAGTGGTGTTAAAGGATTTAAAATTCAAGTTTCAGGACGTTTAAATGGTGCTGAAATTGCACGAGCTGAATGGGCTCGTGAAGGTCGTGTACCACTACAAACAATTCGAGCTGATATTAGCTATGCTACTTACCGGGCAAACACTATATACGGAGTGTTAGGTATTAAAGTTTGGATCTTTAATAAAGAAAAATTTTAATTTGCCCTTTTAACATTTTGGATATGTAAAATCTTATGTTACTTCCTAAAAGAACAAAATTCCGTCGTCAACACCGTGGACGATTTAAAGGTGTCTCAAAGGCAAATACGATTGTTTTTGGTGATTATGGCTTACAAGCTTTAGAACCTGTTTGGTTAACCTCACGACAGATCGAAGCGACACGACGTAGTCTTACTAGATATGTTCGTCGTTTTGGAAAAATTTGGATTCGTATTTTTCCAGATAAACCTATTACTGAGCGTGCAGCTGAGTCGCGCATGGGTTCAGGTAAAGGTACTGTTGCTTATTGGGTAGCCGTGGTAAAACCCGGCGCTATACTTTTTGAGATTAATGGTCTGGATAAAGAAATGTCTTATAAAGTTTTAAAATTAGCAGCTTATAAATTACCAATTAAAACCAAAATTGTTGAAAAGGTTTAACTGAGAAATTTATTAATAAATAATTTAAACAAGAAATTAACCTTTTTTAGTTCACTAAATTAAGATGAGTGTAAAGGAAAAAGTCGGTATTGTTGTTAGTGACAAAATGAATAATACACGCATTGTGGCGGTTAATGATCGGATTGTTCACAAACGATACAAGAAAGTTATTACTAGAACAAAGCGCTATGCCGTGCATGATGCTGACTCGACGTCTTTAATAGGCGATCAAGTTCAAATTCGTGAAACAAGACCTATGAGTAAAACAAAAAATTGGGTCTTAATTAATGTTTTAAGAAAGTCTTCAACTTAAACAAATGATACAACCACAAACTTGTTTAAAAGTAGCTGATAATAGTGGAGCCAAAAAATTAATGTGCATCCGAATTCTTGGTAGTAATCGTAGGTATGGAAAAGTTGGTGATGTTATCATTGGCGTCGTTAAGGATGCTACCCCAAACCTAACTGTAAAGCGTTCGGATGTTGTTCGAGCGGTTATCGTACGAACTAAGCAATCGGTTCGTAGAAAAGATGGGTCAAGATTACGTTTTGACGATAACGCCTCGGTTATTATTAATAAAGAAAATAATCCACGTGGGACACGAGTTTTTGGTCCAATTGCTCGTGAACTTAAAGAAAAAGGATTTACAAAGATTGTTTCTTTAGCACCAGAAGTGCTGTAATAAGAAATACTATTAAGTTTTAAAAACCGAAAGTTATCCACAATGAAACTCGACTTAAAAAACTTATATAAGCAAAAAAATTATTCCTCTAATGATTGAGGAGTTTGGTTATAAGAATATTGAACAAGTCCCAAAATTAGTTAAAATTTCGATTAATCGAGGGATTGGAGAAGCTTCAAAAAACGCGAAGGAATTAGATTTAAGTGTTCAAGAAATGACACAGATTGTTGGTCAAAAGCCTGTCGTGAATAAAGCAAAAAATTCTGTTGCGGGTTTTAAAATTCGTGATGGAATGTCTATTGGGGCATCCGTAACATTACGTCAAAAACAAATGTATACGTTTTTAACAAAATTAATTCATATTGTTCTACCACGTATTCGCGACTTCCGAGGCATTGATCCTAATGGTTTTGATGGGAGAGGTAACTATAATCTTGGCTTAAAAGAACAATTAATTTTTCCAGAAATTTCGTACGATGACGTAACACAAATACGCGGGTTAGACATTTCAATAGTTACAACAGCGCAAACGGATGAAGAAGGGCGAGCTTTATTGAAAGCCTTCGGTATGCCGTTTAAAGCCTCTTAATTTAAATATTGATAAATTTTAATTAACGAATGACTACTGATACTATAGCAGATATGTTAACGCGAATTCGTAATGCGAATTTAGCGAAGCATCAAATCGTGCAAATCCCTTCAACCAAGATTACACGCAATATTGCGCACGTACTGGTTTCTGAAGGTTTAATTAATTCATTTGAAGAGTTAAAGAATGGTTTAAAGGACTCGCTTCTTTTATCTCTTAAATATACTGGAAAAGATCGGAAACCATGTATTGAAAAAATACAGCGTATAAGTAAACCTGGTTTACGTGTTTACAGTAATGCGAAGAAGATGCCTAGAATTCTAGGTGGATTTGGAAAAGCCATTGTTTCTACTTCGCGAGGTTTAATGACCGACCACCAAGCTCGCAAAGAAGGAATCGGTGGTGAACTATTATTTTATATTTGGTAACTTACAAATAAAATATGTCTCGTATTGGTAAGAAACTTATCGTGATACCTGAAAAGGTAACGATAAAATTAGATGGTCAAAAGATTCAAGTTGATGGCCCAAAAGGGAGTCTATCAAGACTTTTACCTTCATTGGTATGTTGTACGTTTGATGAAAATCAAAACGCATTAGTTATAGAAAAAACTCAAAACACCAGACTTGCTCAAGCCCTTTATGGGCTTTCACGTACCTTAGTAGCTAACATGGTTACGGGGGTTTCTACCGGTTTTGAAAAAAAGTTAGCAATTACTGGTATTGGTTATCGTGCGCAGCTAGAAGGAAAGGATTTATTATTAAACATGGGTTACAGTCACCCTGTCAAAATGATTACTCCGGAAGGGCTTACTGTGCGTGTTGAAAGTCCAACTAGTATTATTGTTTCAGGAACACAAAAAGATTTAGTTGGCGAATTTGCCGCTAAAATCCGAGCGGTTCGTCCACCAGAACCTTATAAAGGAAAAGGTATTGCTTATGAGGGCGAATATATTAGACGAAAGGCAGGTAAAACTGGTAAGTAATTTTTTTAATCCAATCGAAATTTATTATGGGTCCAAAAAAAGTAAACAAACCGAAATCTGAATGGTCAGAAAGGGTTGTTTCTATTGAACGAGTAACAAAGGTAGTTAAAGGGGGTAAAAAGATGAGTTTCCGCGCAATTATTGTTGTTGGAAACGAGCAAGGAAAAGTTGGCGTAGGCGTTGGAAAAGCTGGTGATGTTATTACCGCTGTGCGAAAAGGTGTTACCGATGGTAAAAAGCACATAATTTCAGTTCCACTAACAAGTTCGAACTCAATACCACACCAAACAAATGGTCGTTTCGGTGCGGCAAAGTTAATCTTACGTCCTTCGGCACCTGGCTCAGGAGTAATTGCAGGTAGTTCGATTCGTACAGTGCTAGAATTAGCTGGGATTAAAAATATCCTTTCAAAGCAGTTAGGTTCAAATAACTTACTAAATAATGCCCGCGCTACTATTAACGGTCTAAGTACCTTAAAAACTTACAATCTTTAAACATGTTTTTAATTAAATGGTGGTATCGGAAACAACGAATTTATTAAGGCAAAAAATAATTAAAATTTTAAGCTTTTTAATTGTTATACGTCTTGCCCTTTATATTCCCATCCCTGGTATTGATTTAGACATTTTTTCGCAGAACCAGACAACAAATTCAGTGTTGGGCATTGCAAGAAATTTAACTGGAAGTTCATTTTTAGGAATTGGGTCGTTAGGTATTTTACCTTATATTAACTCTTCTATTGTTATTCAACTTTTAACGCCTCTTATTCCAACATTAGAGCGTTTACAAAAAGAAGAAGGAGAATTAGGTCAACAACAGATTCGTCGCTATACACGTTATTTAACATTTGGGTGGGCAATCGTTTTAAGTACTGTTGCTGCATTTGTAATAGTTAAGCCTATAGTTTTTAACTGGAGTTTGGGCGTTGGACTGAAGATTATTGCGGCTCTTACAACCGGCTCAATGTTATCAATGTGGTTAGCCGAATTAATTACAAATGAACAGCTAGGGAATGGGTCATCAATGATTATTTTTATTAATATTATTGGTAGTCTCCCAACAAATTTTACGGAATTTACTAAAAGTGTTGAGAGTAATTCAGGGATAATGAATATTCTCAATCTTGGTTTAATTTTGATTGTTTATCTTTTAATTGTCTGTATCATTATTTTGGTTCAAGCCTCTTATAAAAAAGTTGCGATCGTTTCCGCGCGACAATTAAGTGTAAATTATCTTGAGCAAGGATCGCAAAATTCTGAGCTCAAAAATAGTTATATTCCAATAAAGCTTAATCCAGGTGGAATCATGCCACTTGTTTTTAGTACAACAATTACAACATTGTTATTATATCCACTACAATTATTTGTTACTGGGGTAATACCACAAGCCGCAGGTCAATTAACAAGTATTTTAACAGTTACGTCGTTTGGTTTAAATATCTTTTTAGTTGTTTTCTTTAGTAGTTTTTATGCCTTATTAGTTTTAAAACCAAAAGATTTATCAGAAAATTTAACTAAGATGGCTTACAATATTCCTGGTCTAAAACAAGGAAAAGAAACTACAGAGCACTTAGAGCAAATAATTAGCCGTCTGGCTTTTATGGGTGGGATCTTTCTAGCTTTTCTAGCTTTTTTCCCTTTTATTTTAAGTAGCGTATTTAAAATCAATATTTTAAAGAATTTAACCTCCCTTGTGATTCTAGTTGGTGTAATAACAGATGTTTCATCTCAAATACGAGGTTACTTAGTATCTCAGAATTATGAGAGCTTTAAAAATACGTAGACTTTTGTTTTAAAGTTTATTAACATAAAACTAGTTTAGCTAAAAATTTTTAATTTCTATCTTTTGCTAGTTTTTAAGTTTATTTTTCCCATTTGAATCGAAAATTTAGTTTATGAAAGTTGTAAGTTCCATTGGAAACTTAAAAAATCGTTCGAAGGATTGTCAGGTTGTAAAACGTCGTGGACGAACTTATTTAATCTGTAAGACAGATCCTAGACTTAAAGTTCGCCAAGGGCGAGCAAAAATGAAACGTAAATAAAAGTTATTTAATAGCAAAGAGAAATGGCACGTATCGCAGGAGTAGATCTTCCTCGTAATAAACGGGTTGATATTGGATTAACTTATGTTTTTGGTATTGGAAATACGAGCGCGCAGCAAATTGTAACAGCTGCAAATGTTTCGGGTAGTACACGTTGTGGAGATTTAACTGATGACGAAATCAATACAATCAGAACAATTATTGATGAAAATTACCAAACCGAAGGTGATTTACGTCGTGTAACGTCACAAAACCTTAAACGTTTAACCGAAATTGGTAGCGCCGCTGGCCGACGCCATCGTGTTGGCTTACCAGTGCGCGGGCAGCGAACGCGTACAAATGCACGAACGAGAAAAGGGAAAATTAAGATTCCGGTTTCGAAAAAGAAGTAATTTTTTATTAACTTTATCTTAAGATGGTTAAACAGTTAAAGCGATTTTCTAATAAAAAATCCAAGAAAAATATAGTAAATGGTGTTGTGCATGTTAAGTCAACGTTTAACAACACGATTGTAAATATAACGGATAAACAAGGTAACACTCTATATTGGGCATCGGCAGGGGGGAGTGGCTTTAAAGGGGCAAAAAAGAGTACCCCTTTTGCCGCACAATCTGCGGCAGAAAAGGTTGCGACGATGGCTTATGAACAGGGTATGCGCCAAGCGGATGTTGTTGTTAGCGGTCCAGGAAGTGGACGAGAAACGGCAATTCGAGCATTATATGGCTGTGGCTTGCAAGTTTCGGTAATAAAAGATATTACCCCTGTTCCACACAATGGTTGTCGACCTCCGAAAAAGCGTCGCGTTTAATACGAAACAAAAGGTACACTATTTTTCATGAGTAACTCTAAACATATTATTTAGATCATGTTTCAAATCCATTGTATCGAATCTGTACGTCGAGCTCCAACAGAGCTCTATGCGAAGTATTCTATTGGTCCATTTATAAAAGGGCAAAGTACAACTATTGGAAATGCCTTACGGAGAGTTCTTCTATCCAATTTGTCTGGTGTTGCTATTACAGGGGTTCGGATTACGGGAATTAACCATGAGTTTTCCACGATACAAAATGTTAAAGAAGATGTTATTGATATCTTATTAAATTTAAAACAAGTTGTTTTAAAAGGATCAATTCAAGAGCCAACTTTAGCGCGTTTATACGTAAAAAAATCCGGAGTTGTGACCGCCAATGACATTGAATTAAGTTCAGAGCTTAGCTTTGTTGACCCAAATCAATATATTGCAAGTTTAACAAATGTAGGGAATTTAGAAATTGAATTTCTAATTGCTAAAGGACAGAACTATGTTAGCAGTAGTAAAGTAGATTCGGTTATTCCAACCGGTTTTTTACCTGTTGATGCAGTTTTTATGCCCGTTACACAAGTTAATTTTTTCGTTGAAACAGCACGAAATCGTACAAGTTCTGATTTAGAAAGTTTAATTCTAGAAGTTGTAACAAATGGTAGTATTACACCCGATGAGGCTTTAACCTCGGCGGCCGAAATTTTAGAAAAAACTTTTGGACTGCTAAAAATCACTAATACTCCACCCACTTTATCGCCGAGTTTAGAAACACCACTAGAAGAGAAGAAGGGCGAACACTTTGAAACGATTTTTATTGAAGAATTAGAGTTATCAGTTCGCGCTTACAATTGCTTAAAACGGGCAAATGTACATACCCTTTCTGATTTATTACAATATTCACCTGATGAATTGTTAGAATTTAAAAATTTTGGACAGAAATCAGCGGATGAAGTGTGTGAAAGTTTAGAAAAAAAATTCCAATTAAAACTTGGGAAGTAAAAGAGTAAGTAAAAAATTACGTACTAAAACGGCTGTTAAAAGACACGATCTAATTTAGAGATTACTAAATAGAATCTTTGAACTTGGTAAAACGAAATTATTAAAAAACGACAAATTTATATATAACATATGTCTTTATCAACTTCCGAAATAAAGTCAGCGTATTTTGGTATAGGGCGGAGAAAAAGTTCTGTAGCAAAAGTTGTCTTAGTTCCAGGGACTGGGTCAATGGTAGTAAATCAAAAACCTGGGGAATTATATATGCAATGTAATTCTCAATACATAAATACCTTAAAAACCCCTCTTGTAACGTTAGGGGTGGAAAATTTATACGATATTTATGTGAATACACATGGTGGCGGTTTGAAAGGACAAGCGGATGCAATTAAACTAGGGGTAGCGCGTGCGTTATGCTACATTTCTTCTGAGAATCGTGCTTCGTTAAAATCTGAAGGATTATTAACACGTGATTCTCGCCGTAAGGAAAGAAAGAAATATGGTTTAAAGAAAGCTCGCAAAGCTCCTCAATTCTCGAAACGTTAAAAATATAATTCTAACATGGCAAAAGCAGAAATCCATCCGGAGTGGTACCCAAACGCAAAAGTCTATTGCGATGGGCAATTAGTTATGAAAATTGGTTCAACAAAACCAAGGTTAAATGTTGATATTTGGTCGGGGAACCATCCTTTTTATACCGGTTCACAAAAAATTCTTGATACAGAAGGACGTGTAGAACGCTTTATGCGTAAGTATGGTATTGAAACCCAAAGTGAGTAAAAATAATTTATGCCAACAATACAACAATTAGTTCGATTTGAAAGAGTCGCGCAAAAGAAGAAAACAAAGTCACCGGCCCTAAAATCTTGCCCTCAACGAAGAGGTGTATGTACTCGTGTTTACACGACAACACCTAAAAAACCAAATTCAGCTTTACGGAAGGTTGCGCGTGTTCGATTAACCTCTGGGTTTGAAGTAACGGCTTATATTCCTGGTATTGGACATAATATCCAAGAACACTCGGTCGTTTTAATTCGAGGTGGGCGTGTTAAAGATTTACCAGGTTGTCGCTACCATGTCATTAGAGGAACTCTTGACGCTGCAGGAGTAAAAGATCGAAAGCAAAGTCGATCAAAATATGGTGGCAAAAAGCCGAAAGGTTAAGTATTTATAAAATTCCATTTTAGTTATGTCAAGAAGAAGTCGAGCACAAAGAAAAATTGCGGAACCAGATCCTATTTATAATAGTCGTCTAGTTACTCTATTAATTAGCCGTATTTTACAATCTGGAAAGAAATCTCTTGCTCAAAAAATTGTTTACAACGCATTAGAAATTATTTCAACAAAAACGGAAGAAAATCCTGTTTTAGTTCTCGAAAAGGCTGTTAAAAATGTCACACCCGCTGTTGAAGTAAAAGCTAGACGTGTTGGTGGCTCAACTTATCAAGTCCCGATTGAGATCCGAGCATATAGGGGGATTAATGTGTCCTTAAAGTGGATTACAGAATTTGCCCGTGAGCGTTCGGGAAAGAGTATGAGTATTAAGTTATCGAACGAAATTCTAGACGCAGCTAAAGAAACTGGGAATAGTATTCGTCGAAAAGAGCAAACACACAAAATGGCAGATGCAAATAAAGCCTTTGCACATTTTAGATATTAACTTATTGGAATAGAACCAATATAGTTTTTTAAATTTCCCCTCGCCAAAAGTAATTATTAAAAAAATCAAACTTAATTGAGAAAAAAATATGGCACGCGAAAAGTTCGAGCGCTCGAAGCCGCACATTAACATTGGTACAATTGGACACGTAGATCACGGAAAAACAACGCTTACGGCAGCAATTTCAGCAACTTTAGCTATTTTTAATGAAGATGCGACAAAGAAATTTGATGAGATTGATTCAGCTCCAGAAGAAAAGGCACGTGGTATTACGATTAACACTGCTCACGTAGAGTATGAGACGGCAGATCGTCACTATGCTCACGTTGACTGTCCAGGTCACGCGGATTATGTAAAAAACATGATTACTGGTGCGGCACAAATGGATGGTGGTATTTTAGTTGTATCCGCAGCTGACGGCCCAATGCCACAAACTCGTGAGCATATTTTATTAGCTAAGCAAGTTGGTGTACCATATCTTGTTGTTTTCTTAAATAAGGCTGACCAGGTTGACGACGAAGAGCTAGTAGAATTAGTACAGCTAGAGGTTCAAGAACTTCTAGAAAGTTATGATTTTCCAGGCGATGAAATCCCATTTGTTTCCGGCTCAGCTCTATTAGCTTTACAAGCTGTTGAAGATGGTCCAAAGGAACGTGGAGCTGATAAGTGGGTAGATCTAATTTATGATCTAATGGATGCGGTTGATAGCTATATCCCAACTCCAGAGCGTGAAACAGATAAGAGTTTCCTAATGGCGGTTGAAGATGTTTTCTCGATTACAGGACGTGGTACGGTTGCAACAGGCCGAATTGAAAGAGGACAGATCAACGTAGGTGATGCGGTTGAGCTTGTAGGATTAAAAGAAACAAAGGCAACAACTGTAACGGGTATTGAAATGTTCCAAAAAACACTTGACCAAGGTATGGCAGGTGATAACGTTGGTATTTTAATTCGAGGAATTCAGAAAACTGAAATTGAGCGTGGTATGGTATTATCGCTACCTGGTTCAATTACTCCGCACAAAAAGTTTGAAGCTGAAGTTTATGTTCTAAACAAAGATGAGGGTGGAAGACATACTCCATTTTTTACTGGTTACCGCCCACAATTCTACGTTCGAACAACGGATGTAACAGGAACAATTGTTCAATTTACAGGCGATGATGGTAACGTTGCAGAAATGGTAATGCCAGGCGACCGTATTAAAATGACAGCTGAACTAATTAACCCAATTGCTATCGAGCAAGGAATGCGTTTCGCAATCCGTGAGGGTGGTCGAACTGTGGGTGCTGGTGTTGTATCGAAAATTTTAGAATAATTAATTAAATAAGCTTTATGAATACAATGAAATTCGAAAAGCTTCGTATAAGCCTTAAAGCTTATGAGTCATCTATTTTAGATAATTCATGTAACAAAATTCTTGAGGCTGTAAAAGCAAGCGGAATCGAGGCAGTTGGGCCAGTTCCACTACCAACGAAAATCCGCCGTTATTGTGTTTTAACATCTCCTCATGTAAATAAAAAAGCGCGTGAGCATTTTGAAATTCGTACACATAAACGTGTAATCGATGTCCCTGCCCCAACTGATAGCACGTTAGAAAATCTTAGAAGCTTAGATTTAGCAGCTGGAGTTGATGTAGAGGTTAAAAATTTTTAGCTGCGCTTGGATTACAAGTACTGAAAACCGTTTATACATCGGTTGGTTCGGTTGTT
>Ga0115099_10979419_pt1 | contig 15678 bp, 30 predicted proteins | sample MBTome_FD_89017 | JGI IMG/M metagenome (GOLD analysis project Ga0115099, IMG submission 89017) | Marine eukaryotic communities from Pacific Ocean to study complex ecological interactions - MBTS_20Mar14_M2_3um Metatranscriptome... | ecosystem: Environmental > Aquatic > Marine > Oceanic | place... | reverse complement strand
CTTTTATGATAAACAAATTCGGTATAAAATTCCTGGGGGTAAATCTAATTTTGATAATATTTCAAAAATATTTATATTTGAATCATAAGAAATATCTAAAATTCGTTTGTGAGATCGTATTTCAAAATGTTCTCTTGAATCTTTGTCAACATGTGGAGATCGTAAAACACAATAAATTCGTTTATCTGTCGGTAATGAAACCACACTAAATTTATCTACTTGATGTGTTTCAATAAGATTAACAATTTTTCGACATGATGATGTTAAAAGTTCGTGGTTAAAAGATTCTAATCTTACACGAATTTTTTCATTTGTTTTTATTTCCATAAATTTATTTCTTTATTTAACAATTTTAGAAACAACACCTGCACCAATAGTTCGACCACCTTCACGAATTGCAAATCGCATTCCAGATTCAATAGCTACTGGGTAAATTAATTCTGCAGTCATTTTAATACGGTCACCTGGCATTACCATTTCTACAACACTACCATCATCTGCAGTAAATTGTGTAATAGAACCTGTTACATCAGTTGTTCGAACATAAAATTGTGGACGGTAACCAGTAAAGAATGGTGTATGGCGGCCACCTTCATCTTTTGTTAATACGTAAACTTCTGATTCAAAGTTTGTATGCGGTGTAATTGTTCCTGGTTGTGATAATACCATACCACGTTCAATATCTTCACGAGTTACACCACGTAATAAAATACCAACATTATCACCAGCAAAACCTTCATCTAATGTTTTTTGGAACATTTCGATACCAGTAATTGTTGTTGTTTGAGTTTCTGCAATACCAACAATTTCAACAGTCTCACCAACTTTAACAACACCACGTTCAATACGACCAGTAGCTACAGTACCACGACCAGTAATTGAGAAAACATCCTCAATCGCCATTAAGAATGTTTTTTCAATATCCCGTTCTGGTGTTGGGATATACTCATCTACTTTATCCATTAAAGCATAAATTTTATCTACCCATTCATTATCACCACGTTTTATCGTTGGATTAGCTGAAATAGCTTCAATAGCTTGTAACGCTGAGCCCGGACAAATTGGAATATCATCACCAGGGAAATCGTATGCTGATAATAATTCACGAACTTCTAATTCAACTAATTCTAATAATTCTTCATCATCTACTTGATCTTGTTTATTTAAGAAAACAACAATATCAGGTACACCAACTTGCTTTGATAATAAAATATGCTCACGTGTTTGTGGCATAGGGCCATCTGCAGCAGATACTACTAAAATTGCTCCATCCATTTGAGCAGCTCCGGTAATCATGTTTTTAACATAATCTGCGTGACCTGGACAATCTACGTGTGCATAGTGACGGCTTTCTGTCTCATATTCTACGTGGGCAGTATTAATTGTAATACCACGAGCTCGCTCTTCTGGAGCACCATCAATATCAGAGTAATCTTTTGCAATACTTACACCATCTAAAGCTAATGTAGCAGTAATTGCTGCTGTTAAAGTTGTTTTACCATGATCTACGTGTCCAATTGTACCGATATTAACATGTGGCTTAGTACGTTCAAATTTTTCGCGTGCCATTCTTTAAAGTTCCTTGAAATTTTAATTTCTTTAATTTAATATAATAATAGAAGCTTTTAGCGAGATTTAATTTTTTAAAACTAATATCTAAAATGTGCAAAGGCTTTATTTGCATCTGCCATTCTATGTGTTTCTTCTTTCCTTTTAATAGTATTACCTATGTCGTTTGCAGTGTCAATAATTTCACTGGCTAATTTAATGGACATACTACGACCAACGCGCTGATGAGCAAACATAATAATCCACCGTAAGGATAAATTGGTTGCACGAAATGCACTTACTTCAATAGGAACTTGATATGTAGAACCTCCAACTCGTCGAGGTTTAACTTCGACAACAGGACTAGCATTTCGAATAGCTCTTTCAAATACTAAAACTGGATCTTCATTTGTTTTTGCTTTAATAATTTCAAAAGCCCCATTAACAATCTTTTCGGCTAAATTTTTTTTACCAGATTTTAAAATTCTACTAATTAATAAACTTACAAGATAACTATTATATGTAGAATCTGGTTTTGGAAATCGTTTTTGTGAAATATTTCTACGAGACATAATATGAAATATAATTTAATGTTTTCTATTAGTAACAATCGTTTTTTTATTATTATTTATTAATTAAAAAATGAATGTTAGCTTAATTTAAAGTTTTAGGAATTTTTACCTAGGTTTCTTAACCCCATATTTAGAACGACCTTGAGCACGAACTTTTACACCCCCACTATCTAATGCGCCTCGAATAATATGATAACGAACACCTGGTAAATCTTTAACTCGTCCTCCACGAATTAAAACGACAGAATGTTCTTGTAAATTATGTCCAATACCAGGAATGTACGCTGTAACTTCAAAGCCTGAAGTTAATCGTACACGTGCTACTTTACGAATTGCTGAATTCGGTTTTTTTGGTGTTGTTGTATAAACACGTGTACAAACTCCTCGTCGTTGAGGGCAATTTACCAATGCCGGTGATTTTGTTCTTTTTTTAATTTGTATTCGTCTTGAACGAACTAGTTGTTGAATAGTTGGCATATATTTTAAAACTAATAAATAGATATTTTATTACAGTAATTATTTTGTTGAATTTAATCCGTATTTTTTCATAAATCGTTCTACACGACCTTCACTATCAATAAGTGTTAATGAACTACTGTAAAAAGGATGGTTAGATAACCAAATATCGACTTGTAACTCTTTTTTTGTTGAACCGACAGTACACAAAGGTTTACCATCACAGTAAACAGTAGCGTCATTGTACCATGTAGGATGAATCTCAGTTTTTGGCATATTTGTAAAATTTTTAACGTTTTGAATATTGTGGGGCTTTTCTGGCTTTTCGTAAACCATATTTTTTCCGTTCTTTAATCCGAGCATCTCGAGTTAAAAAACCAAAAGGCTTTAGAATAGTACGGTTTTGGGGGTCCATATTACATATTAAGCGTGCTACCCCTAAATGAATAGCATCTGCTTGTCCGGTTAACCCACCACCCTTAACTAAAACTAGAATATCATATTGATTATCTAAATTTAATTTTTTTAATGGAGCCCAAACTTTATCTAAATAAGTAGTATTATATTGTAAATATTTTTCACCTGCGACGTTATTAATAATAATATTCCCACTACCAGGACTTAGGAAAACTCTAGCACTAGCTTGTTTACGTTTTCCAAGACCAATTTTATCTTTCTCTAATTTAATAGTCATAAAATTTTTATAAATTATTTGTAAAATTCTCAATATCTTCTATACAGATTGGATTTTGAGCTGCATGAGGATGCTGTGAACCTTGGTAAACTTTTAATCGCTTAGATAATTGTTTTTTGGCTAACCCATTTGGCATCATTCCAAAAATACAATTTTCAATAATCTGTTGTGGAAGTCCGTTAACGATTTTTTTTAATGATGAACCAGGACGACCAGGTCGGAATACATAAAACCGTTCAATTTCACGGTCAACCGTAAGAGCTTCTGCGTTTATTAAAATTACGTAATCACCAGTATCGTAAGCAGGGTGGTAATAAGATTTAATTTTTCCAGATAATAATCCGATAATCGAAGATGAAATACGCCCTAATTGTTTTCCTTTACAATCAACGACATACCATTTTTTTTTATTATAACCAGAAGCTGGAATAAATGTTTCGTTCATACAATAGTTATTAATTAAATAAGTAATTACTTTAAAACTATTCCTAATTTATCTTTAAGAGTAGTAAAAACTTCATCAGCCGATTTTCGACCAAAGTTTTTGAGTTCTTGTAATTTTTCCGGAGAATATGCTAATAAATCACCAATAGTATTAATATGAGCCCGTTTTAAACAGTTATAGGCTCGAACTGATAATTGAAGTTCTTCAATTGCAATATTTATATGTGGGTTTATTGGAGTTAAATTAGTATTATTTTCCAATTTATCAATTTCTTGCGTAAATTTATTTTCTATTATTGAATTGAATAATTCAATAATTGATTGTGAAGCTGAAGATAAAGCTTCTTCAGGAGAAATACTCCCATCTGTCCAAATATCTAGAAGTAATCGTTCGCTGATTGAATTAGAACTATCATAGACATTTTCAATTTTAAAATCGACTTTTTGAATAGGCATAAAAACAGCATCAATTTGTAAAAAGTCTTCTGATTTATCACAAAAAGTTTGGCCTGCTAACTTATAACCCGTACCGTATTCAAATTTAAATTCAATCTCAAGTACACTTGATGTTGAAATTGTTGCAATATAATGATTTGGATTTATGATTTCTATATTTGAAGGTACTTGAATTGAATCTGCTGTAATTACTACAGGGCCTTTCATTTTCAAACGCCCAAATGAACAATCTTTCGTATTATTTTTAAAAACAATTCCTTTTAAATTTAATAAAATTTCCAAGATGTCTTCACGTACACCAGGAACAATTGAAAATTCATCACGAACTCCTGCAATTCTAACAGCTGTAATTGTTGTTCCACCTAAATCATTTAATAAAACACGTCGTAAAAGATTACCTACTGTAATACCTTGACCAGATCTTAAAGAATTTATTAAAAACTGGCCATACATCACACCAGACTCGATTTTTTCTGATTTTAGACATTTAATATATAAATTATTCCCAGTCATTGTTTAAATTCATTTTAGGATTTTTAAATTTTAAACTCGGCGACGTTTTGGTGGTCGACACCCATTATGAGGAACCGGTGTAATATCATGAATCGAAAGAATTTCAAAGCCAGAGCTTTCAATTGCTCGAATAGCAGTTTCACGACCAGAACCTTGACCTTTAATTAAAATTTCAACATTTTTCATTCCTGTTCCCATTGCCTCTAATGCAGCTTTTTCAGCTGCCATCTGTGCTGCGTAAGGGGTTCCTTTACGTGAACCTTTAAATCCACTACTTCCAGCTGAAGCCCATGCAATAGTATCACCAGCTAAATTTGTAATTGTCACAATAGTATTATTAAATGTTGATTGAATGTGAACAACACCTGTAACTAAATTATTTTTATCTTTTTTAAACGCTATTTTTCGAATTTTTTGTGCCATATTAAATAAAACTTTATAATTTTATTAGAAATGAAATTATTTTTTCTTACCTGTAACAGTTTTTTTAGATCCACGACGAGACCTCGCATTTGTTCTAGTTCGTTGACCACGAACAGGTAAATTATTTCGATGACGTTTTCCTCGATGAGAATTAATCTCATTTAAACGTTTAATATTTAAACCATTAAATCGACGTAAATCACCTTCTAACGTTAAATCACTTTCTTCAAGAACTTTACGTAATGCAACTGTTTGTTCTGTTGTTAATTGATTTGTTCGTGTTTCATCACTAATATTTGCTAATCCAATAATCTTTTTCGCAGTAGTATTACCAATTCCATGAATATAAGTTAAAGCATACGCAATTCTTTTATTCCTTGGTAAATCAACCCCTATTAATCTTACCACTTTACTAACTCCTTAAAATTATTAACCTTGACGTTGTTTATGTTTTGGATTTTCACAAATTACCATAATTTTCCCATGTCGTTTAATCACACGGCATTTATCGCACATTTTTTTTACTGAAGGACGAACTTTCATTTTGTTTTTAAAATAATTAATTAAATTTTTAAAATTTGTTTAGTCAAATATATCATTATAAATATTCGAAAGAATAATACTTTTAACTTCTCGTGATAAGTCTAAAATTACACCTACTAAAATTAATAATGATGTTGTTCCTAAACCATTAAAACTTGAACCTGGTATTATAGCTTCAATTAAATTCGGTAATGTTGCAAGAATTGCTAGCATAATTGCTCCCAAATATGTAACCCGTTGCATCACTTTTTTTAAATAAAAAGTTGTTTCTACGCCAGGTCTTATTCCCGGAATTGAGACTGCCATTTTTTGCAATTGGTTAGAAAGATCTTTTGGATTTAAAACAATTGTTGAATAAAACGAACTAAATAGTAAGATTAACGTAAAATAGCTAACCCAATAAAAAAGTTTTGACGAATTAAGAAATGCGGGTAATGTAATAATTGGTAATAACCCTAAATTAGTAATAAAAGTTGGTATTACTAAAACTGCAGTAGTTAAAATAATAGGCATTACCCCTGCTTGATTAAATCTTAATGGTAGATAATTACCATTATATTCTGAACCCGTTGATATTAATTGTCTTGTTTGATTCAATTGTTTTGAAGAAATTAATGGGACTATTCTTGTGCTTTCTTGTAAAAGAACAATTCCAGAAATTGCAACAAAGAATAAAACGCCAATTGCTAGCCAAGAAAGAACAGAAACATTTTGACTTGCGTTTATAAATAGATTTTTTGCAAAATTTGGTAAATTTGAAATGATATTTGTATAAATTAACAAGGAAGCTCCATTACCCAGTCCATATTCGGTAATAATTTCACTTAACCATAGAACTATCATTGCTCCTGTAGTTAACCAAATTATAATTTCTGCAGCTAAATATAGATTCCAATCGAACAACGCTCTTTTTAAATAAAAAGCGATACTAAAACTTTGAATTAAAGCCCAACCTAAAGTTATTATTCGTGTTAATTTATTTATTGATCGACGACCTTCACCTCCACCTTCTTTTTGTAATTTTGAAAGGCATGGAAACAGGCTTATTAACACTTGCATTAAAATAGAAGCATTAATATAAGGAAAAATATTTAGTGTAAATAGTCCAATTACAAATGTATCATTACCTGCAAATGTACTTACTAAACTTTTAGTCATGGAATGACGTTCAAGATAAAACGCTAAATGACTATGGTTTATTACGGGAACTGGTAAAAAAGTACCGATTCGAATAAATATTAAGATTCCTAAGCTTAATAAAAGACGATTTAATATAATATTTTTATCATTCGTTTGTTTAATCATACTTTAATATTTTAGTATTGAAGAAATACCTTTAATTTAAATTTATATCACGTTTTTTTGCTACTTCTGATCTCGTTGTTAAATTATCTAATGCACAAACAGCAGCTCGAGCATTATTTAATAAATTATCAGACCCTAATTGTTTTGCAATAACATTTTTAATTCCTGCAACTTCTAAAACTGTACGAGTTGATCCACCCGCAATTACACCAGAACCTTCAATGGAAGGACGCATAACAATTTTACATGCACCAAATTTCCCAATAACTCGGTGTGGAATAGTTAATGATTTTGTAATTGGAATTTTAATTAGATTCTTTCGTCCATCAGTTTTTGCTTTTTTAAAAGCATTAACAACATCATCTGCTTTGGCAACACCCACACCAACTTGCCCATTTTCATCTCCAATAACAACAATTGCTCGAAAACTTAATTTTTTACCACCTTTTGTAACTTTTGATACACGACTGATTTTAATTAAGCGTTCAACGAATTTTTGATCATTTCGAGAAGCAGTTTTTCGGGAGTTTTTCTTATTAACTTGTTTTAAATCGGTACTCATATATAGTTCTAATTTTCAAATTGGTTATTAAAATTGAAGGCCACCAGCACGTGCACCGTCAGCTAACGCTTTAATTCGACCATGATAAAGATAAGGACCTCGGTCAAATACAATTTTTTTAATATCTTTTTTTAAACTAAGTTCAGCTAACTTTTTTCCCATTACTCTTGAGGCGTCACATGTTCGACCATTTTTATTTTCGAGTTTAACCTCTCGATCTAACGTAGAACAAGAGACAAGTGTTCTTGATGTTGTATCATCAATAATTTGTGCATAAATATTTTCATTAGAACGATAAACTGATAATCGAGGACGGTCTTGTGTTCCTTTTACTAAACCACGTAGACTTTGTCGTTTTAGTAATTTGAACTTTTGGGGTTTTAACTTTTTATTTTTATTTTTGAGTTTTAATAAAACTCGTTTCGACAATTTCATATTTTGATTTATTAATAAGATTAGTTAAATATTAATATTTATTTTTTACCAGATTTACCGGCTTTACGTCTTACAATTTCATTTTGGTAAAGAATACCTTTACCTTTATATGGTTCTGGAACTCTATATTTTCTAATTTGAGCAGAAAATAAACCTAAAAGTTCTTTATCGCAAGATTTTAAACAAATTTGAGTATTTTTTGTAACTTCAATTGAAATAGTTTCAGGGATTGTTAATTCTACAGGATGGCTATATCCTAGATTTAAGATAATTGATTTTCCTTGTACATTTGCTCTGTACCCAACACCATTTAACATTAAATTAGTAGTGAATTGTTCTGAAACACCAATAATCATATTATTAATTAACGTTCGGTATAAACCATGTAAAGCTTTTGTTGTACGTGTATTTACTTTTGTACCAACAGTTAAAATACCATTATTAAAATCTAAAGTTAACGACTCTGGAATTTGATTTTCTAATGTCCCAAATTTTCCTTTTACAGTAATATCTAATCCACTTAAAATAACATCAACTGTTGAAGGTACTTTAATTGGTAATTTTCCGATACGTGACATACTTTTAAATTACTCCAATTACCAAATATAACATAAAATTTCACCACCAATTCCAAGTTCTTTAGCTTTGAAATTTGTCATTACACCTTTTGAAGTTGACATAATGGCAACTCCTAAATTACCTAAAACTTTTGGTAATTCTTTTGAGTTTGCATAAACTCTTAAGCCTGGTTTACTTACGCGTTCAATATTAGAAATTACAGGTTCACGTAACTTTCCTTTATATTTTAGAAAAAGTACTATATTTGATTTTATAGTTTGTTCATCTACTTCAAAAGTTTCAATAAATCCTTCTTCTTTTAAAATTGACGCAATTGCTTTCGTCATTTTTGTTGTAGGAATTTCTACAAGCCTATGCTTAACCATGTTTGCATTTCTAACACGTGTTAACATATCTGAAATAGTATCTGTTACCACATCTGTCTCCTTATTTTTTTTATGACTTTTATTCTTGAGACCAACGTTTACGACGTAGGTGTTTCTTTTTATCCCAAACCTGACTTACTTCATTTAAAGAAGCATATTTTTCATAATACCCACAGTCATTTAGAGGGAATCTTAAAAATTTTAGTAAAATCATACCATTCAAAATTCTATCAATTGTGCGTGATCGGTTTTTTGGATGTGATGATGTAAATACTAATGTAATACTAAATCCTCGAGCTTGATCTACATCTTCATAGTCAATTTCAGGGAAAATTAATTGTTCTTTTAAGCCTAGAGTATAATTTCCGGCTTTATCAAAACTCCGTACAGATAACCCTCGGAAATCACGTATTTGAGCAAATGTAAAGAAAATTAATTTTGTTAAAAATGCATACATTTTTTCACCCCGTAAAGTTACAGTTAGACCTAGTTCTAGATCTTCGCGAATTTTAAAGCCAGCAATAGCTTTTTTTGATCTTGTAATTAAAGGTTTTTGACCTGTTATGGCTCTAAATTCTTCAATACTCTTTTTTAAAATATTTGTATTTTGTGCAGTTAATCCTAAACCACGATTAATTTGAATTTTTTCCAATTTTGGAAGAGTATGAACATTTCTAAAAAGATTTGAATCATTTTTTTTCAAAATACCGCGTATTCCTTGATTATATTCTGTTTTAATATCTTCAAGCAAACTGTGGATTTCAGCGACTTCTTCTATTGAATTTGGATTACGCATATTATTAAGATTCTGTTACATTTAATTTAACATTTGAATGGTGAATAGGAGCTTCGATTTGTTTAATCTCGCCTACTTCATTATCTGTATTGGGTTTAATATGTTTGAATTTAAAATTAATACCCTTAACAAGAATTTTTCCTGAATTTTGGTAAAGTTTAATTACTTCACCAGTTTTATTTTTATCAAAACCCGATATTACAGTTACATTATCACCGATTTTAACATGCATTTTATTTTGTTTTGGCATTTATAAAACCTCCGGTGCTAAAGAAACAATTTTCGAGAAATTTTTATCACGAACTTCACGGGCAACGGGACCAAAAACACGAGTTCCACGTGGATTATTATCCGGATTAACTACAACAGCAGCATTATCATCAAAACGAATAAACATACCGTCTGAACGGCGAATTGATTTGCGGGTTCTTACTACAATAGCGCGTACAATATCTGACCTTTTAATAGGCATGTTTGGAATAGCTTCTTTAACTACACCAATAATTGCGTCACCAATTTTTGCATATTTTCGATTTCCACCTAAAACTCGAATGCACATAATTTTTCGAGCACCGGTATTATCGGCTATTGTTAACATAGTTTGTGGATAGATCATAAAAATTTAATTTAACTAATTAAAGATGTTTTTGAAAGAATCTTGGTTAAAGCCCAACGTTTTTTTTTACTTAATGGACGGGTTTCTTGAACAAGAACTTTATCACCAATATTACATTCACCCAATTCATCATGGGCTAAATAATTTTTTGTTTTAACCATTGTTTTTGAATAAATCGGGTGAGAAAACCGACTTTCAACTTGTACAACAATCGTTTTTTGCATTTTGTTACTAACAACAATTCCAATTTTTTCTTTTACTGGCATTAAAACTCCTTATATAATTTATTCATTTGTCAAAGGCTGATTAAAAACTGCGTGTTATATAATTTTGTTTTTGAACCAAGTTAACTAATGCATTATTATTTGTTTGTTCCAAAGCATTTAACCTTAATGTTAAAACTGTTTTTAATTGTGCTAAACGACGTTTTGCAAATTTAATTTCGTGTGATTTAAAAGGTTGTCTAGTTGCTTTTTTAAACTTTAAATTAAATAATTCTTTTTCTGTTGTAATAATCGCTTCAGAAATTTCAACATTTGAAAGCGTTTTAATATCATTAAATTGAGGTATACTCATATTTTATTCAATATTGGTTCTAATAATAAATTTTGTTTTAATTGGTAATTTATAAGCTGCTAAATTAAACGCACCTCTTGCTACTTCTTCAGGTACAGATGCAATTTCAAATAAAATTGTTCCTGGTTTAACAACAGCTACCCAATAATCTACAGTACCTTTACCTGAACCCATACGTGATTCTGCGGCTCGAGCAGTTACCGATTTATCTGGGAATATTCGAATCCACAAAGAAGCACCCCTTTTTGTATAACGAGTAATTGTTCTACGTGCTGCTTCAATTTGACGCGAGGTAATCCATGTTGGTTCTAATGCTTGTAAACCGTAATCACCAAATGTTATTTCATTACCACGAGTAGCTTTACCACGCATACGACCACGATGATATTTTCTATATTTTGTTCTTTTTGGACTTAACATAATAAATTAAAATTCTAAAAATTGTATTTATTTGGCTAAAATTTCATTTTTAAATAACCAAACTTTAATTCCTAATACACCATAAATAGTATTTGCTTCTTTAGCAGAATAATCTATATCTGCCCGTAATGTTTGTAATGGTACTCGACCTTCTCGTGTCCATTCACTTCGTGCAATTTCAGCACCATTTAATCGACCAGAAACTTGGATTTTAATACCACTAACATTTTCTTCTTGAGCTGCCTGTAAAGCTTCTCGCATTGCTCTTCTAAATGCTACTCGTTCTTCTAATTGTTTTACTACTAAATCAGCAACTAGTGAAGCATTTAAACTAACTTTTTCAACTTCAATAATATTAATTGTAATTTGTCTATTATTGGGCAAGAATTTTTTAAGATTTTTTAATAAACTTTCAATCCCTAAGCCATTTTCACCCACTAATGCACCTGGTCGTCCCGTTTCAATATTTAATTGAATCTGATTTCCTAAGCCATTTCGATTAATGGTAATGTTTGAAATACTTGCAGTTTTAGCTAACTTATTAAGATATGTTCGGATTTGATCATCTTCTTCTAATAAGCTAGCATATTGACTGAAATTCGAATACCAAGCAGCTCTATGTTGTTGTGTAATTCCTAAACGGAATCCTAATGGATGTGTTTTTTGTCCCACGGAAATAATCCTTTAATTAAAATACATTTTATAAAATTGTTTAAGTTGTTTCCTTTACAACAATTGTAATATGACAAGTTGGTTTTAGAATCTTATAAGCTCGACCTTGTGCGCGTGGTCTAATACGTTTTAACTTAGGTCCTTCGTTTGCATAAACTTCAGAAATAATTAATTTTTTTTTATCTAAATCATAATTATTTTTTGCATTTGCTGCAACAGAATGAACAATTTGCCAAACTGGACCACCAGCATCATAAGGTAAAAATTCTAAAATCATTAAGGCTTCTTGATATGAACGCCCCCGAATTTGGTCTAATACTCGTCGTACTTTATGTGGAGACATTCTAATATATTTTGCAACAGCTTTCACTGATTGAACGTTAGACATAAATTCTTCTTTTTCTTTTTGCTTTTATTTTAAGTTTATGTTTTAAACTTAGATTTTTTTAAACTTAATTTATTAATTTTAATTATATTACCAAATTGTCTCAACTTTTCGTGTGATTGGTTTTACTTGATAAGCTAATTTAATCGTTATAATATTGGAAGCTTTAAATTGTTTGGATTCATCTTTTACAAATCTATTTTCTTTAAATTTTTCATTTATATTAATGTCGTAAATATAAATATCAAAAAAATTTACATGAAGATTATTTTGAAGTAAAATAACGCTCGAATGTAATAATTGCAAAAGATAATCACGTTCAGTTTGATTTGATTTTAAAAGATATAAGATATCATCAATTACATAATAATAAAGTTTAAGTTTAAAACTTTGTATAAGATTTTTTGTAAGAGGTGATAATTGTTTATCGTACTGAACACTAAATGTTTTAATATGATAGGTTGGATCGATAACCTTTTGTACCATAAAAAATTTCCTTTAACGTTTTGCTTTTCTATCGCTCTTAATATGCGTTTTAAAGGTTCTAGTAGAAACAAATTCACCTAGCTTATGACCAACCAATTGGTCAGAAATAAAAATTGGTACATGCTGTTTACCATTGTACACTGCTATTGTATGACCTATCATACTTGGCAATATAGTTGAACTACGTGACCAAGTCGTAATCGTATCTCGTTTATCATCCGCATTCATTTTATCAATTTTTTTTAATAAATGATATGCAACGAAAGGTCCTTTTTTTAATGATCTTGGCATTGTTAAAATATTTTAACTAATTTGTATAAATTTTTTAATTATGATCGACGACGAAGAATATAAGCGTTACTAGCTTTTTTATTATTTCGTGTTTTAACACCTAATGCGGGTTTACCCCAAGGAGTTAAAGGGCGACTACGACCAATTGGTGCCCGTCCTTCACCACCACCATGTGGGTGATCACATGGGTTCATAACAGAACCACGAACGGTTGGGCGTTTGCCAAGCCATCTTGTACGACCTGCTTTACCGCTTTGTACTAAAAAAGCATCATTATTACTAATTTCACCAATAGTTGCAAAACATTCTTTACGAATTAAACGAATTTCTTTTGAAGGAAGTCGTAAAGTTACATAGTCTCCTTCTTTGGCTAAAATTTTAGCTGAAGTTCCTGCCGCACGGACAATTTGACCACCCCGATTAGGAATTAATTCAATATTATGAATTGCTGTCCCTAAAGGAATTTCTTGCAAAGGTAATGTATTTCCAATATCTAATGGGACATCTTGACCTGAAATAATTTTATCCCCAACAGAAACATTGTTTGGATGTAAAATATAACGTTTTTCCCCATCTTCGTAATTAACTAATGCAATGCGTGCATTTCTGTTTGGATCATATTCAATTGAAGAAACTGTACCTTCAATATCATATTTATTACGATTAAAATCAATTAATCGATAACGTTTTTTATGTCCACCACCACGATGACGAATAGTAATCACACCTCGATTATTTCGGCCTTTATTACGGTGATTTTTACGAATTAAACTTTTTTCAGGTTTACTTTTTGTAATTTCTGAAAATGTTGATAACGCTCGAGTGCGTGTACCAGGTGTATATGATTTATAAAGACGAATACCCATAAGCTTGATTAATTTCTATTTTATAGTTGTTAATTTTCTGCAAATAAGTTTATTGTATCGCCATCTGCTAAAGTTACAATTGCTTTTTTATAATGTGATTTCCAACCAAGATATTTACCAACACGTTTTGTTTTTTTTGGAAAGTGACATGTATTAACTTTTATTACTTTCACATTAAATAAATATTCAATTGCTGCTTTAATCGTAATTTTATTTGACGATGGATTTACAACGAAACTATATTGATTATTTTCTAAAAGTCTTGTAGCTTTATCTGTAATAATAGGATATTTAATAATATCATTACTGCTACGGTTAAAATATGAAGAATCAACCACAATAAGTCTCCTTTATATCATTTACTGCAAGTGGTGTTATTAAAACTTGTTTTGACTTTAAAATACTTAAAGTATTTAAATTAGAAGCAGAAATTAATTCCACATTTTTAATATTTCGAACTGATAACATTAATGGCGTTGTTTTTTTCGAAACAATAATTAATGTTTTTTGCTCTAAATTAATCCCACAACTTTGACAAATTTGAGAAAATTGTTTTGTGTTTGGCGAAGTAAATACATTTTCTAAATTATCAATAACTGAAATCGTATTTCGTCTATTATATAATAAAGTTTGTAATGCTAATTTCCGTTCTTTTTTATTTAATTTTAAAATAGTCTTTTTTGGTTTGGGTCCAAAAATGACACCACCACCTCTCCATAACGGAGAACGATTTGATCCTGCTCGAGCACGACCAGTTCCTTTCTGTTGCCAAGGCTTACGACCACCACCACGAACTTCACTTCGAGTTTTAGTTCCAACTGTTCCTTGTTTTTGAGAAATTTGGTGTCTTAAAATATCTCTATGAATTATATAATTACCTGATTTATCAAGTACATTTAATTCTAATTTATGTTCGTCATTTAAGACTTGTCCATTTATATCTAATGAATTATATTTAATAAATTTTTGAACAGTCATATGTTATTTTACCTATAATCCTTTTATTGCTAATAAAAATTAACTTATTCTGATGCAGCAATACTTATTAAATTTCCTGGTTTGCCAGGTACAGAACCTTTTACAACTAGGATATTTTCTTCGTTATTTACCTGAATAATTTTTAATTTTTTGATATTTGTAATTTTATTTCCTAATTGACCTGCCATTTTTTTTCCAGGTAAAACTCGACCAGGTGAGGTACCCATACCAATGGAACCTGGTGCTCTATGGTTTTTTGAACCATGAGTCATCGGACCCCGGGTAAAATTATGACGTTTCTGTAAACCTGAAAAACCTTTACCAGTACTTTTTCCAGTAATATTAATTAACTGACCAGTAGTAAAGGATTCAACATTTAGAATTTGCCCTACCGTAAATTCTTCAGGATTACCAACACGAAATTCTTTTAAATATTTTAAAGGTTGAATATTTGATTTTTGTAAATGTCCTAATTCAGGTTGAGTTAAATATTTACTTGGAACTGCTCCATAACCAACTTGAATTGCATTATACCCATCTGTTAAAACAGTTTTAATTTGCGTAATAACACATGGACCAATTTTTAAAATTGTTACTGGAACAATATTCCCTGATTCGTCAAAAATTTGAGTCATGCCAATTTTATTACCTAATAAGCCTAAAGACACAATATTTCTCCAAAAAATAAATTATATAT
>Ga0115099_10629377_pt1 | contig 15733 bp, 17 predicted proteins | sample MBTome_FD_89017 | JGI IMG/M metagenome (GOLD analysis project Ga0115099, IMG submission 89017) | Marine eukaryotic communities from Pacific Ocean to study complex ecological interactions - MBTS_20Mar14_M2_3um Metatranscriptome... | ecosystem: Environmental > Aquatic > Marine > Oceanic | place... | reverse complement strand
TGATTTATTTAAAATTTATAATATGTTTTATATTTAAAAAGACTGGCTTATTTTTACCTAATTAGATTATGCTTAGAATCGAACCTTTATTTTATACCTTTATGGCATTTTTGATTCATTCATACATATATCCTATATTTATTATTAAAAAGAATATAATTAAAATATTTAGCCCTTTAATGGATAAATACTTAATAGCTAATCTTGGAGGTAATAATCTTATTAATTCTAAATCAAAAATTAAGAATCTTATTCCCAATATATAAAATTTGATATTTAATGTTTTACGATTAAAATCTTGGACTTGGAATCCACATTCATAAATACTGAGACCTTTTTTATTGTTATATTTACTTAAAAATAAGAAATTTATTATAAAGAATGCTAATGATATTAAAATTGATATTCTAAATATATGTAGTATGATTATTATATTTATATATTTTATATTAAGTTAATTAGTATAATTGTTATAACTATGCTATATGCTATTTTACTTGTTTTAGATTTATTATTGTTAAAGAAATTTAATATGTCCATAGAGGATAATATTATTCCTTTAGACATTATAGTTTCTATTAATGCTTTATCTATTAATATAAAATATATAGATGCAGCTTCTTTAATTACAATAGAAGAGATTTTATTTCTGATCTTATCTACCCTTCTTTTTTCATTAAAGAATTTATTTAGATTATTTATAAACACATTAGTTAAATAAATTTTATACCTATACCGTTTACCTATATATAATAACATTGTTATTCCTATTATATAAGGATATATCCTTATAAGATTTTTTTTATTATTTTTATTTATGTATTCCATATCTCTATGACTATTTATCGATCTTATATAGGATGAATTATTGTAATTATCTGCTAATGTTAAATTTATTGGATTCATAAATTCTGACATTAAATATCCAGATACTCTACTTAGTATACTTAATCTTATAATAACTATTATTGCGTTTAAAGATATAATATGTTTATTATTTATATAGGAATTATATTTGTAGGAATTATTATTACGGTAAAATATAATATACATGCTTCGTATACTATACATTACAGTTATAATAGATCCTATATATAATCTAATATAAATATTAGACCTATTTATCCTTGCTTTATAATACATTACCTCTATTATGAATTCCTTAGAATAGAATCCTGAGCTTGATATTATTGCGCATAAGGATAGATTACCTATCAGCATAGCTATATAATATAATGGGTATTTTACGTATAAACCGCCCCTTTTTTGTATATCCTGCTCATTATTTAACTTATGTATTATTAACCCAGCTAATAGAAATAATAAAGCTTTAAAAAAAGCATGCGATATTAAATGATTAAAGGAACCTTCATAATTATAGGATCCTAATGATGAAGCCATATAACCCAATTGACTACACGTAGAAAAGGCTATTATGCGCTTTATATCGTACTGAAATAAAGCTGTTAATGATCCAAATAAAGCTGTTACTGAACCTAATACCATTAATAATATCATTATATTTTTATTAATGGAAAATATTGGATTTATACGTAATATTAAATATAATCCAGCCGTAACCATGGTAGCTGCATGAATTAATGCTGAGACGGGGGTTGGCCCTTCTCTAGCATCTGGTAATCATAAATGAAGAATTAATTGTGATGATTTAGCTCTTATACTTATAATAAACATATATCCGATTATATTTATGTATATATTATCAGATATATTATTTATAACTAATATTTTGATTAATGAAATATTTGCTGTTTTATATACTTTATACAGCAATCCGGTAGCTATTAAAAAGGTTACATCCCCTATTCGGTTAAAGAAAACAGCTTTAAGACCTGATTTAATTGCTTGTGGACGATCATATCAAAAACTTATTAACATGAAAGAACATAGCCCAATACCTTCTCATCCTATATAGAATAATATCAAATTATCTGAAATAATTAAGATAATTCTAAAGAATGTAAAGATGGATAAATAAGCCATAAATCGCCCTAAATGAGGATCTTCACGCCTATAATTAATAGAGTATAAATGGACTAAAAATGATACTATAGTAACTGTTAGTACCATAGATATAGATAATTTATCAATTAGAAATTCTCACTTTAATTTAAATTCATTTACAGTTATTCAATCCCCTAAATCTACCATTATTTCACATCCATTTATATTTATATCATAAGCTATTATACTTATTATTATTGTTGTTACGCCCCTACCTATAATACTGAGTATTCCTGCCCCCACATTGCCTAAATATGAACCCCTTGTTAGTATTAAAAAGAAATTAATAATAGGTATTATAATTACTGATATTATTTTTTAGATATATTAATTGTTTCATTTGAATTACCTCTTTTTTTTATCATTATAATAAATGCTACGCCTATACCCGCATCTATAGCTGCGAAATTAAGTAATACAAATATATTTAACCTAGATTCCGCTTCATCTGATAATTTAAGAGCTATGAAACATAATATAGCATTTGCAATAAATGCAATTTCTAATAAAATGATTAACCGAACTAAATTTGTAGTAAAAAAGAAAGCTAATCCAGCTATTATAATTAACCCTAAATTAATTTTTAAAAGTATTGTATATTGTTCTGCTTCTATAAACATCATCCTAAAACGCAAATAAAATTAAAAATGCCCTTCTTAACCCGAATAACCCCCTTGCTTCCGCTAAAGCAAAACCTAAAATTGCATATCCAAATAATTCTTTTTTTAAAGCAGGTGTTCGGGATAAAGCAATTAAAAATGAACCAAAAACTGATCCTATACCACTACCTGCCCCTCCTAGTGCTATACTAGCACAACCAGCACCTATAAGTTTAGCACCTTTTAATACTATTTAATTATTTATCTTTAATACTCTATGCACTATTAAGATCATACTTAATAGTAGACTTATGCCTATCATTATAAATAAGCTTGGGTGAACAGATACTAATTCTATACCTAGTATTTTAATTTGTGAAAATGTGAAATTTTCTAATATTCTTATATCATGTAAATTTATCGGCTGTTTCTGCTTTATAGCATCGCTTGGATTTATTTTAATATTTGCCTTACTTAGAATTGCTATTAAAGCAGTGATAATTATTATTCCGAAAAGAGTTGAGTTTTTTGATTTTTTAGTTTTAAATGTATCTAATTGTGTATTGAATATAAATACTATTAATCTAAATAATATTATAATTGCTCCAATATAAATTGATATTAAACTTAGCCCTATAAATATATATCCATTTAATATAAATATTAAACCTAATATGAATATCCTAAATATTAATGCTAATATGCTGTATATTAGATTCTCCGATAAAATTACTATTATAGATGCTATTATGAATAATATTAATGCTATAATCTATTATTTATTATTCTAGGATATATCCCTAATAAAATTAAAGATAAAGTTAATGATATTAATATTATGAATTCATGACGATTTAAATCTAATAAAATATAATTTTTATTGGACATTAAAGACGAATTATAATTTGTACGGGTAAATAATCAAAGTGAATATCTTATAGATATTACTAAGGTTATTCTAGATATTAATATTATAATAAAATTTAAATTGGATATACCCATTATTATCATGATTTCTGATATGAAATTTAAGGTAAAAGGGAATCCAATATTTCCTAATATAAATACCCTAAAGAATCTTGATAATATAGGAGAGGTTTTTTTAATACCTGTTATATAAAATATATTTTTAGATTTTATTCGAATATATATTCTACCTACTATTATAAATAAAGCTGATGAGCTTATAGCATGCGCTCTCATCATAATTAAAGCACCATTTACACCGATTAAAGAATATGAAAATAAACCTAATGATGAAAAATTCATATGAACTATAGATGAATAAGCTATTATACGTTTAATATCGTTTTGTCGTAAAGTTGATAATGTTGCGTAAGTAGAACTTATAATAAATAAACTAAGTATTATGTTTAAGTTTAATTGTATTATCATATCCCTATTGTATAACATGAAACGATATATTCCAAAAATAGACACCTTTAGCATTATAGCAGCTAATATAACCGATGTAAAAGTAGCACTTTCTACATGAGCCTCTGGTAATCATAAATGAAATGGCATTCTTGGCATTTTAACAAAAAACGGTATTAGTAATCTTCACATTATTATATTTTGCCGATTAATAGAATATTCATTATAATTTATTAATATTGAATATCTATTATTTGTTTCTGATATATTTATTGAGATAGCTATTACAAGTAAAAATATAGATATAGTAGAATATCTATATATATACGATATAGCTCGCTTTTTCCGAGTTCGAGGTCCTCATAAATATATCCTTATAATTAAAGGTAAACTAACAATTTCGAATAAGAACATAAAAGAAAATATGCTATTAGATATAAACAATAAAATTAACATTAAATTAAATATATAAACTATAGGTAATTTTACATTACTATTACTAGTTACCGTATATAAATTATTTACAGAATTTATATTATTAAAATATACAACTATTATTATTAATAATACTGAAATACCATCTATATTGAAAATATTATTTGGATAGAATCCTAATATAATTAAAGATTCAATTATATTAGGGTCATTCCTTATATTATGAACTTTATTAGATAAATTTAGTATTATTAAATCATTACCTTTTATAGTTTTTATTAAGCAACTTGTTATGCATATTAAAGCTATATTTACTATCATTTCTTTCTTAAATTTATTACTTATAGATCTTCATAATCGGCAAGTTATACTATCTAATATTGCTATTAATATACCTACTATAAGTGTTGAAAATATTATTTTGTTTTTTAGAATCAAGATAATTTCGTTAATATAATTAATAGTGGTAATATTAATAGTAAAAAAGGTAATACTGTTTTTCAGCCAATTAATACCCTATGATCATATCGATACCGGGGTAATAATGCACGCAATAAAATTAATAATTGAGCCATAATTACTATTTTAATGAAAAAATAAATCGAATTAAAGGAAATGGATCTAAAATATATTCCATTATATGCATTGTAGAAAAAAATTACATTTATCCTACTTATAAATAGCATATTTAAATATTCTGATAAAAAATACATTAAGAAGAATACTCCACCATATTCTACATTATATCCCGCTACTAATTCTGCTTCTGCTTCGCTTAAATCAAATGGTATACGGTTAGTTTCCATTAAATTAGAAATGAAGAATCTTATAGAAATAAAGGGTAATATTAAAAACATAGGTACGGTATTTTTTTGTAATAAAGCTATATCTGTTATAGATAAACTACCTGCTATTCTAAATAATATAGATCTTATCAGTATTCTAAATATTTCAAATGCTATTCTTTGAGATATAGCTCGTATTGAACCTAGTAAAGAATATTTTGAATTACTTGCTCAGCCACCGAAAATAACAGAATAACTAGATAAAGACATTATTATTCTTCTAAATACACCAGAGAATTTAAAATCTAATATTAAAGAAGAAGTATAAGAAAATTTCATTATTATTATATTACTTAAGGCACATATAAGTCCTAAAATAGGTGCTATTATATAAATATTCTTGTTTATTTTAATCGGGTATTTAATATCTTTAGATAATAATTTTATAGCATCAGCAATAGGTTGAAATACTCCGAAAATTCCTACATAGTCTGGTCCTCATCGACGTTGAATTATACTCATTATCTTGCGCTCACTTAAGGTATAGAATGCTACTGTTAATAGTAACGGTAATAACGTTACTATAAAAATAATTAATACACTAATAACTTTCATCTAGACCACTTGTAATCTTGGTACCAAAACATAAGAATTTAAATTAGTAAATCCTTTGAATTTCTTGTTTTCATACTCTGCACATGCGAATATTAAGAAAAAGATTAGAATGGATATAGTAGCCATACATAATCCTAGTGTTGCTATTTGGTTATAATATTCGAATGCTTTAGGGTAATTAGGAATTCGACGTGGCATCCCCGCGAATCCTAGAAAATGTCTTGGAAAGAATGTTAAATTTACGCCTATAAAGAAAACTCAGAAATGGAGCTTCCCATATCAATCATTGTAGCATCGGCCAGTTACTAGAGGATACCAATAGTATATACCTATAAATACCCCGAACACAGCCCCTAATGATAATACGTAATGAAAATGTGCTACGACAAAGTAAGTGTCATGTATAGCTATATCTATACCAACATGAGAACACATTATACCTGTTAAACCACCAAATGTAAATACAATTATAAAACCAAATAGAAAATACATAGGTGTACAAAATAATATGGATCCTCCTCATAAAGTAGCTAGCCAGCTAAAGACTTTTATACCAGTTGGAACTGCTATAATCATAGTAGCAGCTGAAAAATACGCCCGCGTATCTACGTCTAGACCTACAGTATATCTATGATGAGCTCATACTATAAAACCTAATATACCTATTGATATTCTAGCTAATATCATACCTCTTCGGCCAAACAAAGCTTTATTTGAAAATTTAACTACTACTTCGCTTACTATACCGAATGCTGGTAGAATTATTATATAGACTTCTGGATGACCAAAAAATCAGAATAAATGCTGAAATAATATTGGATCCCCTCCCCCAGCTGGATCAAAAAATGATGTGTTCAAATGTCGATCTGTTAATAACCTTGTAACACCACCAGCTAAAACTGGAAGCGCAAATAATAATAAAGCTGAGGTTACTAATATACTTCATGAATATCTAGGTACTTTATGCAAGTGCATTGCTCGTCTATTTAATATAGTACATATAAAGTTTATAGAACTTAATAATGATGATATTCCTATTAAATGTATGCTTACTATTAAGAAATCTACTGAGGCAGTTCAGTGAAATGGGTACGAACTTAAAGGCGGGTACAAAGTTCATCCAGTACCAGGACCTTCTGTTCCTCAAGATGACAACTTTAATAATCTGAATGCTGGTGGAGCTAATCAAAAGCTCATGTTATTAAGACGAGGAAATGCCCTATCAGGGCTTCCTAATTGTCTTGGCACAATAATATTACCGAACCCCCCTATTAATATAGGTCTTATCGAAAAGAAAATCCTTATTAATGCATGTAGAGTTATAGTTACATTATATGCTTGCGGATCTTCAAATTGATACGCTAAAGGTAGATTTGCATCTAATGTTAGACGGATAAATATAGAATATCATAATCCTATAATTCCGGCAGCCATACCAAATAGTATGTAAAGTATTCCTATATCAAAATGATTTGTTGCTCCAAATCATCGTTCTAAGTATTTAATTTTAAAATACGAAGTATTATTTAATTTTTTTTTTTTTATTATTAAACTAGAAAGTAATTCTATTTAACGATCCACCTCCCCAAATACTATATCTTGAGTACCTATTAAAGTCACCAAATCAGCTAATAATAAGTTTTTGGACATATAATGAAGGCTTTGTAAATTATAAAATCCGGGGGATCGTAATTTTATACGATATTGGTTTGTATTTGTGTTGCAATTAAATACACCAGATTCCCCTTTTGGAGCTTCTATAGAAGTGTAATTTACGCTTGGAGATGTATTTATATTATCAGTACAAAATTTAAAATGATATATTAGATTTTCCATATTATCTTTTATTATTTTACGGGGGATTAACTTTATAACATTATTTTTACTATTTATGTTTAAATTTTCTTCTTTATTATATAGATATTTATTTATGCTATAATTAATTTCATCGCATGAATCTAATATTTCATTTAACCGTATATAATACCGGTCTAAGCAATCCGCTTTATAAGATATATTTATAGTATTTGATATATCTATATTATGTACCTTATATAAACTTCGTGATCTAGGACCTGATAAACCTAATAATTTAGATACTTTATGGGATCCTAAATAACCTATTGTATTTAAGCGATTAACTCAAATAGGATTATTACTTAATATTTCATTTATATCATTAACTAATTTTTGTATTTTATTAACTACTATTTTAGTTTTATATAAAGTTTCTTTTTTCATTGGAAATGCGACCCCTCCTGGACGTATATAAGATGCGTGCCTTCGAGCTCCACATACTTGCTCATAAAGTTCCATTAATTTTCTCGTTCCTCAAAACCTCAAAGGAAAGGGGATAATGCACCAACATCTAAAGCATGTGTTGTAATAGCCCTTATATGATTTAATATTCGAGTTATATTTAAAAATATATTTCGAATTAACTTATCTTTTTTACTTATTTGAGATTTTACTATATTCTCTATATTATTTGATATAAGAGATTCTTGAGCTCTTCTAGTTACATAATCTAGACGATCCATATAAGGTAATGATTTAAAGGGGGTTTTATTTTCCATTAATTTTTCTGTTCCACGATGAAGAAGACCTATTTGGGGATCTGCTTTGTAAATACGTTCGCCATCTAATGCTAATATTAAACGTAATACTCCGTGAGCTGCTGGGTGTTGAGGGCCAAAATTTAATAAATATATATCGTTATTCTTAATTTAAAATATATCTGTTTCGTGTCTATATATTATTGATAATATTGTGAATACATAGCTTTGTAAGAACGCTACTGATCTTTCTAAAACTAGTATAAAGGCTAATATCGGTAAAAATAAACTTATAATAAATAAAGTTAAGCCTTTGTTTATATTTGACATTATTATACCAAACTGGAATTGCATTAACATATGTAACAATATATGGCCTGCTAATCTGTTTGCAAATAAACGTATAGCTAAGCTAAATATACGAGCAACTATAGAAATTACTTCGAGAATTGATCTAAAGTACTTAACTGCTCTTATTTCTATATTTTTTAACAATACCGGGTTAGCTATATTTAAAGAATACTTATTAAAATTATACCTGTACGAACTTATCAGAATTTGAGATGTTATTCTCAAATTAAATGTTATGCTTGATGTTCAAGTATGTTGGAATGGTATTCTACCTATTATATTTGATGTTAATATTAATAGGAAAATGGATAAAAAGAAATTAACGAATTTATTTATATTATAAGAACTGGAAACTCCTGTTAACATATTTATAATTCTGTTACGAACTATTATTAGTATATTTATTTTTTTATATGTATTATTATAAATAACATTATATCTGACTATAACTAATAATAATATAATTATAATTTCTCATCTTATAGGACTAAGTATTATTTTTACTGTTTTGCATTTATGAGCTAAAGGTATTAATCTATGAGTCTCTTGATTAATAACATTGTGGAAAATTGGAGACCAAAAGGAATCAAATATAGCTTTTATGAATCTATTATTATGTTATTAATTGGTAGTATATTTATTATGTTTTTTTTATTATTTTTATTTATGGTGCAATTTTTAATTGTAAATATTATTTGGTTTTTTTTATAATTATACTCTTTTATGTTTTTTTTAGAGGAGCCTTTACCCATTTTATTACCTATTATACTTTGGGATTTCATTATAAAGTTACTGGCTTTAAATTTAAATATTGATTTTTTTGACGTGAATTTTCGAATTATCATTATGGATTTATCTATCTCGGTTTGATTTATATTTTGATTTTCTTTACTTAATATTTTTATACTTTTATTTGTCTCCATAATATAATATTTGCTGTATTTTATCTATTAAGAATATAGAGAATAATAGTCCGAAATATTGTATTATACATATCTGACCTATAAATCTAGTTTCTTTAATAGGTAAACAAGCTCCTATATATCCTAACCTTATGAAATTAGCTGCAAACATATATAATACTACTTGTTTAATAAAATTGAACCGAGCAGATGCTATATATGTATTTTTAGCTAGCATTGGTAATAAAAAGAATATTGCGAACGCCATTAACATAGCCAAACCTCCCATAGCTTTATCCTCAATAGATCGCAATATACCGTAAAATGGTAATAAATACCATTCTGGAACAATATGAGCAGGAGTAACTAAATTATCAGCTTTTTCGTAATTTATAGCATGTACTAATTTATCTGGAGTAAATACTGTATACGTATATAAGGAATAATATGCTATAGCTACCATATACAGATCTTTAGATAAAAATGCAGGTAATAATCCGATGGAATATTTATTAGTTCCTTCATTTGATAATCCTAAAGGTTCTGTTGATCCTTTATCGTGTAATAATAATATATGTATTATGGATAGCCCTAATATTATAAAAGGTATTGTAAAATGCAATACATAAAATCGATATAAAGTTACTTCATTTATAGATCTACCTCCTCAAAATCAATGGACTGCTTCTGTACCAACTAAAGGTACAACAGATAATAAATTTGTTATAACTATAGCCCCTCATAAGGATCTTTGCCCTCAAGGTAGTACATATCCCGTGAAAGCAGCTGCCATAATTAACACAAATAATATAAGACCTGAAAACCACGCTTTTTTTTTTTTGGAATACGAACCATAAAATAAAGCTCGGAATATATGTAAATAGGCAAATATAAAAATTAAAGAGACATTTGTTCTATGTAAATACCGTAATTCCGATCCATAATCTACTAGTAGATTAATTGATAGAACTTTCTTAAAAGCACCTGATGTTATAGGAGCATAAAATGTTGCTAATAGTAACCCAGATAATATTTGAACAACTAATGTTATTAATAAGCTTGAACCATAACACCAATTAATATTTAAATTTATAGGGGATGAATAGTTATTACCTGCATGATTTTTGAGGTATTGACTTGTTGACATATTACTTGATTTTAACATCTTTATGCTTTTGTGAATCTTAATTCTATTGGCCTATAACCATGGAATCGCCCACAAAACTCTGAGCACTGACCATAGAAACTACCTAATCGATCTGATTTTATAAAAAACTGATTAGATCGTCCGGGACAAGCATCCATTTTAATCCCTAATGTTGGTACAGCTCATGAATGTAATACATCGTTTGAAGACGCTAATGCACGAACATATGTTTTTACAGGTAATAATATTGCTGATGTACATGATAATCGATATCTTCTTATATTACTTGTTAAATCCTCTATTGTCAATATTCCAGAATCAAATTCGATATCATATGTAGGAGTTTCTAATTCATAGGATCAATATCATTGATTACCTACTATTTTTAGAGACATTTCGTACTTATGATATTCATCTAGAATATATAATAATGAAAAGGATGGTAATCTAGTGACTATTATCCTTATAGCTGGAATTATTGTCCATATGCCTTCTAATTTAGAATTATGATTATCGTTTTTGGCTGGTATTTTATTAGATTTATAATTAAATTTTACCATTATGTAAACGCAAAACCAGGTGACTCTTATAGATATAAGAGCAACATAAAAATGTATAAAATCTATTAATTTGGTAATTTCTAATACATTTTTATTCCCAAGTAAATCTGGGGTATATACATATTTTTGAAATATATCTGAATGTGAATTTTTATCTATATTTTCTACTTTATATTATATTAGTTAATCTCTCCCTTCCTTGATCTCGTAACCCAAATCCCCCTCAAATATATACTATGAAAAATAAAGCTATTCATACTATATCTACAAAATGCCAATACCATAAACTGCTTTCTATAAAAAAATGATCTTCTTTTGTTGTAACATTTTTTTTAATTCCTTTATGACATCGCATTAGGAAAAATGTACCTCTTATTACGTGAAATGCATGAAGTCCAGTTAAGCTAAAGAAACAAGTACCAAATATTGAATCTGATATAGAGAAATTAGATAATTTAAACTCGTACATTTGTATTTGAGTAAACATTAACCCTAATCTTATAGTTAGTTTAAAATAAAATAAAGTTATTTTTTTTTGACCTAATCGTAAATATTTATGAGCTGATGTTACTGTGATGGCAGATGTTATAAGTAATCTTGAATTTAATAATGGAACATCTAAGGGTTTAATTACATTTATGCCTTTAGGTGGTCAACTTTGCCCGATTCTAGCTGTTGGAGTTAAGCTGGATGCAAAGAAAGCTCAGAAAAAACTTACGAATAATCTAAATTCAGAGACCAGGAACATTGCATATATAAACCGAAAATTCCTTTGAACACTTGAAATATGCATTCCTTTATTTGATTCTGTATAAGAATCTCGCCATCATTCTTTTAAACTTAACCGCAATAATCTTAAGGATAGAAACAAGAATGCTAATGATAATTTTATTTTATTTAAAAAACAAACTAAAGATATTCTGAAGAAAAATCCGAAGAAAGAAGCTCTTATAGGGCTTAAATGCCGGTTTTTTACCCTATAGTTGAAATTTATAGGATGCTTAAATTCTTTACGGGCATATTGTAATTTATTTTTTTTGAATATATATTTTTTTTTGATATATGCATTATTAATTACGCTATTTTTAATTTTATGCTATAAATAAAATGCTATAAGGGGTATTTATTGCTATTATTATAAACGATATGAATAATATTATATATTTTGATTTTATATTTAATTTATTTGATATTTTTATATTTTGATTTTTGATATTAATTTGTAAGGCTGATACTATTGCATTCAATAATATAGCTTGTAGACTTATAAATACTACTATAAGCCTTATAGATATGTATGATTGAGATCTAATACCTGCCATTCTATAAATTTTATTTATAAATAATATAGATGGAGGTAAATTTGTGATTAATCTTATAAAATACATGCTTTTGCATTTATTTTTATTTATTTTTATAGTAAATTCTGTAAAGTAGATTGTAAACGCTATATAAATTATTAAATACATTACTAAATATTTAATTATAATAGATGGACCAAATAATATAATTAAGAAATATATTGTATTTAAGCTTAATATAGAATTATAAATTAGCATAGCTTTGGGCTCTTTATAACTTTTAACCCTTTTCGCTATAGAATAAGCCATTCCTATTAATATATATATTAATACTGCTTCTTTATATAATTTGGTATTTATTAGCAACTCGTAATGAATTGCTAACTTTAGAATTAATGCTACGTTTACTAATTTACCTATAGTTAATGCTATTTTTAATGATTCTAATTTTAAATTAAAATAAATGTTTTTTACTCAATATAAACCTGTACCTCTTCTCCTTTTGTAACTTAGAACCACTATTATTGTTAATTGAACACATTGTGTTGGCATATTATAAAAATAATGCCTTACTTTTTCATATATAACATCTATACGATAAGTATTAAAAGCTAAATAATTAATAACCATTACATTGAAAAATAAAAGACCTGTAAATGCTGATCTGATATAATATCGAAATATATGGTACATTGTATTTACATTTTTTACATATACTTTATATTTATATAAAAATATATTTACAATAGATATTATCTCTAAACAGGTAAATATCCTTATATAACTATTTGATCTTATTAATGTATATCCTACTGATATATTGAACAATGATATTGAATTTAACTCAAGTGATTTTGATTGAAGCCTTAATAGACTTCTAATAGATAATGCCAGGAATGACGAACCTATAAATTCTTGAATATGCATATTAGTGTAATTATTTGATATTTCCATAGATACGATAGTTAAGAAACTCACTAGAATTCCATTGTATAATTTAATAATATTTTTTAATTTATTATGGGTAATGCCTATTATTATTAAATTAATAAATAGAATCGCTAGAATTATTAGTAACATAACTATATTTCGAATTTTACATACGAATAAATCGTTCATTAGGAAATTATATGCACTTTCAAGGTTCTGATCTTTAAAGATCAGTTTTAAATTTATTTTTTGGTTCATCAATTCCAATTCCTGTATTTTTAGTGGTAATACTTATAATATTCTTTTTGAATATTATTTTTTTTTGGCATACTATTTTTTTATATAAAGCTATATAATAGGCATCAAGCTTTATAAGGGTCTTAGTGACCAATGAATTTGTGTATATATCTTTGGATAGGCTTAGCTTTTCTATCAATACTTTCACTACTGAATATCCTCCGAATGCTACTACAAATCCCACCAACCTTTCTATTGTATTAAAGGTAGGCATCTAATTAATGAGTTTTTGGATTTTACCTGGTGATAATCTCCAACTTTCTCATTGTCTATTAAATAGACATAGAAAATCCTCATTTAATCCTGCATCCTGTAGATTAAAAAAGGTAGAATGTGTAAATTCTATCCGATTAGAATTTAACATATAAACTATTAATTTTATAAATTTTACTCTCATATCCCCATCGATTAAATCATCTATTTTGTTACTACTAACTAATAACATTATTATGCTTTGTTTCTCTGGTGATCTTGGATTACTATGATCTTGCACCATTGCCATGGAGCACATTTTTCCATGATGTAATGCTTTTTTAACTGTAGCATCTAAATCACTTCCAAATTTTACAAATAACTCTCTTTCTCGATATTGTGCTATTATACCTTTTCTCTGCCCAGCAGCTAATTTCATTAAGGATGTTTGTGCTTTCGAACCGACTCGACTTACTGATAGTCCAATATTTACGGCGGGCTTAATACCACGATTAAATAATTCGCCATCTAAGAAAATCTGCCCATCGGTTATAGAAATTACATTTGTAGCTATATACGCTGATACATCCCCTGCTTGTGTTTCGATTATTGGCAATGCTGTTAAAGATCCATTACCATAACGTTTACTCATTTTAGCAGATCGTTCTAATAGACGGGAATGTGTATAAAATATATCTCCGGGGAATGCTTCGCGACCTGGAGACGCTTCTAATAATAGTGATCTTTGACGGTAAGAATCTGCATGTTTAGATAAATCGTCATATACTATTAATGAATGTGAACCGTTATCTCGGAAATACTCGCCCATAGATGTCCCAGAATAAGGAGATCTATATTTTCTAGGAGCTAAATCATCTGCAAATGCTGAAACTAAGGTTGTATATCAATAACTATCCGTACTTATTATTTTTTTTTTTATTGAACGTAATGTCATTTTTTTTTGACCTATAGCTGCGTATATACAGAATAATCGTTTTGATCCAAATCCTTCAATGGAAAAATACTGGTTATTTCGTTTTTGACTTGTTATAGCATCTAAGCCTATAGTCGTTTTACCTATTTTACGATCCCCTATTATAAGTTCCCGTTGTCCACGACCTAAAGGAATTAACGAATCTACTACACGTAAACCTGTATATAAAGGCTCTACAACACCTTCCCGAGGTATTATACCTGGAGCCCGAACTTCAGCATCCCGTTTAACTTCTATTTTATTACCTTTTACTTCCGATAAAAATTTAGAAGCTATTCCATTTAAAGTTGATCCTAATACTGATGGACCAACTATAACTTTTAATGCTTTATTACTTCGTACTACACGATACCCCGGCTTTATTTTAACTGATTTACCGAAGAAAGCTAATACTAAGAAATCTCGCTCTAAAGAGCAAACTACTCCTTGATTATCTGAACCTAATAATAATTCACCGAAAAAAGCCGTTGACGCTCCTTTAATACGAGCCCTCCCATCATAGTACGTATAAACTGACCCCGTTAATTTTTCTAAAGAATTTATTTTCTTTATAAAATTGAGGAGTTTTTATACTATTAAGATTGAAGTTGAAACCGTTTAAGTTAAACGCCATTGTACTTACACCCATAGCAGTTAACCAGATACCTACAACTGGCCATAAAGCTAAGAAG
>Ga0115099_10878528_pt1 | contig 15807 bp, 30 predicted proteins | sample MBTome_FD_89017 | JGI IMG/M metagenome (GOLD analysis project Ga0115099, IMG submission 89017) | Marine eukaryotic communities from Pacific Ocean to study complex ecological interactions - MBTS_20Mar14_M2_3um Metatranscriptome... | ecosystem: Environmental > Aquatic > Marine > Oceanic | place... | reverse complement strand
GTTTTATGTTTTATTAAAAATTAAATTTTTTCTAGTGTTAATACAAATAATTGGAGAAATATTGTGTCTTTAGGTCTATTAGGCAATAAAATTGGTATGACTCAAATTTTCGATGAATCAGGTAATATTGTTCCTGTTAGTATTGTAAAAGTTGGCCCTTGTATAATTACACAAGTTAAAACAGATTTACAAGATGGATACAATGCGATTCAAATTGGTTATGGAAATGTGTCTAACAAATCGTTAACTCAACCTGAATTAGGACATTTACAAAAATCAAATATTCAACCGTTAAAATATCTTAAAGAATTTCGTGTTAATAATCCTGAGAACTTTAAAGTTGGTCAGGTAATAAACGTGGAATCGTTTACTGCGGGACAACTTATTGATGTAACAGGAAAAAGTTGCGGGAAAGGTTTTTCAGGTCTTCAAAAACGCTATAATTTTAGTCGTGGGCCAATGACGCATGGTTCAAAAAACCATAGAGGACCTGGTTCAATTGGTATGGGTACGTCACCAGGTCGAGTTTTACCTGGGAAAAAAATGGCGGGGCAATTAGGTAATAAAATTGCGAATATCAAAAAATTAAAAATTATACAAGTAAATAGTGATGAAAACATTTTAATTGTTAAAGGCTCAGTTCCAGGAAAACCCGGAAACCTATTAAGTATCAAAGCTTCTAACTAATTTTAGTTACATCATACAACTAATGAATATAATAAAATAAATTATGACTGTTCAAAAATTTGTTACCTACAATGTGTTAGACATTAATGGACAAGTATTAGATAACGAACATAAATTAGAACTTAATGTTCTTGACAATTCGGGAAATTATTTAATTCACAAAGACATATTACGCCATCAAGTTCAACAAAAACAAGGTACTGGTTCAACAAAAACACGAAGCGAAGTTCGTGGTGGTGGTCGTAAACCATGGCGTCAAAAAGGGACGGGCCGAGCCCGAGCAGGTTCAAATCGTTCACCTTTATGGAAAGGTGGTGGTGTTATTTTTGGTCCAAAACCAAAAACAATTACATTTAAATTAAACCAAAAAGAACGTAAATTAGCTCTTCGAACTTTACTTTACAATAAACGGAATATTATCTCTGTTATAAATGATTTAGAAAATAAAGTTGACAGTCCAAAAACGAAAATATTTTCGACTCTTTGTAAAAATTGTGGTATAGGCTTAGATAAGAAAACATTAATTATTGTTTCTAAAAAAACCGAAGCATTAAAATTATCGACTCAAAATATAAAAAATTTGGAATTAATTTTAGCTTCAAATTTAAATACTTTTAGTCTATTAAAGGCAAAACAAATTTTATTAACGCCACAAGCAATCAGTGACATAAAGGAGATTTATTGTGATTAACTCATCGTATAATCGTAGTAGTACTAATATTGTAAAATATCCTATTATTACTGATAAAGCAACCCGACTTCTCGAAAATAATCAGTATAGTTTTATTGTAGATCCTCAATCAAATAAACTTACAATTAAATCAGCAGTTGAATATTTATTCAATGTAAAAGTGATAAAAATTAACACTTGTCACCTTCCGAAAAAAAAGAAACGTGTGGGAAAATATGTTGGTTGGAAATCACATTATAAGAAAGCAATTGTAACTTTAGCAGAAGGTGATACAATAAACTTATTTGCAGAAAATTAAAAATTATATTAATTAATCAAGTTTATGAGTATTCGCCTTTATAAATCATATACACCAGGGACAAGAAATCGAGCACTTTCTATGTTTACAGAAATTACAAAAAGTAAACCTGAGAAAAATTTAATTCGAAAAAATCACCGAAATAAAGGACGAAATAATCGTGGTGTTATTACGATTCGTCATCGTGGCGGTGGACATAAAAGAAGATATAGATTAATTGATTTCCATCGAAATAAACATAATATAGAAGCAGTTGTAGCATCAATTGAATATGATCCAAATAGAAATGCACGTATTGCGTTAGTTTATTATAAAGATGGAGAAAAACGATATATCTTACACCCAAATAAATTAAACGTCGGAGATACAATTATTTCTGGATCAAACGTTTCACTTTCAATTGGAAATACATTAACTTTAGATGAAATTCCGTTAGGAACATCGGTACACAATATTGAGTTAATTCCAAATCGCGGTGGTCAAATAGTCCGTGCTGCAGGAACATCTGCTAAAATTTTAGCAAAAGAAGGTAATTTTGTTACTTTACGATTACCATCAAAAGAAATTCGTTTAGTAAGAAAAGAATGTTTTGCTACAATTGGAGAAGTAAGTAATAATGATGCTTTTTTAATTCAAAGTGGTAAAGCGGGTCGAACACGTTGGTTAGGAAAACGCCCAACAGTTCGTGGTTCAGTTATGAATCCATGTGATCATCCACATGGAGGGGGAGAAGGTCGTGCTCCAATTGGTCGAACTCGACCTTTAACTCCGTGGGGTAAACCTGCATTAGGGATGAAAACAAGAAAAAAGAAAAAAAGCAAGTGATGCATATATTCTTCGACGTCGCTCTTAATTAAACGTGTAAGAAAATAAAAATTAACTTAACTCTCTTTCAGATGACAAGATCATTAAAAAAAGGACCTTTCGTAGCTTATCACTTATTAAAAAAAGTTGATCAAATGAATGAGACGGGTCGAAAAGATGTAATTTTAACCTGGTCACGAAGTTCAACAATCTTACCAAATATGATAGGCCATACAATTGGAGTATATAACGGTAAACAACATGTTCCACTTTTTATATCTGATCAATTCGTGGGACATAAATTAGGAGAATTTGTAAATACGAGAACATTCCGTTCGCATATTAAAACAGATCGAAAAACTAAACGTTAAGGAAATTATTTAACAATAATGCATCTATTAATTAGAGATTTAAATTCCTAGACCTGTTTCAATATTAGATAAAGAGAAAAATATGTATATAACTATCAATGCAACATACACTGGATTATTATCGAATAATGCTAAAATTCTATTAAAAAAAATTCAGCACCGCTCTTTTTCTCGAGCAACACATTTATTATCATCTGTTCCTGATGTTGTAGAACGTAATTTTCTCTTACAGCTTTTAAATTCAGCTAGCTCTTATCTTCAAAATAACTATGATGCAAATATCGTAAAAATATGGGTTGATAATATTTATATAAAAAAACAACCTAAAATTAATCAAGTTATACTACAAAATCATAAAACACAACATTTACAATTTTCTTATAGTATTCTTATTGAATTCGCATTTATTGTTGAAAAATTGAATGTAAAATAAAAAGATGTGACAGAAATATAAATTAAGGGTAATACTTTATGTCTAATAGCCAATCAGTAAAAGCAGTAGCTAAATATATACGAATGTCCCCCCAAAAAGTACGACGAGTTTTAAATCAAATTCGTGGACGTTCATATCAAGAAGCATTGATGATTTTAGAATTTTTACCATATAGTGCTGGCGGACCAGTTTGGCAAGTTGTACATTCGGCTGCTGCTAACGCAGAAAATAATTATGATTTAGACAAAAAAAAATTAATTATTGAAGAAAGTTATGCAGATGAAGGACCAAAATTAAAACGAATCAGACCACGTGCGCAAGGTCGAGCATATGCGATTGTAAAACCAACTTGTCATATTACTATTGTTGTGAAATCTATTAATTAAACAACTTAATAAATTTTATTTAAATTAAAAGGATTAATTCCGTGGGTCAAAAAACACATCCATTAGGATTTAGATTAGGAATAACACAAGAGCATAGATCTGGTTGGTATGCAAAATTTAATCAGTATGCAACTTTATTAGAAGAAGATGACCAAATTCGTGTGTACATGAATAAATTAACAAAGGTCGCTAGTATTTCAAATATTACAATTAATCGAAACGGATTAGGTGATCAAATTCAATTAAATATTGAAACGGGTCGACCAGGAGCATTAGTTGGTGATGCTGGATTAGGGATTGAAACTTTATTGAAGAATATTAAAAAGTTTTTGCCTAGTGATCGTCAAGTTACTATTAATATTATTGAAGTAGAAAAAGTAAATCTCAATGCTTCACTTATTGCTGATTTAGTTGTTAAAAAACTTGAAGAACGAGTTGCTTTTAGACGAGCAATACGTGAAGCAATGCAAAGCGCACAAGAAGAACAAGTTAGTGGTATTAAAATCCAGGTTTCTGGTCGATTAAATGGTGCAGAAATTGCTCGAAGTGAATGGATTAGAGAAGGAAGAGTTCCATTACAAACACTAAGAGCTGATATCGATTATTCAGCAAAAGAAGCAAATACAATTTATGGGGTTTTAGGTATTAAAGTTTGGTTATTTAAAAGTGAAATTTTAACTAAATAAATAAAAAATTATATTATCTAACACATTTATATTTTAAAAAACTAATTTATTATGTTAAGTCCAAAAAGAACGAAATACAGAAAATTTCATCGTGGTCGAATGCGAGGAAAAGCAACAAGAGGTAACAAAATTTCTTTTGGCGAATATGGATTACAGGCGTTAGAACCATCGTGGATTACCTCACGTCAAATAGAAGCAGCACGTCGAACTATTACTCGATATACAAAACGTGGGGCATCGTTATGGATTCGAATTTTCCCAGATAAAACTGTAACAGCAAGAGCTGCTGAATCACGTATGGGTTCAGGGAAAGGGGCTGTAGATTATTGGGTTGCTGTTGTAAAACCGGGAACTATTTTATTTGAAATAGCCTCAGTCCCAGAAGAAATTGCACGTGCTGCGTTAAACTTAGCATCTTATAAATTACCAATAAAAACAAAATTTCTTATTAGAAACAATATTAAATAGATTATGGCTTTACCGAAATTTAGCGATGTAACATCTTTTTCAGACACTCAAATATCTGAAGAAATTCTTAAAACAGAAAAAGAATTATTTAATTTACGATTTAAAAAAGCTACACGTCAACCATTTAAAGCTCATGAAATTAAGAATACAAAGCGTCGTATAGCTCACTTAAAAACTTTTTTAACATCAAAAACTAAAAAAGATAGTTAAACTTTTTTTATTTATAAAAAAGCTTTAAGTTTTAGAATAATTCGAAAATTAGAAAGAAACGTTATGTATATAAATGAGAATTAAGGAGTTTTAAATGCCAGTCAAAGAAAAAGTTGGTATTGTAATTAGTGATAAAATGCAAAAGACTATTGTAGTAAAAGTAGAAAATCGATATTCTCATCCGATTTATTCAAAAACTATGATAAAAACAAAAAAATATTTAGTTCATGATGAAATAAATGAATGTAATATTGGCGATCAAGTTTTAGTTCAAGAATGTCGTCCATTAAGTCGACGAAAACGTTGGATATTAGCCAAAGTTATTTCGAAATCATCTTTAATTAGTTAAGGTTAAACTTTTATGATCTACCCCCAAACTATTTTAACAGTGGCAGATAACACTGGAGCTCGAAAAATTATGTGTATTCGAGTACTAGGTGGAAATCGAAAATATGCAAAGGTCGGTGATACAATTATTGGTGTAATTAAGGAAGCTATTCCTAATATGCCAGTTAAACGTTCTGATATTGTTCGAGCAATTGTAGTACGGACTTGTAAAACAATTCGTCGCCAAGACGGTATGTATATTCGATTTGATGATAATGCTGCTGTAATTGTAAATCCCGATAGTAACCCCCGCGGAACAAGAGTATTTGGACCTGTTGCCCGAGAAATTCGTGAAAAGAATTTTTCTAAAATTGTTTCATTAGCCCCGGAGGTTTTATAAATGCGTAAGATGCAAAAAATGCATGTCAAAATTGGTGATAGCGTTAAAATTATATCAGGTTCTGATAAAAACAAAATTGGTGAAGTTATAAAATTATATCGAAGCACTGGAAAAATTTTAGTCAAAGGTATTAATTTTAAATATAAACATGTTAAACCAAACACCGAAAACGATGTTGGTGAAATTAAACAATTTGAAGCGCCTATTCATCATTCAAATGTTAAATTAAATTCAAAAGAGTCGTAATCTAATATGCGTAATAATAATTCAATTGAAGAAATAGCCGAAATAAATTGTTTACTTGAAGATATAAGAAAAGAATACGAGGAAGGAATTCGACCTGTTTTAAGAAAAAATAATCCTCAACTATTCAACAACCCGCATAAAATCCCAAAACTTAAAAAAATACAAATTAACAGAGGATTAGGATTAGCAGCACAAAATACAAATATTTTAAAGAAAAGTATTGAAGAGTTTACAAAAATTACAGGCCAAAAACCAATAATTACAAGATCAAAAAAAGCTATTGCTGGTTTTAAAATTCGTGATGATATGGAATTAGGTTTAACCGTAACTTTACGGGGTGAGAAAATGTATGCTTTTCTTAAAAAATTAATATTTTTTACATTTACACAAATTCGTGATTTTAGAGGCTTATCAGTGCGAAGTTTTGATAAAGCTGGAAATTATACTATAGGCTTAAAAGAACAATTGATTTTTCCTGAGATTGAATATGAAGATGTTGATCAAGTTCAAGGTTTTGATATTACAATTGTTATGTCAGCATCAAATTCAAAGTCAAAATTACAAACTGTGGATAGAATATTAAATGGAATGATCTTATTCAAATTTTTACGCTTTCCTTTAAACGATTGTGGTCCTTATGAAAAGTATTCAACTCTTTCTGAAATAACTACAGTATGGGAAAGAAAGAAACATCTTCGTAGAAAGAGATGGTCTCAAGATTAAAATAAAAATGATATAAGGAGAAAACGGTGGTAACAGATACTATTTCCGATATGTTAACCCGCGTTCGAAATGCTAATATGGTTAAACATCAAATTGTACAAATTCCTGTTACAAAGATGGTAATAGCAATAGCAACTATTCTTAAAAACGAAGGGTTTATTGAAAATTTTGAAACATATACTGAAAATTCTCGAAATTATTTACTTCTCTCTTTAAAGTATAAAGGAAAAGAACGAGAACCAGTTATTTCAAAAATTGAAAGAGTAAGTAAACCAGGTCTGAGAGTCTATACAAGTACAAAAACGATGCCAAAAGTTTTAGGAGGTTTAGGAATTGCAATTCTTTCAACTTCACAAGGAGTAATGACAAACCTAACCGCGAAAAAACTTGGAATTGGTGGTGAAATTTTATGTTATATTTGGTAACGGGAAATAATATATGTCACGTATTGGAAAATTACCAATTAAAGTACCAGAAAATGTAGAGGTTATATGCAATGGACCAGAGGTAACTGTAAAAGGTAAATTTGGTACATTACAAAATACACTTCCAGAAGTTCTTCAAATAGAAGAAAAAAATGATACTTTAATTGTAAGTTTAAAAAATGAAACACGAACAAATCGTGCTTTATATGGTTTATATCGAACATTAGTAAATAATATGGTTATTGGAGTTTCTGAACAATTCACAATTCTTCTTACTTTACAAGGAGTTGGGTATAGAGGAAGTGTTCAAGGCCAATCGCTCGTATTAAATTTAGGTTATAGTCATCCAGTTACAATGGAAATTCCTGAAGGAATTTCAGTTGAAGTAACTCAAAACACTTTAATAACCTTGAAAGCTTGTAATAAAGAAATGCTAGGTTTATTTGCGGCGAAAATTCGTTCATGGCGTATTCCAGAACCATATAAAGGTAAAGGAATTTTATATCAAGGTGAAATCGTAAGACGAAAAGCAGGTAAATCTGGTAAAAAATAAAATTCTTAAAAAATCTTAAAGAAACTGAATTATAAAAAATAGAGTATGAAATTTTCAAAAAGAGTTTTATGCAAACTTAAAAATAAAAATAAAAAGTTAAAACCGAATCGTTATAAAAAACTAAAACGTGAGAGTTTGCGCGGATCGTTAAAAGGGACGTCAGAAAGACCAAGGTTATCAGTTTATCGTTCAAATGAAAATATCTATGCACAAATAATTGATGATACAAATTCAGCAACACTTGTGTCTTGTTCAACATTAGATCCAGATATTATCATTGATATTCCCAATGGAAGAACTTGTGATGCTTCACAATTAATGGGTCGAAAACTAGCAGAACTTAGTCTTAAACAAAATATTACTAAAATTGTATTTGATCGAGGACCCTATCTTTATCATGGACGAGTAAAAGCATTAGCTGATGGAGCTAGAGCGGGTGGTCTACAATTTTAACGAACAATCTTAAAATTATAAGCTTAATCAATTTTTATGAGTACCGATTTAAAACAGATTAATAAAGTAAAAAAAAAATCCACGATCTAATAACTCGAATAATGAACCAAAATTCGTTGAACGGTTAATAAAAATTAGTCGAGTTTCTAAAGTAACAAAAGGTGGGAAAAAGTTAAGTTTTCGCGCAATCGTAGTGATCGGGGATGAAAATGGTCAAGTTGGAGTTGGAGTTGCTAAAGCAGATGATGTAGTTAATGCTTTTAAAAAAGCTAAAACAAATGGTAGAAAAAACTTAATAAAAGTTCCTATCACAAAAGCATTAAGTATACCTCATAATGTAACAGGCAACTTCGGAGCTTGTAAAATTATTATGCGACCTTCAATTGAAGGTTCTGGTGTAGTTGCAGGTGGAGCAGTACGCACTGTGTTAGAAGTTGCGGGGATTAAAAACGTAATTGCTAAACAACTAGGTTCAAATAATTTATTAAATAACGCAAGAGCATCTATTGATGCTTTAGATAATTTAACAACTAAATCTCAAGTAATGAAAAAACGTGATATTACGTCTAAATAAACATACATGAATACTTTTAAAATTATAAAAGATAGGAATGGAAATGAAACAAACAGATGATAGTAATATTTTATTAAAGCGTCTTTTATTAAGTTTTGGAATATTAATCTTTATTCGAATGGGGACGTTTCTACCCGTTCCAGGTATTGATCATGAACATCTAGCATTTTATATTCAAAGACATTCGATTACAAAAAGTTTAGTCAGCACTTTCTCTGGGAATGACACTTTCGTAATTGGATTATTTACACTGAATATATTTCCTTATATAAATGCTTCAATTTTGATGCAATTATTAGTAAGTCTGATTCCAGATTTAGCAAAACTACAAAAAGAAGGTGGGAGTGAAGGAAAAAGAAGTATTAATAAATTAACACGCTTAATTACATTAGGTTGGGCAGTTATTCAAAGTTTTAGTATTGCTTTTTATTTAAAAAGAGTTTTATTTAATTGGAATTTAGTATTAGCTGGTGAAATTATATTATGGTTAACTACTGGTGCTATGATTGTATTATGGCTTAGTGAACTAATTACTGAATATGGACTTGGTAATGGCGCATCATTACTTATATACACAAATATTGTGTCTAATTTACCAAATCTTAGTCAAAAATTAATTTCAGAAAGTAGTGAAAATTTAAGTGTTATTTCATGGTTAAGTATTACGATATTATTTTTTGTAGCTATATATGGGATTGTTTTGTTACAAGAAGGTGCACGAATTATTCCTCTAATATCTTCTAAACAACTTGGACAAACAGCTTCAAATCTTTCCGATTTGCAAAAAAATAATTATATTCCATTACGATTTAATCAAGCAGGAGTTATGCCAATTATTTTAACAACTGCTGTATTAGTTATTCCTAACTACATAACTAATTTAGGAATAGTGCCTATTGTGACTCTTCCATTAATAATAGCAAAATCTTCTAAATTTATTTATTGGATCAGTTATTTTTCTTTAATTCTAATATTTAGTTCTTTTTACTCAACAATTGTTTTGAATCCAAAAGATATTTCTGAACAATTACAAAAAATGGCTGTAAGTATTCCAGGAATTCGTCCTGGTATCGCTACTACTCTTTATTTAGAACAAATAATGAAACGTGTAACGTTTTTAGGAGCATTTATGTTAGCCCTATTAGCAACATTACCAAATGTTATTGAAGCTATATTACATGTTTCTAGTTTTAATGGTTTAGGAACAACATCTTTATTAATTTTAGTTGGTGTAATTCTTGATTTATCCAGAGAAATTCGAAGTATACTTCTTTCAAATGTATATAATGATATGTTTAATTAAACAAATTCTAAAAATATTTATTAATTAAAAATTTGTAATGAAAGTTCGTCCATCAGTGAAAAAAATGTGTAATAAATGTCGAGTTATTAAACGGCATGGAAAGATTATGGTAATTTGTGAGAATCCAAAACATAAACAACGTCAAGGTTAATAATTCAAAGGAGTTAATCAGGTGGTAAGATTAATAGGTGTCGATTTACCAAGAAATAAAAGAATCGCGTATGCATTAACTTATATTCATGGAATTGGTATAAATACAGCAAAAAGTATTGTTAGTTTAGCAAATATTAATGCTGATACGAGAACAAATGATTTAACAACAGAACAAACGGTTGAATTACGTAAAGTCTTAGAAAATTCGAATTTACAATTAGAAGGGGATTTAAGACGATTTAATGGTTTAAATATTAAACGATTGAATGAAATAAACTGCTATAGAGGCCAACGTCACCGAAATAGTTTACCAGTTCGAGGTCAACGGACAAGAACAAATGCTCGGTCACGGCGAGGTGCTAAAAAAACAGTTACAGGTAAGAAAAAATAATATTAATTTTAATAAATTAAAACTAATTCAAAATTTTATTTATTATGGCACAAAAATTACGAACATCTAAAAAAACTAAAAAAATATTAGATACAGGTGTTGTTCATATTCATTCAACGTTTAATAATACAATCGTTACAATTACAAATTTAATGGGAGATACAGTTGCCTGGGCTTCTGCTGGTAATGCAGGATTTAAAGGTGCTCGAAAAGGTACACCTTTTGCAGCCCAAACGGCAGCTGAGAAAGTTGCTTTAGAAGCTTTAAGCTATGGTTTAAAAAGTGTTAAAATATTAATAAAAGGTCAGGGATCAGGACGCGAAACTGCTATTCGTGCTATTCAAGGCGCTGGATTTGAAATTGTTTCAATTAAAGATATTACTCCAGTCCCTCATAATGGATGTCGTCCTCCAAAACGACGTCGAGTTTAAAAAAGTGATTAAAATTTTAAGTTTCAATGATTTAAAAATAAGTTTAAAATATGGCAAATCTTTATATTAAATGTCTTAAATCAGAAAAAACTGAATGCGGCGCAGCCCATGGTCAGTTCTTAATAAATTCTTTAAGTCCTGGGCAAGGAGTTACGGTTGGTAATCTTTTCCGAAGAGTTTTACTAAATGATTTGGGAGGGACAACAATTAGTGCCGTACGTATTGCAGGTGTTACTCATGAATTCTCAACTATTGAAGGTGTTCGCGAAGATATTCTTGAAATATTATTGAATTTAAAAGGAATTGTCATAAAAGGCAAGATTCAAGAACCTCAATTTGGGAGATTAAAAGTTCAAGAACCCAGTGTAATTACAGCTAATTTAATTGAATTACCTCCTGGATTAGAAATTGTCAATCCTCAACATTATATCGCAACAATTTCTACGTCTAACATTTTAGAGATCGAGTTTAAATTTGAGTATGGAACAGGTTATAAGTTAGCAAGCCAAACTTTTCAAGATAAATCCGAAGATTTTCTACAAATGGATGCTATTTATATGCCTATCCAAAAAGTAGATTTTAAGATTGAAAATGTCTATGATAATTCTACTGAAATAACTGAACGCTTAATTCTAGATATTTGGACAAATGGTAGTATTACACCAGAAGATAGTATTTTTGAAGCATCCCAATTAATTATTGAATTATTCCGTTCTATAATTGAAAACAAATTTACTAATGATATAAATGAAACGGAAAATGAAACATCACAAATTCCAATAGACCCACATACAAATATTGCAATTGAAGAATTACAATTGTCAGTGCGGGCATACAATTGTTTAAAACGAGCTCAAATAAATACAATTGGAGACTTATTAGAATATTCTCCTGAAAAATTACAAGAGCTTAAAAATTTTGGCCGAAAATCAGCCGATGAAGTTTTCATTACTCTTAAAAACAAGTTAGGAATAATCTTAAAGTAGTTATTTTTTATTGATAAAATTATGAATGAAACATTTATCCCATCTTCAAATTATAGTGAAAAGAAATGGTATTTAGTCGAAGTTGGTGAAAAACCATTAGGGCGTGTCGCTACCGAAATAGCATCTATTTTATTAGGAAAACATAAAATAAATTACCATCCCTCGGTAGACATTGGAGATTACGTTATTGTAACAAATGCAGAAAAAATTTGTTTAACAGGATTAAAAAGTAAATTAAAAGTATATTTTTCTCATTCTGGTCGACCTGGCGGGGCAAAACGAGAAACTATTATTTCACTTCGGGAACGAATTCCTGAACGAATTATTGAAAAATCAGTGAAAGGTATGTTACCGAAAGGACCTTTAGGCCGAACGATGTTTACAAGATTAAAAGTATATAGTGGATCTCACCATCCACATGCAGCACAAAATCCTGAATTAATTAATATATAAAAATTTTTATGACTGGGAAATTCGAACTGATTCTTCAAAAAGATAAAATTGGTGTTGGTAAAAGAAAACAATCTGTTGCAAGAGTATTTTTAGTTCCTGGAGAAGGTAAAATTATTATTAATAAAGTGCCGGGTGAAAAATATTTGCAATATAATACAACATATTTAACTAATATTTGGGCTCCATTAAAAATCTTAAAATTAGAAAACCAATACGATATTGTTGTTTTAGTAAATGGTGGGGGACTTACAGGTCAAGCGGAATCGATTCAATTAGGACTTGCACGTTTATTATGTAAAATGGAACCACAAAATCGGGCTCTTTTAAAACCTTATGGATTTTTAACACGAGATGCACGTATTAAAGAACGTAAAAAATATGGATTACGTAAAGCAAGAAAAGCTCCACAATATTCAAAACGATAAATTATACAATTATGCCAAAGTCAGATATTCACCCAAAGTGGTTTAAGGATACACCTGTTTTTTGTGATGGAAAACCTATTGGTTTTGTTGGTTCAACTAAACCTGAATTAAATGTTGATGTTTGGTTAACTAAACATCCTTTTTATACAAATTCACAAACGATTATTGATAGTGAAGGTCGTGTCGAGAGATTTATGAAAAAATATGGTTTAAAATCAATCGAAGAGTAAACAAATCAATATTTTAAGAATTTTATACTTATTTAATATTTTTAAATACATGCCAACAATACAACAATTAGTTCGTTCAAGACGTATACAAATAAATAAAAAAACAAAATCACCTGCATTAGTAAACTGTCCTCAACGTAGAGGAGTTTGTACAAGAGTATATACAACTACGCCAAAAAAACCTAACTCAGCAATTAGAAAAGTTGCCCGGGTAAGACTAACTTCAGGTTTTGAAGTTACAGCTTATATTCCTGGTATTGGTCATAATTTACAGGAACATTCTGTAGTACTAATTAGAGGTGGTCGAGTTAAAGATTTACCGGGTGTTCGGTATCATATTATTCGTGGAGCATTAGATAGCGGTGGTGTTAAAGATCGGACGCAAGGTCGCTCTAAATATGGAGTTAAAAAACCAAAATCGGATAAATAAAAATTTAGGAATTCTAAAGATTTTCTAATATTAAAATAGATAGACAGTCTTTTTTTACAATTCTAAAAAGTTTATTTAGAAAAAAGATTACACACTTCTAAATTAGTAAAAAATCAAAAAATTTTATAATATGTCTCGTCGTAATATATCGAAAAAACGTTTCCCCGAAGCAGATCCAACCTATAATAGTTATTTAGTTAGTTTGTTAATTACAAGAATTTTAAAATCTGGTAAAAAGAATCTAGCTCAAAATATCGTTAACGGCGCATTTGAAATAATTAAAGCAAAAACAAATGAAGATCCTTTAATCGTCTTTGAAAAAGCAATTAAAAATGCTAGTCCAGTAGTAGAAGTAAAAGCTCGTCGTATCGGTGGATCAACTTACCAAGTTCCTATTGAGGTTAGTGGATTCCGAGCTACAAATTTATCTTTACGTTGGCTTATTCAATATTCAAAACAACGTGTTGGTAGAACAATGTCAATCAAATTGGCCAGTGAAATAATTGACACTGCGAATGATATCGGTAATACTATAAAGAAAAAAGAAGAAACACATCGAATGGCAGAGGCAAATAAAGCTTTTGCTCATTTTAGATATTAATATTAACTTTTTAATCTCGCTAAAAGCTTACTTAAATATATAAAAATAAAATAAGGAAACTTAAAAAATGGCACGTGAAAAATTTGAACGTACAAAACCACATGTTAATATTGGTACAATTGGTCATGTAGATCACGGAAAAACAACCTTAACTGCAGCAATTACAGCAACTTTAGCATTAGATGGAAATGCTGAAATGAAAGATTATTCTGATATTGATGGAGCACCTGAAGAACGTGCACGTGGAATTACCATTAATACTGCACACGTAGAATATGAAACAGCAAATCGTCATTACGCCCACGTAGATTGTCCAGGTCACGCGGATTATGTAAAAAATATGATTACTGGCGCTGCACAAATGGATGGGGCTATTTTAGTAGTATCTGCAGCAGATGGTCCTATGCCTCAAACACGTGAGCACATTTTATTAGCAAAACAAGTAGGTGTTCCAGAAATCGTTGTTTTCTTAAACAAAGAAGACCAAGTAGATGATGAAGAATTATTAGAATTAGTTGAATTAGAAGTCCGCGAGCTTCTTACATCGTATGATTTCCCAGGTGAAGAAATCCCAATTTGCCCTGGTTCTGCATTACAAGCAATTGAAGCAATTTCAGCAAATCCAAGTATAAAACGTGGAGATAATCCTTGGGTAGATAAAATCTACGCTTTAATGGATGCTGTTGATGATTATATCCCTACACCTGAACGTGATACTGATAAAACATTCTTAATGGCAATTGAAGATGTTTTTTCAATTACAGGTCGTGGTACTGTAGCAACAGGTCGAATTGAAAGAGGAACACTTAACGTCGGTGATTCAGTAGAAATCGTTGGAATTGCAGATACGAGTACAGTAACTGTTACTGGTATTGAAATGTTCCAAAAAACATTAGATTCTGGTTTTGCTGGTGATAATGTAGGTATTTTATTACGAGGTATTACTCGTGAAGACATTGAACGAGGTATGGTATTAGCTCAACCTGGGACAATTACTCCACATACTAATTTTGAAGCTGAAGTTTATGTTTTAACTAAAGAGGAAGGTGGTCGTCATACACCATTCTTTACAGGTTACAGACCACAATTCTATGTAAGAACAACTGATGTTACAGGTTCTATTACACAATTTACAGCAGATGATGGAACAGTTGTAGAAATGGTAATGCCTGGTGATCGTGTTAAAATGACGGCTGAATTAATCTACCCAGTAGCTATTGAAGATGGTATGCGTTTTGCAATTCGTGAAGGTGGTCGGACTATTGGTGCTGGAGTAGTTTCTCAAATTGTTAAATAATTAAAGAAATTTATGTCAACAAAAACTGATAATCGAATTCGTGTCCGATTAGAATCTTTTAATCATGAACTTTTAAATTCGTCATGTCAAAAGATTATTAGTCTTGCACAAAGTATCGATTTAAATACTGTAGGAACTGTTACTTTGCCAACAGATAAACGTATCTATTGTGTCTTAAGATCTCCGCATGTTGATAAAGATTCAAGAGAACATTTTGAATTACGAATTCATAAACGAATCTTAGATATTTATTACGATACAAATGTAAATATTTTTGATTTATTATCTGAATCAGATTTACCATCTGGAGTTTTATATCGGATATGCTTATCATAATTTAAAAATATTGAGAGTCAAATTATTCTAATAAAG
>Ga0115099_10575199_pt1 | contig 15878 bp, 29 predicted proteins | sample MBTome_FD_89017 | JGI IMG/M metagenome (GOLD analysis project Ga0115099, IMG submission 89017) | Marine eukaryotic communities from Pacific Ocean to study complex ecological interactions - MBTS_20Mar14_M2_3um Metatranscriptome... | ecosystem: Environmental > Aquatic > Marine > Oceanic | place... | reverse complement strand
CCCCATTATATTCAGATATATTAGTCTAATTAAAAGTTAGATTTATATGTAGTTTTTAGATATATCTGACTCACATATGGCTTTGCACCCATATATATATATATATATATATCAGTTAATATAATCTTGTTTAAAGTTTTTTATTTAAAGTAAAATTTTATAAAATACACCAGGCGGTAAATCTGACTGAGTTAATAAATCGAAAATATTTATTGTTGAATCATAATAAATCTCTAAAATTCTTTTATGAATTCTGATTTCAAAATGTTCTTTTGAATCTTTATCAACATGTGGAGATCGTAGAACACAATAAATTCTCTTATCTGTTGGTAATGAAACAATTCCTAAATTATTGAAATTAACATTTTGCATAAGATTTACTATCTTCTGGCATGATGAAGTCAAAAGTTCATGATTGAAAGACTCCAACTTTACACGAATTTTTTCTTTAGTTTTTGTTACCATAAGATATGATTAAGTTATTTAATAATTTTTGAAATTACACCTGCCCCAATAGTTCGACCTCCTTCACGGACAGCAAATCTCATACCCTCTTCAATTGCTACTGGGTAAATTAATTCAGCAGTCATTTTAATTCTATCACCTGGCATTACCATTTCTACAACATCGCCATCATCAGATGTAAATTGTGTAATTGATCCAGTAACATCAGTTGTCCTTATATAAAATTGAGGTCGATAACCCGTAAAGAATGGAGTGTGTCTACCACCTTCTTCTTTAGTCAATACATAAACTTCTGCTTCAAAGTTTGTATGTGGGGTAATTGTACCAGGTTTAGATAGAACCATACCCCGTTCAATTTCTTCTCGAGTAACACCACGTAATAAAATACCAACATTATCTCCAGCATAACCTTCATCTAAGGTTTTTTGGAACATCTCGATACCAGTAATAGTAGTTGTTTGTGTTTCATCTGATAAACCAACGATTTCAACGTTCTCCCCAACTTTAACTACTCCTCGTTCAATCCGACCTGTAGCAACAGTTCCACGACCTGTTATTGAAAAAACATCTTCTATAGCCATTAAAAAAGTTTTTTCAACATCACGTTCTGGTGTTGGTATATATTCATCAACAGCGTCCATTAATGCGAATATCTTATCAACCCATGGATTTTCACCCCGTGTAATTGCTGGATTAGCAGAAATAGCTTCAAGAGCTTGTAATGCAGATCCTGGACAAATTGGAATGTCATCACCAGGAAAATCGTAAGCAGATAATAATTCTCGAACTTCTAATTCTACTAGTTCTAATAATTCCGGATCATCTACTTGATCTTCTTTATTAAGAAATACAACAATATCCGGTACCCCTACTTGTTTTGATAATAAAATATGTTCACGAGTTTGAGGCATCGGACCATCAGCAGCTGATACAACCAAAATTGCTCCATCCATTTGCGCAGCACCTGTGATCATATTCTTTACGTAATCAGCATGGCCAGGACAATCTACATGTGCATAATGACGTTTGTCTGTTTCATATTCAACATGGGCTGTATTAATTGTAATACCACGAGCACGCTCTTCAGGAGCCGCATCAATATCAGCATAACTTTTAGAAACCGCTGTTCCTGATAAAGCTAAAGTAGCTGTAATTGCTGCTGTTAAAGTAGTTTTTCCATGATCTACGTGTCCAATAGTACCAATATTAACATGCGGTTTTGTACGTTCAAATTTTTCGCGTGCCATTTTTAATTCCTTAAAATTATTCTGTTTTTATTTCAATTTTTAAAGCTTTTAGCGAGAATCCAAAATTTTTAATATTTAAAATGAGCAAAAGCTTTATTTGCTTCTGCCATTCTATGAGTTTCTTCTTTTTTCTTTATAGTATTACCGATTTCATTTGAAGTGTCAATTATTTCACTTGCTAGTTTTATTGCCATTGTTCTACCTACTCGTTGACGAGCATATTGTATTAACCATCTTAGGGATAAATTTGTCGCTCTAAATCCACTTACTTCAACAGGTACTTGATATGTAGAACCCCCGATTCTTCGAGCTTTTACTTCAACAACTGGGCTTGCATTCTTTATAGCTTTTTCAAATATAAGTAATGGATCTTGATTTGTTTTTGTACGAATTATTTCAAACGCACTAATCACAATATTTTGGGCTATGTTTTTTTTCCCTGATTTTAAAATTCTTGTAATTAAAAGACTTACTAAATAACTATTATAAACTGGATCTGCTTCAGGAAATCTTTTTTTGGCTACATTTCGACGAGACATAATATCAAACTTTATAAATGAATAAATTTTATTTTTTAATATGATATAGGGTTAAACGAACTATCTATTAATCACTTTTCGGTTTTTTAACACCATATTTTGAACGACCTTGTGTACGATTTTTAACACCCCCACTATCTAGTGCTCCTCTAACGATATGATATCGAACCCCTGGTAAGTCTTTTACACGACCCCCACGAATTAAAACTACCGAATGTTCTTGTAAATTATGACCAATTCCTGGTATATAAGCAGTAACTTCAAAACCTGACGTTAATCGAACTCGAGCAACTTTTCGGATTGCAGAATTTGGTTTCTTAGGTGTTGTTGTATAAACTCTGGTACATACACCTCTTCTTTGTGGACAACTCACTAAGGCCGGGCATTTTGTCTTTTTATTTATTTTAATACGTCTTGAACGAACAAGTTGTTGAATAGTTGGCATATATTTAAAAAGTTTTTTAATGTTTAAATTGAAATTTTATTAACTTTCAGTTAAATTTAATCCATATTTTTTAATGAATCTTTCTACACGACCCTCACTATCAATAAGTGTTTGAGAATCAGTATAAAATGGATGTTTCTTTAACCAAACATCTACATTTAATTCTTGCTTTGTAGAACCCACATAGCAAATAAGCTTCCCGTCACAAAATACGGGAGTATTTGAAAACCAACTTGGGTGAATTTCAGATTTTGGCATATATTTTATATTTTATTTTTATCAATTATCGTTTTGAATATTGTGGTGCTTTTCTAGCTTTTCTTAATCCGTATTTTTTACGTTCTTTAATTCTAGCATCTCTGGTTAAAAATCCGTATGGTTTTAATGTTGAACGGCTATCTTTTTCCAGTTTACATATTAATCTAGCAACTCCTAATTTAATCGCATCGGTTTGACCTGTCAGACCTCCACCTCGAACAAGCGGTACAATATCAAATTGCTTTTCTAATTTCAATTTTTTTAAAGGTGCCCAAATATTATTTAGATATGTGGTATTTGATTGTAAATACTTTTCGCCAGATACTTTATTTATCACGATTGTACCGTTACCAGGGTAAAGAAAAACTCTAGCAACCGCTTGTTTTCTTCTACCAATTCCTATATTTTCTTTTTTCATGATATATCCAAATTTAATATTTATAAAAATGTCACTATTTATTAGTTATTTATTTACTTGTTAATATTCTTCAAATAAAACAGGATTTTGTGCTAAATGAGGATGTTCTGAAGAATCATATATTCGTAGTCGTTTTGGGATTGTAGAACGTAAACCTTTTGGTAACATATTTTTTACAGTATCTTCTATAATCTTTCTTGGAATACGGTTAACTAACTTTTTAAGAGAACTTCCGGGTCTTCCTGGTGAATAAACATGGTATTTTATTTTTGAAGAATCTGCAATTACTTTTTCTGCGTTTATTACAATTATTGAATCTCCCATATCAACTGAAGGATAATAATCAGGTTTATGTTTTCCCTGTATAACTGTTGAAATAATAGTAGATATTCTACCTACAGATTTATTTGTTGCATCAATAATATACCATTTTTTAGTACTATAATTCGAGTTTGGTATAAATGTATCATTCATAAATTTTGTTATTAATTAAAACATTAAGTTAATTATTTTAAAACTATTCCTAACTTATTTTTAAGTTTCATAAAAACTTCATCGGCAGATTTTCTACCAAAATTTTTAAGTTTTTGCAATTTTTCCGGTGAATAATTTAATAAATCTCCAATTGTATTTATTTGAGCTCGTTTTAAACAATTATAAGCTCGAACTGAAAGCTGTAATTCTTCAATAGCAATATTTGTATATGGATCTTTAGGGATTGATAAAATCTCATTATTTGAATCGCTAATATTATCTTTTAATTTGTTCTCAATTATAGAGTTAAAGAATGTACAAATAAACTGTGAAGCTTCCCATATTGCATCTTTTGGTGTAATGCTACCATTAGTCCATACATCAATTAATAATCGCTCTGTTACAAAATCAGAATTTTCATAAACGTTTTCTATTTTAAAATCTACTTTTTGAACAGGCATAAAAACAGCATCTATTTGTAAAAAGTCTTTTGATTTATCTTGAAAAGTCTGACCAGCTAATTTATAGCCAGTTCCATACTCGATTTTTAATTCTATTTCAAGAAAATTATTTGTTGTAATTGTTGCAATGTAATGATTTGGATTTACTACTTCTAAATCTGAGGGTAAATCAATTAAACCAGCTGTAATAACAGCGGGTCCTTGAATCTTTAATCGTCCATATTTACATTCTTGTTTTTTACTACGGAATACAATTCCTTTCAAATTTAATAATATTTCAAGAATGTCTTCTCTAACACCAGTTATTATTGAAAACTCATCTTTAATACCAGCAATACGAATAGCTGTGATGCTTACCCCACCCAAATCACTTAATAACACTCGACGTAATAAATTTCCAATAGTTATCCCTTGTCCAACACGTAGAGAATTAATCAAAAATTGTCCATATAAAATACCCGATTCAGTTTTTTCTGATTTTAGACATTTGATATACGGAAATAGCATATTTTATAATTAGTTATAATATTTCAGAAAATAGTTTAAACTCGACGTCGTTTTGGTGGACGACACCCATTATGTGGAACTGGTGTTATGTCTTGAATTGATGTAATTTCAAAACCAGCTCCCTGTATAGAGCGAATAGCTGTTTCACGTCCCGAACCTTGACCTTTAACTAAAATATCAACACTTTTCAAACCATAACTTATAGCTTGAAGTGCTGCATTTTCTGCAGCTGTCTGAGCCGCAAACGGTGTTCCTTTTCGTGCTCCTTTAAACCCTGAACTGCCTGCAGATGCCCATGAAATAGTATCCCCATTTAAATTTGTTATGGTTACGATAGTGTTATTAAATGTAGATTGAATATGAACAGTACCTAATGTGAAACTATTTTTTTCCTTTTTTGATATTGTTTTTCGTATTTTTTGTGCCATAGATATAAGTTATTAATAAATCTTTATTTAAAGAATGAATAAAATTATTTTTTCTTTCCAGAAACAGTTTTTTTACCACCTCGACGTGTTCGAGCATTTGTTCTTGTTCTCTGACCACGAACTGGCAAACTTGTTCTATGTCGTTTTCCACGAAAACAATTAATTTCAATTAATCTTTTAACATTCAATCCATTAAATCTACGTAAATCTCCTTCTAACTTTAAATTCATTTGTTCTAAGATGTCACGTATGACAATAATTTCATCGGTTGTTAAATTTTCTGTTCTCGTATCCGGGTTTATTTTTGCTAATTCAATTATCTTAGTTGCAGACGTTAAACCGATACCATGTATATAAGTAAGTGCGTATGCAACTTTTTTCTTTTTAGGTAAATCAATACCAACAAATCTTACCACTTTAAAAACTCCTTAAAAATTATTAACCTTGACGTTGTTTATGTTTAGAATTTTCACAGATTACCATAACTTTACCATGTCGTTTAATAATACGACATTTATCACACATTTTTTTTACTGAAGGACGAACTTTCATTAGAATTAATTAATTAAAAAGTAAATTGTTTTCTTAATTGAACATATCATTGTAAATATTTGAAAGTAAAATACTTCTAATTTCTCTTGATAAATCGAGTATTACACCAACCAAAATTAACAAAGATGTTGTTCCTAAACCATTAAAGGTTGAAACTTGTAAAATTAGCTCAATTATATTTGGGAATGTAGCTAAAAACGCTAACATTATTGCACCTAGAAATGTTACACGTTTCATTACTTGTTTTAAGTAATAAGTCGTAGCTATACCTGGACGTATTCCAGGTATACTAACAGACATTTTTTGTAATTCACTTGCAATATCTTTTGGATTAAGAATAATATTTGAATAAAATGAACTAAATAGTATTATTAACGTGAAATAGCTTAACCAGTAGATAATTTTAGAAGATCCCATAAAAGATGGAAGAGTTATAATCGGTAATAATCCTAAACTACTTATATAGTTTGGAATAACCAATACTGCCGTTGTCAAAATAATCGGCATGACCCCAGCTTGATTAAATCTCAACGGAATATAATTATTTTTTGGTAATTCCGAAAAAACTGTCTTTGCTTGTGTTAATTGTTTTGAGGAAATTAATGGGATAATTCGTACTCCTTCTTGCAATAATACAATACCATAAACGGCTATAAAAAAAAGTATACCAACTAAAAGTAGCGACAAAAAATCGTAATTTGTACTATTTTCTTGAAATAATTTTCGACCCAAATTTGGTAAACTTGCTATAATATTTGTATAAATTAATAAAGAAGCTCCATTTCCTAAACCATATTCAGTTATAAGCTCACTCAACCATAAAACAATCATTGCACCTGTTGTTAACCAAAGAATTATTTCAAATGCAAGAAATAAATTCCAGTCAAACAACGCTCGTTTTAAGTAGAAAGCAATACTAGTACTTTGAATAATGGCCCACCCTAAAGTGATAATTCGAGTTATTCTGGTTATAGTTCGCCGGCCTTCACTTCCCCCTTCTTTTTGTAATTTCGAAAGTCCAGGTACTATACTAACTAACAATTGTACAAGTATAGAAGCATTTATATATGGAAATATATTTAAAGTGAACAAACCGATTACAAAAATATCATTTCCAGCAAATGTACTAACTAAACTTTTTGTTATAGAATGTCTCTGAATATAAAAAGCTAAATGTCCATGATTTATTCCGGGAACAGGTAAAAAGGTTCCTATACGAATAAAGATTAATAATCCTAACGTTAAGAATAACCGCTTTAATAGTAAATTTTTATCATTAGACTGATTCCTTTCTAGTGTCATTTTTTAATGTTTACAATTTCGAAAGTAATTATTTTGAAAAAAGATCACGCTTTTTTAAAACTTCTGATTTTGTTGTTAAGTTTTTCAGAGTGGAAATTGAAGCGCGAGCATTATTTAATAAATTATCTGATCCTAACTGTTTAGCTATAACATTTTTTATTCCTGCAACTTCTAGTACTGTTCTAACAGCTCCTCCTGCAATAACACCAGAACCTTCAATAGAAGGTCTCATAATTATCTTACAAGCTCCAAAATTTCCGATTACTTCGTGAGGTATACTTAAAGTCTTTGTTAATGGAATTTTAATCAAATTTTTCTTTCCGTCTGTTTTTGCTTTTTTAAAAGCGTTAACAACATCATCAGCTTTCGCAACACCTACTCCAACTTGCCCTTTTTCATCTCCAATAACAACAATTGCTCTAAAACTTAATTTTTTACCACCTTTTGTTACTTTCGATACACGACTAATTTTTATTAATCGTTCAACTAACCGTGAGTCGTTTAAATTGTCGTTAAACCTTGTATTTTTTTTTAATTTATTTGCTTGTCTAATATCAGTATTAGTCATAAAAATCTTAAAGAAATAATATAATATGTTTTAATTTTTTTTTAAAATTGTAAACCTCCAGAACGAGCACCATCTGCTAAAGATTTTATTCTTCCATGATATAGATAACGGCCACGATCAAATACAATTTGTTTTATATCTTTTTCTAAACTTAATTTTGCCAATTTCTCACCAATTAATTTTGAAGCCTCACATGTTCGACCATTTGAAACTAAGAGTTTAATTTCTCTATCTAATGTCGAACAAGAAACAACAGTAGTAGAAGTTCTGTCATCAATTATTTGGGCATATAAATTTTGGTTAGAACGATAAACTGATAATCTAGGTCTTTTTAAATTACCTTTTATTAACCCTCTTAGACTTTCTCGTTTTAATTTTTTATATTTTTCAGGCTTTAGCTTTTTATTTTTGTTCTTAAGCTTTAATAACACTCTTTTTGAAAATTTCATAATTTTTTTTAATTTTATAAATTAAGTGCAAGTTAAAAATTTGTAAACACTATTTCTTTCCTGATTTTCCAGCTTTTCGTTTCACAATTTCGCCTTCATAGATTATACCTTTTCCTTTATAAGGTTCTGGAGGTCGCCATGATCGAATATTCGATGCAAATAAACCTAAATTTTCTTTATCACATCCTTTTAAATTTAGTGTTGTGTTTTGTAAAATTTCAACAGAAATCTCATTAGGTATAGGAATTTCAACGGGATGGCTATATCCTAAATTTAGGGTAAGAACGTTGTTTTGAACTGATGCCCGATATCCTACACCTTTTAAAAGTAGAGTAATTTTAAACTGCTCTGAAACTCCAATAAACATATTATTTATTAATGTTCTGTATAATCCATGTAATGCACGATTTGTTCGTGTTTGATTCTTTAAACCAACTATTAAAAGACTATCAGTTTGTTTAATTTCAATAACATCTGGAATTGTTTTTTCTAATGTTCCAAATTTCCCTTTAACTGTAAGAACATTTTCATTTGAAACAAAATCTACGTTTTCAGGTATTTTAATAGGTAATTTTCCAATACGTGACATATAAAATCTCCACTTACCAAATATAACATAAAACTTCACCGCCAATACCAAGTTCTTTCGCCTTTAAGTTTGTCATTACTCCTTTTGATGTTGAAATAATAGCAACTCCTAAGTTTCCTAAAACTCTTGGTAAATTCTTTGAATTAGCATACACACGTGAACCTGGTGTACTTATTCGCTGAATCTTACTAATAACAGGTTGTCTTATTTTTCCTTTATATTTTAAAAAAATAAGTATGTATTTAAAAGAGCCTTCATCATAGGTTTTAAAATCTTTGATAAAACCTTCGTCTTTTAAAATGGAAGCAATAGCTGATGCCATTTTAGTTGCAGGAATTTGAACAATTTGATGTTTAACTAAGTTAGCATTTCTTATCCTTGTTAACATATCCGAAATTGTATCTGTAACCATTTATTTAAATATCCTTTTTAAAAATAAATTATTCTTGTGACCATCTTTTTCTTTTTCTGCGTAAATGTTTCTTTCGATCCCAAAGTTGGCTTATTTCAGACAAAGAAGAATATTTTTCATAATAACCATAATCATTTAAAGGGAATCGTAAGAATTTAAATAATATAAGTCCGTTTAATAATTTGGAAAATGTATCCTTTTTTGGTAATGATGAAGATAAAACAATAGTAATATTTAACCCTTGAGTTTGGTCAACATCATCATAATCAATTTCTGGAAATACTAATTGTTCTTTTAGACCTAAAGTATAATTACCAGCTTTGTCAAAACTTCTGACTGATAAACCACGAAAATCACGGATTTGTGGAAATGTAAAAAAGATTAATTTTGTTAAAAATGAGTACATCTTTTCACCACGTAGAGTTACCGATAGACCAAGTTCCATATCTTCTCGAACTTTAAAACCAGCGATTGACTTTTTTGCTTTAGTTATTGTTGGTTTTTGTCCCGTAATTGATCGAAACTCTTGAATATTTTTTTTTAGTATATTCGTGTTTTGTGCTGCTAATCCTAATCCACGATTGATTTGAATTTTCTTTAATTTTGGAATTTTATGCGGGTTACCGAATAATTTGGAATTGTTTTTTATTAATGTAGGTGTAATACCTTCAACATACTCGCTTTTAATATTTTCGAGTAAATAATGCATTTCAGAGATATCTTCTAATGAATGCTGCTTTATCATATTATCACAATTTGTTTAATTTAATTTTACGTTTGAATGATGAATTGGAGCTTCAATTTGTTTAATTTCACCAATTTCATTTTCTTTACTTGGTTTTAAATGCTTAAACTTTAAGTTTATACCTTTAATTAAAATTTTACCTGTGTTGGAAGATATTTTTAAAACTTCTCCAGTTTTATTTTTATCTGAACCAGAAATAATTTTTACCGTATCACCAACTTTAATATGTATTTTTTGAAGTTTTTTCATTTATAAAACCTCCGGTGCTAAAGAAACAATTTTTGAAAAGTTTTTATCACGGATCTCACGAGCAACTGGTCCAAATACACGGGTTCCTCGTGGATTACTGTCTAAATTTACAATTACAGCAGCATTATCATCGAATCGAATATACATTCCGTCTGAACGACGAATTGCCTTAGATGTTCGTACAACGATTGCACGTACAATGTCAGAGCGTTTGATTGGCATATTTGGAATAGCTTCTTTAACAACCCCAATAATTGTATCACCAACCTTAGCATATTTTTTGTTTCCACCTAGAACTCTGATACACATAATTTTTTTGGCACCAGTATTATCCGCGACTGTTAAAATAGTTTGAGGATATATCATAAAAATAAGAATTTGTTTTTTATTAATTTAACGATGATTTTGATAAAATTTTAATTATAGTCCAACGTTTTTTCTTACTTAATGGTCGAGATTCTTGAAGTAAAACTTGATCCCCAATACTACAAACATTGTTTTCATCGTGAGCTAAATATTTTTTTGTTTTTGTAATTGTTTTTAAATAGATTGGATGAGCATATCGATTTTCAACTTTTACGACAATTGTTTTTTGCATTTTATTACTTACAACAATACCAATTTTTTCTTTTACAGGCATTTAAAACTCCTAAAATTTACTAAAACTCTATTTTCATATAATTTGATAAAAAAATACTTTTTAAATTGTTTTATCAATATGTTGTTTTGTTTTATTTTTTAATCTTAATGTTAAAATCGTTTTTAAATGGGCTAACTGACGTTTTTTCTCTTTGACTTCATGAGATTTAAAAGATTGACGAGTAGCTTTTTTAAATCGCAAATTAAATAATTCTTTTTCTGTTTTAATAATTGCGCTAGATATATCAGTATTTGAAAATGAAATCATATCTGAAAATTGAGATATCCCCATAGTTTATTCAATATTGTTTCTAATAATAAATTTTGTTTTAACTGGTAATTTATGAGCTGCTAAAGTCATAGCAGTACGAGCAACTTCTTGAGGAACAGAACTTATTTCAAATAAAATGGTTCCTGGTTTTATTACAGCTACCCAATAATCAACAGCCCCTTTTCCTGAACCCATTCTTGATTCTGCTGCTCTTGCAGTTACAGGTTTATCTGGAAAAATTCGAATCCATAGTGAAGCACCACGTTTTGTATATCGAGTTATTGCCCGTCGTGCTGATTCGATTTGACGAGAAGTTATCCAACTAGGTTCTAATGCTTGTAATGCATAATTCCCAAAGGAAATCTCATTTCCTCGAATAGCTTTACCACGCATATGGCCTCGATGATATTTTCTATATTTTGTTCTCTTTGGACTTAATATCATAAATAGTTCTAATTTAATAAATATTTAATTACTTGTTTAAAATTTCATTTTTAAACAACCAAATTTTTATTCCTAAAACACCGTAAATAGTATTTGCCTCTTTAACAGAATAATCAATTTGTGCTCGTAAAGTTTGTAACGGAACACGTCCTTCTCTACTCCATTCACTACGTGCAATTTCTGCTCCATTTAATCTTCCTGAAACCTGAATTTTTATACCACTAACCTGATCCTCTTGGGCAATCTGCATTGCTTCTCGAATTGCTCGACGAAAAGCTATTCTTTCTTCTAATTGTTTTACAATTAAATCGCCTATTAAAGAAGCATTTAAATTAACTCTGTCAACTTCAACAACATTTATTGTAAGTTGTCGATTAATGGGTAAAAACTTTTTGATATCTTTTAATAGAGTTTCGATACCTAAACCATCATTACCTACTAAAGCTCCTGGTCGTCCTGTTTCAATTGTTAAATGTATTTGATCATTAAGACTATTACGATTAATTTTAACATTGGAAATACTAGCAGATTTAGCAATTTTATTTAAATATGTACGAATAATATCATCTTCTTTTAATAGATTGGCGTATTGGTTTAAAGAAGCATACCAAGTTGATTTATGTTCTTGAGTAAAACCTAAACGGAATCCTAATGGATGTGTTTTTTGACCCACAAAATTAATCCTTTTATTTTAAGTAATTTAAGTTTTTTAACCAATTAACTATTTGACTGTAAAATAACAGTTATATGACATGTTGGTTTCAAAATTGAATATGCACGACCTTGGGCACGTGGTCGAATACGTTTTAATTTTGGCCCTTCATTTGCGTACACTTCAGAGATAAATAATTTTCTTTTATCTAAATTATGGTTATTTTGTGCATTAGCAGCAGCAGAGTATAAAACTTGCCAAATTGGCCCGGCTGCTCGATAAGGTATAAACTGTAATATCATTAATGCTTCTTGATAAGATCGACCACGAATTTGATCTAAAATTCTTCTAACCTTATGCGGAGACATTCTAATATACTTTGCTATAGCTTTTACTGATTGTTTTTCATGCATAGACTTTTTTCCTTGCTGTTTAAGAATGTAAAATATAGTTTGTAATCTTAAAAATTTTCTACCAAATAGATTCTTTTTTAACAGGAAAAGCCTTATATTCAAAACCAAAATTTAAAATGATATAATAATCATTTTCTAGTTTTTCAGATTTTTTATCTAAAAATTTATTTGATTTTTCAACTTTTTTTATATAAATATCATCAACCCAAACTTTTAGAAGATTAGCATAATGATTATTTTCGGCATATGTTACAGCAGAATAAATAATTTGTAAAATAAAAGTTCTTTCTAGATTGTTTGATAAATTTGATAATATTTCGACTGATTTATAAAAAGAGCATTTTCGAAGATTTTTTAAGACTTTTTTCAAATTTTGGGTTATTTTATAATCATATTTAGCATTTAATGTTATATATCCTATAATTGTAGAGTTTTGAGAAACAGCAGAAAAACTTTTTTTTTTTCAAAACTTTTGACATAAATTTTTTATTTAACGTTTCGTTTTTCGGTCTGATTTAATATGAGATCTAAAAGTTCGAGTTGAAACAAATTCTCCTAATTTATGGCCAACAAATTGATCAGATATAAATACTGGTACATGTTGTTTACCGTTATAAACAGCTATTGTATGACCAACCATATTTGGTACAATTGTAGAACTTCTCGACCACGTTAATATAGTATCTTTTTTTCCTTCAGAATTCATCTTATTAATTTTTTTTAATAAGTGATAAGCGACATAAGGTCCTTTTTTTAGAGATCTTGACATATTTTTATTTATATTTTTTATAAACTATGAACGTCGGCGAAGAATGTACGCATTTGTTGATTTTTTCTTTTTTCTTGTTTTCATACCTAATGCAGGTTTACCCCAAGGTGTTAAAGGTCTAGTTCGACCGATTGGTGTTCTTCCTTCACCACCACCGTGTGGATGATCGCATGGATTCATTACTGAACCACGGACAGTTGGACGTTTTCCTAACCAGCGAGTACGGCCTGCTTTACCACTTTGTGTTAAAAAAGCATCATTATTACTCACTTCTCCAATTGTAGCAAAACAATTTTTTCTAACTAATCGAATTTCTTTTGAAGGTAGTCGTAAAGTAACAAAATCACCTTCTTTTGCTAATATTTTAGCAGAGGTACCAGCAGCACGAACAATTTTTCCTCCGCTCTTTGGGATTAATTCAAGATTATGAACTGAAGTTCCTAATGGAATTTCACTTAAAGGTAACGCATTACCAATAGAAATAGATGATTCTGGTCCTGAAATTACTGTATCCCCTACTTTTAAATTATTTGGGTGTAAAATATACCGTTTTTCGCCATCTTTATAATGAAGTAATGCAATTCTTGCATTTCGATTTGGATCATATTCAATTGCAAAAACGACAGCTTCTACATTGAATTTATTTCTTTGAAAATCTATTATTCTATATTTTCTTTTATGTCCACCACCTCTATGTCGGATTGTAATGACACCTCGATTGTTTCGTCCTTTGCTTCGTTGATTTTTTCGGATTAACTTTTTTTCTGGTTTGGTTTTAGTAATTTCATTGAATGAAGACAGTACTCGATTTCGCGTCCCTGGTGTATATGATTTATATATGCGAATAGCCATAAATTTTTATTTTTATAATACTTTAGTTTTCTGCAAATAGATTTATTGTATCACTTTCTATTAACGTTACTATCGCTTTTTTATTTTGTGGTTTCCAACCAATATATTTTCCAACACGTTTTTTCTTTTTTGGAATATTACTAGTATTTACTTTTGTTACTTTCACATCAAAAAGATATTCGATAGCAAGTTTTATAGATGTTTTATTCGAATATGGATCGACAACAAAACTATATTGATTATTTTCTAATAATCTTGTTGCTTTATCAGTAATTATTGGGTATTTGATAATATCAATTATTTTATGATTAAATTCGGAATAATTAATCACCATAAACCTCCTGTATTTTCGATAATGCAGATTGTGTTAAAACTATTTGTTCTGCTGCTAATAAGCTAAATGTATTTAAATTTGAAGCTGAACTTAATTCTATATTTTTGATATTTCTACTAGATAATGTTAGTAGTTTTGATTTTTTATCTACGATTAACAATGTTTTTTTATTTAAATTAACGTTACAATTATTAAAAACGTGTAAAAAATCTTTTGTACTAGGTGTTTGTAAAGCGTTTTCAAAATCTTTTATGACTGTTGTCATAATTGAATATTTTCCTGCTAATACTGTTTTTAAAGCTAATTGTCGTTCTTTTTTATTTAATTTATTCTTGATTGTTTTTGGCTTTGGACCAAATATTGAACCACCACCTCTCCATAAAGGAGAACGGTTAGAACCTGCTCTTGCACGCCCAGTTCCTTTTTGACGCCAAGGTTTTCTACCACCACCGCTTACTTCACTACGAGTTTTAGTTGAAGAAGTTGATTGTTTTTTAGCCAATAAATGTCTTATTAAATCTTTATGAACTAAATAATTACCAGAACTTTCAAGAACTGAAAGAGATAATGTTTGTTTCGAATTACCTATTACTTGACCGTTTGTATCTAAAATTACATCAAAAGTAAAGGATTTTTTATCTGCCATAAACCGATTTTTCCTAATTTTGTAAATATAAGTAAAACAAATTATTTGGATTTAGTTACAGTTAATAAATTTCCAGGTTTACCTGGAACAGAACCCTTAATAACTAATATGTTTGTATCTTTATTAACTTGAATAATTTTCAGTTGCTTTATTTTAGCTGTTTTATTTCCTAATTGTCCTGCCATCTTTTTTCCTGGAAAGACTCGACCAGGTGTGGTTCCTTGTCCAATTGATCCTGGTTGTCTATGGTTTTTTGAACCATGAGTCATAGGACCACGTGAGAATTTATGACGCTTTTGTAACCCTGAAAACCCTTTCCCTGTACTTTTTCCTGTTATATCAACAAGTTGTCCGATTGTAAATGATTCAACATTCAAAGTTTGACCAATTTCAAACTTGTCTGATGGATCTATTTTAAATTCTTTAAGATATTTGAAAGGCTGAAGATTTGATTTTTCTAAATGTCCTAATTCAGGTTGGGTTAAACTTTTACTAGAAACAACACCATAACCAATTTGAACAGAATCATAACCGTCTTTTAATTTTGTTTTAATTTGTGTAATAACACACGGACCCATTTTTAAAATAGTTACCGGAACGATATTTCCGAATTCATCAAAAATTTGAGTCATACCAATTTTATTGCCTAATAGACTAATAGACACAATATTTCTCCAAGTAAAAATATGAATAGTATTTGTTTTTATAGAAAGTGTCTTGATATTGAGAACTACTTTTATTAAATCTAAT
>Ga0115099_10564640_pt1 | contig 16249 bp, 12 predicted proteins | sample MBTome_FD_89017 | JGI IMG/M metagenome (GOLD analysis project Ga0115099, IMG submission 89017) | Marine eukaryotic communities from Pacific Ocean to study complex ecological interactions - MBTS_20Mar14_M2_3um Metatranscriptome... | ecosystem: Environmental > Aquatic > Marine > Oceanic | place... | reverse complement strand
CCTGCTAATCTTGGGTCTTGCTCAATAACATTATCAAGTGCAGTGTTACGTGCTTCGTTAAGTATCCTTTTAGTCTCTGTTACTCGCTCTCCATGAGTGTAAGAATTTAAAGGACTGCCTAACTCTTGTTTACTACCTCTTGCATAATACAAAAGGTCTTGTATCAAGAAATCATCTTTTGCCATTTCAAACATCATGGCATTAAACAAAGGCATTTCTTTACCGTCATAGTCTACCTTAATCATTCTTAAATCTTGATTAGGGAAACGATCATCTCTTGTCTTTTGACGAGTAAAGTTACCAAAGCGTAACTCTTCAAGTTTAGCTAAATAGTCTAATACTTCCATATGCTCAGGACTTCTGCCCTGTGCTAAATCCTCTGGCAACGCTGCACCAAACCCTGTGATTTGAGCATAGGATACTTCCCTTGACATAGGGAAACCTAACGCATCAAAACGTAAAGGTAGGTTGGCGTTGTAAGGATCAATAGTAGCTATTACTTTTTCTGTTATAGTTTTCGGCTGGGTTAATGGAGCATCACCAAAGAAAGCTTCTTGAGTTTTTCTAAATGTACTCGGAACGACAGCTAAACCTTTCTTAGCTACAAGTCCCCAAGCCAAGTCCCAAGCTTTCTCTTTATCTTCTCCATCAGGGCTTTCCATCAAGCCCGCTGCTCTTGTTACAGTTCCTACAGTATCTGTTACACCCTGCGTTAGTGCAGAGTCACGGATAGCTGATAAGGCTGTAGCAAAACCAACACCAATAGCTGCTTTCACTTCATCAGGTAAATAACCTTCTGGGGTGTTGACCCCGCTGATAGCATCTAAGTTAGATTGCTCTTGAAAATCCATATAACCATCAAGCGCGTTTACAACAATCGTTGTAGGAATCCTTAACGGTTCCCACCTAGCGAACGATACTTCTTTACCCCCTTCAAAGAAGAAAGGGTCTTTAATTGTGAGAGGACGCATTGTTGATTTGTTCTTCTCACCTGTCATTGTGTAATCTTTATTAGGGCTTCCTGCGATAGAACCTTCTGCGTACTTAGACATAACGTATAGCATCCAAGCATAAGCAAACCCTGCTTCTGTTCTAGCTCTGGCTTGTCTTGATGCACCGTTAACACCCGCAAGATCATTCCTGAACTGAGGTAGTAACTGGTTTACTGCTGGAGTTAAACGTAAAGACTCATGGAATAGCCACGCTGGAGTACGGAAGAAGTAGTTACCCATAACTTTAGACCAAGCTCTGTGCCTAGTCCAGTTCTCATAACCCGCTGCTGCCTTCTCTGCTATGTTACCATCCTTGTTAAAGTCTCTCTTATATAAAAGAGTCTGTACTGCGTCTAACGCCTCTTCACCAAGTTTAGCTATCTTGTCAGCTTCCTTAATCATTTGTTCAGCTAACTGTTTGCCTTCTGGTGTGCCTTCTTTGAGAAGGTTGTTTGCGTTATCACGTAGCTCTTTTACAGTTACAGTATCGTTAAGGGTTTTAAATGCACCCTCTCCATACTTATCTACTTTTTCTTTTACATACGCATTAAGCTTTTCACCTTTAAGTCCCTTACGAGTACCAGCTTCATAAATAGGTTTTAGTTTAGCTTCCGTAATTGAGAAGTCGTAGCCTTTATTAATCTCAGCTTCGATGTTATCATCAATGTACTTTTCTAACTTCTTACCCTTAAGACCTTTCTTCAATCCTTCATCGACTAGCCTGTCCATGCCGTCTGCTGTCAGTGCAGCTACAGCGGCTATCTCTTGGTTGAACGCATCAGAAGCAGCAACTAACCTTGGGAATGTTCTAAGGTGTTTTGCAGCAACTGCTGATCCAAAGATGGTATCAATCTTAACACCACCATCAAGGAATCTTGCAGTATCTCGTGTAAGGAATGTTTGTTCAAAGTCTGACGAAGCTCTAGCTGATTTCCATGCAGCTGCAACAGCCCCTTTCATTTGAGCATAGATGCGTAAGTTCTTCTTCCATGCCATTCTGTTAAGAGGGTCAGATATAATAGTGTCTAGCATTGGGTAGAAAGCTACCTTCATTGCTGGGAACACTGTGTTAAAGATAAATGTAGAGGGACTAAAGACACCTGAGATAGAAGCTTCTAGGAACTTATCCCAGCCTGTACTTTCAGGTTTTACACCCGCTGTACGCTTAAGGTGCATTGCTTCAAGCTTTTCTATAGTTTCGTTAAACTCTGGGTCTTTATCTCTTTGTAAACGTAGCTCGTTAGCTTTATCAAAACCACCTTCAGGTAGCGCATGGGCTTCGTCAATCTTAGCTTCATACTTATCTAAGATTCTTTGTAACTTTCTATTAAGAACTTTTTCATGTGCATCATCAACCATAGCCTCATAGTTAAAATCTTCACCTTTTTCAGCGGCTAAGTTTTGACGATATGTTTGAAACTGTTTAATTTCATTTAGGTTTCTACCTGAATAAGCATTAGCGTGTTTTGCTAACTGGTCAGTGGCGTTAACTACATCATAAGCTTTAACTAAATCGTTTTGTAAAATTGTTCTTTCTTGGTCTGTAATGTTTTTAGTAAGTAACCCTTCTATGACTTCAACATCATAACCAGCAAGTTCGTTAGCACCGTTTATCTGGTCTAGCACTTCTGAGTATTCTTTAGGGTTGTGCCGCTCAGTTTCAAAATCATTTAAAAACCTATTTAAAGAATCTTGAGGGTCTCTCTTCATCTCTGAAAAGATTGTATGAGCGTGTACAAACATATTAGGACTAATACGTGCTTTAGGTGGACGAGGATCAGAGGTGTCTTTAACTTTAGGCTCTTCTTTCTTAACTACCTTCTTACGCATTGTCTTAGGCTTGTTGTACGTAACTTCTACTTCTGTATCACCAAACTTAGCCTTAGCTTTAATGTTTGCTCTTATCTGTGCTGCCTGACCATCAATGTCTTTAACACCAGCATCTTCTAAGAACTTTCTGTACTCTTTATAATACTTACTTTTATTCTTACTTCCCATTTGGTAAAGTGTACGCGCTATGTCATCCCCAAAGATTAAGTCTATACTTTGATCTCCGTAGTTATAACGTGGCTGTGCACCTCGTAACCCAGCAGGAAGTTTAGGAGCAATAAAGGCTACTGTTTCATAACCGCTCTCTTCTGCGTTAGCTCTATCCACCTGATCCTTAACAAGCTTATCAATTTCAGCTGGAGTTAGGTCATCATCTACAGCTCTAGTAATTAAGGTCTCAGCTTCAGCTTTAGCATCAGCTAGTTTCTTTTCAGCTATGATTTGTTTTTGAACCGCTGCCTTTTCTTGTTTGATTTTCTCTGCTGCTATTTTAGGCTCATAGTATTTACTAGCTATTTTACTAACGCCCATATCTAAGGCAGTACCTACCGCTGCACCGCCAACAAGACCAAACGATCCCATTATTAATGTACGTGATACGTCATACTCTTCTTGTGCTCCAGCATCTATACGTACATCTTGCATCATGTTATCGGATGCCATAGCGTGTGCTGCTGTTTCAAAACCAGCAAGTGCTGCTGTTCTTTTACGAGCTGAGTTAAGACCAACTTTAGATGCAGCATTGACAGTAGAAGCTGTAGCTTTTTTAAGAGACGCTTTAATTGTTTCTCTTGTAGCTGTCTTCATTGCTAACTTAGCAGCTTGTCCTGCAACCGCAGTCCCACCTAATGTTGCCAAACCTATAAGGTTAGTTACATCTGTAACAGACTCCCACGCAGCATCACCAAAAGTGTGCCAACTAGAGTTCGTTGCATCGTACTGATCTAGCATATAAATAAAAGCTTCTTTAGTTTGTTGGTCAGCCTTTAGTACCCTAGCAGAGTCTATGGTCATATCGCCTATGTTGTAATTGAACCCTGCCATCTGCTGTAAGCCGTAATCTGCCAGCTTCTCTCTATAGGTAGAGCCTTCGTATCCTTCTAGCTCCTTGTCCCCTTTTTGTGGGACATAACCATAAGTCATCTCAAAGAAGTGCTGAGAGGCACGTATCCAATCATCTTTCATATGGAGGTCGTGCCAATCAACATCCTGTTCGACAGCAGCGTAAGGTGTGTAACCTTGTTGTGCTGTTTCTTCAGGCTCTTGTGTTTGCTCTTGTGAGTTGTTAGAGAGAGCGCGTAGCTTAGAGATCGCATCTAGCTCTGGCTTATCTTCTTTCTTCTCAGATAAAGCGCGTAGCCGTTCGATTGCATCATCTGCCATGTGTAGCTCCTATATTAAGTTATCTATTCTTTACTTCCTCTACAGCTTCTAAAAGCTCTTCAGATAGAATGACCCTAGGATCGCTTTCCATTTTCTTAAGTAAAGACTTTATCTTTTTGTTGTCACGTTTGCCTAACATACCGCCACGATCATTGTAGTCCATCTGTTGCTCGATAAGTGGTATAGCTTCATCTATAATAGGCTGCATTAGTGCGCCTACCTGAGACTCAGATAATTTATTAAACGTGTGCCAATATTCTTTATACTGCTTACTTCTTTTGTTCTGTGTATTAGAAGGGTCTAGCTCAGCTTCTACCATATAGGTTATAGCTTCCATAGCTGAGTTAAGGTCATAGCCAGCTTCCTCAAGAGTAGGCATTAAGTTGTCTATCTCTTCTTGTCGCTGTGCTTCTGCCTCTGCTTCCGCAGCTGCTGCCGCTTCAATCGCAGCTTCTTCCACACCCTTTATTAGTTCCAACTCTTCAGCCGTTGCTTCGCCTTCTGGTATTTTAAAACCATACTCGATGAAGGATTTTCTAAACTCTGGTCTTTCCTTGTTATTACCTTCATTCCATAAAGCTAGGGCTTCTTCTTCTTTTGTAAGCTTGGGCGTGTCTAAAGGGTCAGGTGTTATGGGGTTGCCGTTTAAATCAACTCTATCAGTACCTGTATTTTTAGATAAAAGTTTAGCGTCAATAGCGGCTTGTAAGTCAGCTTGTGCTAACTTAGCCACTTGCTTCTTCTGTACGTTATTTAAGACACCCCACTTATTGTCAACCTTAGCATCATAATAATGTTGCTCGTAGGCTTCTCTATGAAGGTCTGACATTTCTAACTGGAAAGCACTTCGTCTTGATTCGTTATTCTTCCCAGCGGCTCTGTCTATGTTACCTTGTATAAGAACAGTAGCTTTACTAGAAGCAGACTCAGAACCACCCGCAGTGTAGAAGCGCAAGGTATCAATACCAACAAGGTTAGCGTCCATGTTAAGCACTAACGCTTTAGCATCGCCTTCAATAAACATTCCGTTAATCCCTTCAACATAGGTATTAAGTCCTGCCTTATCTAAAGGTATCTGCTTGCCGTTGTGTAGTACATCGTTACCTTCCAAATCTTTTAACACAGGGTTCTCTGAACCTTGTTGAGCGTAAATAGAATACTCTAACTGATCTTGAAATATATCAGCATTTATTGATGACTTAGAACTACTAATAGACAGTTGCTCGTTCCACTTCTTAAGTGTTTCTTTTTCAGTGAAGGTGAGCGGAGGGCTACCTAAAGGGTCAGCATCGTATGCGTCTTGTTTTTCCTGTAGCGTACCATCTTGAGCGTCTGTTTCAGCTTGTATAGAGTCTAAGGAAGATTGTGTAATTATATCACGTTTAGCTTTATCTTTCTCAGCGTCTAATTGATCTACTAATTCAATACGAGCTTGTTGTAGGAAATATAGAGAAGCTTCATCTTGATACTCAGCTGGTACATTCTCAAGGAGGTAAGGGTTCTTAGTCGCTTTAGCAGCAGCTATGATACTTTCTCTTGTGAACTTTTTAGCAAAGTAAGGGTCTACTGTAACACCTGCTTCTGTTTTAAATTCTTTGATGTGTTTTTCAGTATCTGCCCAGACATCTATCGCTATGCTTTTTCTTAGGCTTACTTCCTTTGCAGGGTCAAAAGCATCTGACTCTTTTAACTTTGTAAACTCTGCGTGACGTTCTGTTACAATCCTAGCTACACCGCCTTTAAAGTTATCTTCTACTTTCTTTTCGTTATGGGCAGTTGTAGCCTTAGCCGCAGTGTTCTGTACTCGTTGAGTTATTTTAGTCCAACCCTGATTGTAGCCCATTAATTCATGTGCATCTAAACCACTTATAACTTCTACACCGTCATAGTAACTTTCCATGTGGGTTGTTAACTTAGCGGGGTCTAATAATGCATCTGCTGGAACACTAGCTTCTGCTAGTAACCCTTGACGCTCCGCTCTTGCAAGCCCGACATCCCGCTTAACTTTTGTTTGGAATCGTAAAGGTAGCTCATGGAACTTATCTGTACCGAATACAGGATTACCTTTTGTATCCTCTTCAATCTCAGCAGCTGTAATATCCGCAAGCTCTGATTGGAGTTGTCTAACGCGCTCTTCACTTTGTTTAGCTTCTGATTGTAAGTAACTACCACCTAGTGAAGCAAGAGCCTCAAGAGCCTTAGCTGTTTGCATCTTACCACTACGAGCAAGCTTCTGCTCTGCTGATTCAGACTGCACAAACGTATCTACTTGTTGCGCTCTCTTCTCGTATTGTTTGGTTTGGACAGCACGAGCAAAGTCAACTGTTTCTGCTAATGATTTACTCATCTACTCCCCCTCTGATTTCGGGACTGGTTTATTTTTCTGTATGGTTGAGTAGTTAGCACCAGCCGCTAGACCCGTTTGAGCACCTTGCGACACAGCTCCTAATATATCACCAAACCCTACACCAGCACCTTGCGATACTGAGTTGATTCTTGAGGTATGTGTGGACTGTGCTCCTAGACGCTGTTCGTTTAGCTGTGCTACTTCTCTTCCTAAGTTTTGTGTTAGCATAGTGTTGGCTTCTAAGCCGCGTCTTACGATGTTCTCTTGCGCTGCTACCGTACTATTACCTTGTACTCCTGACTCACCCCCCGCTACTACAGCTCTTGCTAGTAGTTCACGAGATTGCAAGTCATTGGCTATTTGTTCTTGTGCAGCAGCCTCTTGTGCTTGAGACTCCTGTAAATTAATTTGTCTATCGGCATCCATCTTAGCTTGATTAGATGCTCTTACGTTTTCTTCGTATGCTGCGTCTTGTGCATCACTGGCGGCTTGCTTTGCCATAATACCACCAGCAGCACTCGCTATGCCGAGTGTAATTGATACTGGATCACACATTATTTTTAATCCTCACAAATTGGTAGAAAGGTTGCCTCCCTACACCGTGTTCTTTTATTAAATCAATAAACTGGAAGCCGAGTGATTTTAACCATCTCTTCGACACTGTATTATCAGCGTGTACGTAGTTAAGCAGGAGCGGGTAGTCGTTGTTAATCTTCTCTACCCACTCTATTGCTTGTGGTATAAATTCTTTCTTAGTGTCTATTAACTTGTCTGTCCCTAATAACCAAGGACTGCCAAAGTTTTTACAATCTGCCACACCAAACATTCCCACAATGCTTCCATCTTCATGGATTATGGAGTGACACTCTTTGGAAGCTTTGAAACTAGCTTGGAGTGACCTTAAAGGGTTTAATCCGTTACTAGCCATAACTTCGTTAGTATCTTGTTCTCTCATAAAAGGAGCCATCTCTCGACAGTCTCCCCAGTTTGCGGGTCTGTAGTGGTGTGTCATAATTATAGTCTCTGGTTTCTAAGTGTGACAAACCCTTCCCATTCTGCGCTTTGAAAAACACAGGGGAGGTGCGTGTCATTAGTTATTGTAATGTCTGTTTGACTTGCTTGTGATTGTATCCCTACTTCTTGTGTACCGTCTTGTACGACAGTAGAGTAACCTAGCAAGTTATCTATTTGACCTAATGTTCTACCTGTGAAGGTTGTCTTATTAGTATCTCTTCCTGTTGATGTTACATCTACCTCGAAGTAACCTGTGTCATTAAAGTTAAAGGATACTTTACGTAGTTGCAGCCTAGCCATTTTAGTAGCGTCACCCTGAGCTGGTTTAAATATCTGCTCAGACATCTGGTACTTAAATGTGTACGGTTGCCCTACATAGACGTAGTTTTTTACCGCAGCATTTGTTAAGTTACCGTCACCGTTATGGTCTAGTATTTCATTATGTTGTCCGTTTAGATAATCTGATACTTTCTGACGTTCCTCTAAAGAATTACCTTGTCCTACTACTACACCTTTATGGTTAACAAACTGCGTATACTCATCAATGCCCCACGTAGTTAAAGCTGCTGCTGACTGTGCGCCTAGGATATACTTTCTGTGATCTAGGAGTACGTCTTGTTCAGAGCCTCTAACTAGTCCTTCATTTGCTGTTATCTTTAAACTGTTTATGCCAAACCGTACATTAGACGCACTAGAGCGCATAATAATATTCGTATAGACATTATCAGCAGGTTGAGGGTCTATGACAACAGTGTACGAGCTGTACGTGCTGCCTGATATAGTCACTGGTGTGAGTACAACCATAGGGTTTGCATTAGGATATGGAGCATTCTCTAACGTGAATGTTATGTCTGTTGAACCACCAAAAGGACATCGAGCATTAAAGGTTAACACAGCCCCGTAAGGTGCTTGTATGCGGTGGGTAGCACTAGCAGTTGATGCCCAACCAGCCCATGATTGTCTGTTAGATGGGTTTATGTAGTTTATAGTATCATAATCAGTACCACCAAAACTGTCTGACATATAAATTAGACTGGCAGAGCTTGTAGGAGTTTCTGTAACAGTAATAGCAGAGCTAGAACCAGTTAAGGACATCACTTCATAACTACCATCGGTGAAGGTAAAGTATAAGTCAGCGTTATTAAAAGCAACACTAGCAATACTTTTACTAAACTTCCATTTAGACCAAGAACTTTGTAGTCGCTCTTGTGAGGAGTTATACCACTTATAAACGTAGCACTCTTTCTTATTACTAGAAGTAAGAGCTACAAGCATATCCTCGTTAGAAGATGCTGCAAACTCTCTGATGTTACCTGTAAGATACTCTGGTACGTGTGATGTAATATCTACCGCATCTTTAATTTCTGTATCGTCTCTTGTGAAGAACTCCCGTACTCCTGCATAGCTGCCTGATTTAGTAGCAAAGAATACGCTGTTACCAGCACCAACAGGTGAGGTTGTTAGATCACACTCATACTTCGTTGATTGGTCTACTGTTACTTCCGCTGGTGTTAGCAACTGGGAAGCAGATAGAGTAAACTGGTTGAGGTTTGAGAACAGTAGTAAGTTATCCTGAATAGGTACAGCAGCTTTAAGTTCTGATACTTCGTTCTGGCTGACTGCCACATCAATAGGATCAGAGTCAAGTAGTGAGCGTACTGTTGTTCGGAAAAAGTTGAACTCATTACCTGCTTCACTGAAAATAACATTTTCGCCCGATAGAATACCTAATCGGTTTCTGTGAAAGAAAATATCTGAGATGTAACTAGGCTGGTCTCCGCTCACAAAACTAGGAGCAGGATTGGTATTATCATCGCCAGCCTTACGTTCCTGCCATTCGCCTTGTTCAAAGGTAAAACTTAGATCACCGTTTTGTCTCAACGTGTGTGGCATGGTAGCCTTATCGTAATAATTTACTAGATTATAACCTACAGTTTCTTTCCAGTAACCAGAACCAGCTTCACCTGTAAAGACAACATGGAAGTCATCTTCTTTCTTCTGGTTATCTCCAACTACACCTAATCTAAAACCGTTCTCGCATTGGTTAGGTAAGTCTGTAAATGATTTAGCGTTGCCTTTAAATGCTTTGAGGTTAACACCACCATCATCATCTGTAACTTGGATGTCAAAGTCTTTAATTGTTCCGCTATCTAAAGTGTTAATAATAAAGTAAGGCTCAAAGTTTGGAGTGACAGGTGTTAGATAACCTGCCGAAGAGTCTGATGTTCGCTTTACTAAGACTGCGCCTCTAGTGAGTACCCCTGTTTGCCCGCCTTGTTGTATTATTACAGAGTTCGGTAAATGTATTGTATTATTGTCGTGTCTTTTCCAGCCATTAGTTCCTGTTGAGTCATACGGAATATAATCACCGCCCACTCTAACAGTGAACTCCCCCGCATTTACAGCGGTTGTCGTTAAAGCATTGCCTAGACCGCCAATAACTAAAAGAACGGTATAATCAGCATCGTAAGCAACCGCCCCTCCGCTATACGACCATTCGTTAGAAGTGCCTAATGCAGTAGCAACCGCTGATCGCAAGCTCCCCGTATCGGACATTATCTTACTTACTTTAAGTTCGTTGTCGTTGGTGGTTCCTGCATCAGCTCCACTACCTTGTATAGTGATTTGTTCTATGGAAGATTTAGTAGCAGTAAATTCTTCATCTTCTGTTTTTGATGTTACGGTGCATTTATAATCCCTACCGTAGTTAACACTCTTTAGATAAACTAGAGCCTGATTAACATTGTTCGCTGGGATTATTTTATTAGAGTCCATTTGGACTGCTTTTGCTTTGTTAACAATAAACGTAGCATCAGCAACAGAGGTAGTCGTTATATCTGAAGGTTTCCAAGCTGGTGCGCCAGTAGCATTAGTGAAGTAAGCACTTGCGGCAGTGTTGTCCGTATTGTTAGAATTAGCAATTGCGTTACCATTTGCTAACCAACTACCATGACCTGATTGGTATCGTAAGTTACCCTCGATGTCGTAAACGTGTATTTTTTTTTGTGAGGTAATGATAACATGGTATTGTTCATCATCACTTCGTTTGTACGTGTGGAAAAATGCTGTCTCTAATCCTGATAAGTCTACATAGTCACTTCTAGCGTTTAGGTTTGTGGTGATATTACTAGCTGACCCACTAAGACACTTTAACTGTTTTAGAAACTTTGTAGGTGGACGCTTCTTAAGACCATCAACCACATCTGAGAAACCGTTTTCCTGTACTTCTCCCTGACTCTCTAATCGTAGAGCTGCGGGCTGTTGGCTAACCCCGTTAATGAGGTTAGGTATGTTCTTAGAAACTAGAGCCATTACGTATCACCTTTGTTCCAATAGAACGATCAAGGACACTGGCTGTGCCGTAATCGTCAAATATGTTATAGTCACCGTTGTCACCTTCCATCTCTCTCAGGGCAAACAAGGCTTCTTGTTCGTCATTCCTGTTCATTGCGGATAGGGTATCACTCCCTACAACTCTCTCTTGAAAGATGCGGGCTGATTTAACAGTGATGTATCGTCTCGCCACTTCAGGCAAGTCCGTGAAATCTAATAAGACAACCACATCAAAGGATAGGTCTTTGCCTATGTTAAAGGTGTGTTGTCGTTTGTCGTATATTCTGCTTCCACGTTGTATGTACTCATTCTCAGTGCTTCTGTACTTTGAAGGAGAATCAGCTCTAAGGATATTCTGTGGAAGATTGATATTGCCATCTGAGTCAGCAATAATAGGATAATTAAGTTCGGTGTTGAAGTTCCAGCCTTGAGCTTGAATACTTCTTGAAACTTCATTGAGTATAGTCTCAGCAGTTTCAGCATCTACAAGACCAGAACTCAAAGAGTTAACTGGAGCTTCACCGATAGTAGAAAGCATTGAGTTTACTGCTTCTATTTTAGTTGTAGGAGTTGTCATATTTACCTCAATGAAAAAATAAAGAGAAACACCCCCGAAGGGGTGCTCTCATAAAATGTTACTATACTAGTGAGATAGCAGCCTTACCACGTAGAACATTGTGTCCCATCGCGTATTTAGCAACCATCAAAGTACCTTGACGTTCGATCTGATATTCAGACTCAACACCAAGATCAAGTAGCTTAACAGTAGCGGCAGCATCTTTAGTAAAGATCATACCTTTAACTGCACGAGCCGCTGTGTAAGCAGGATTGCCTGAACCGCCATTAGCAGCAGTGATTTAAGTTGGAGTTGTAGCGGCTGTACCAGCAGGAAGGTGGTTAGACATATAAATCTTAACACCGCCTACAGTTGGAACATTACCGTCAGCAACACTACCGTTACCACCGAAGTCTCGGTTTACAGCGTTTGAAGTAGTACCCATTAGTGCGTAGTACGTAGCTGGGTTAAGTACACAATACTTTTCACCAGATACATCAGCAGCATCGAACTGCTCTAGAGAGTCAATGATTGCGTTAACAATAGCTTGACCTTCTGTTAGAGAAGCTGTTGCAGTAGCAATAGTTTTACGACCAGCGTTAGCTGCCCAGTAACCAGCCTGATCTGCACCAGTAGATAGCTCAGAAGCTTTCTGAATAGTGGTGAAGATGTTTTTATCAGCAGCGTTAGCTAGAGCGTTACCCATTTCTGATGAGTAGATAGAACGCACATCGTAGTGGTTCATTGCTTCATCAATCTTAGGTACGAACACTGAGCTTACCAATAGGTCATCTACAGTTACAGTGATCTCACTGTGGTTTACACTGTCACCATAAATGGTTTGACCAGCTTTTTGGTATGCAGCAGTCGCTGTGCCCACACTTGGGAACTGTGCGCTCTTACCATTTGAGATGGTGCGAGTTCTGTGAAGTGGCATAGCAATGTTCTTCTCTTCAAAAGAGGTTAGAACTTCACCAGCAAATTGCTTAAGAAATAAATCTCGGTTAGTTGCGGCTGCACCGTTGACAGCACCTAGACGCGAAACGCCTGTTAAATCAGTTTTTCCTGACCATGACATAATAATATACCTTTTGTTAAATGTTTAAATGAATGTTAATGTTTAGTCACTTAGCACTTAATCTTTCCGCTTAGATTGTCCCCGCAGGGGTCAAAGGTAATTAATCTTGTGTTCCGTTACTTTTAAAAAAGCCCTCCGAAGAGGGCATAAAGAGACTATTGTACGTTGCTACGACTTAACTTAGCCGTAACAGACTGACGGTATGCTGGATCACTCTTGTATCGAGGGTCTCTCATAGCTTGAGTCACTTCAGACCAAGAGCTATAATTACCGCCTGATGAGGGTGCAGATTGTCCAGCGATTAAAGCTGGGTCAGACCCTTCAGCAGCTTGATACTTTGAGCGTAATCCTTCTACAGCCAGTTTGACCATACCAAGGTCTCCTGAGTCTACAGCTCGATCATAGGCTGCGATTTCAGTTTCACTGAGGTTTTCGCTTGCCCATGTAGTCATCTCACCATAAGACTCTTCTCCTCCAACTATGTTGTGGACGGAGCTTTGATAATCGTTGGCAAGAGCCTCTTGACCCTGTATCCAACTATCTACCAAATTCTTAGGGAAACCAGCATCAGCTAACTTAGAGTAAGCATCCTCTGATAATCCCCCTTGATTATACTCTTCCTGTAGTGAGTTGAAATCAACACCAGCATTCTCTACTGCTTGTTGTACATCACTACCAGAAGGTTGTTCTGTTGTTTCTTCAGTTGCAGCGTCAGGCTCTTCTACATTACCTGTACTTATACCCTCTCCCATTTTTTTCTCTAAATTTGAGTAGGCTTCTGCCATCTGTTCAACATTTTTAAATTTCTCTGGCAACCAATCGGGACGCTCTTCCTTATTAGGATTATTATTAGCTTCTAATTGTTCACCTTTGGCAACCATAGCATCTACGTGCTCTTGTGATTCACCTTGTTCTTCGTGTGTATTCATGTTGTCTGTCATAATAGTCTCTTTTGGTTTTATTTGGTTTTGGCTTTACGCGTTCCTTCAGAAGGTTTAGAATACTTCTTCATGTAGTCTGCGCCTCTAGTTCTCCTAGGTTGCAAGTCTGGGTCTTTCTCACTAAAGTTTCTAAGGTTAGCTTCAGCCTCGTCCCACATAGAGGAAGTTACTTGCTTCCAAAAGTTATACTCCATAGTAGCGGGCAGACCGTGATTGAAAACTACATCAACAATAGGTGTTGCCTTGTTTTTAGGAACGTGTTTGAAGCTCATACCTGTAGCTTTCATCCAAGCTTTATCAATACGCTCCATCGTAGACTTCTTAGCCCACTGGTCTATAGTGTTCGCCTCTCCCTCAGTTAAACTTAACTCAGCTGCTTTCTGTATAGCTGCATCTTTTTTTAAACCTAGGAAAGGTTCGAGCTTGGTTACTAACTCTTCAGGTAAGCCTTTTAGAGATTCCTTAGTGCGACTACCCAGATCAAAACCAGACGCTACTGTAACACCTGAGTGTCCTTTAGCTGTTCCGTCTTTATTCATAGGCACGTAACCAGTTGTCTCAAAACCTTCGTTAGCTTTAATGAAGTCCCAATCAACATTATCAAAAGCAATTTGTGGATTAGCCAGTGCATACGCAATGGTGGCTGTTTGTAAAGCTGTTGCCATTACTATTCCTCCATTGCTGCCTGTTGCGCCATATCAGCAGCACCCTTAATAGCAGGGGATATACCCTTCTCTGCCATTTGCATCATCTGTTGCTGCTGCATCATCTGCTGCTGCTGTTGCTGCTCTTCCATCTTTTGCTCTTCAGACTTAACTAGTCCTTGAGTATCAATACCAAGAGAAGCACCAAGACGATCTAGGTAGTCACTGATGTTTAACTCACTAGCAATGACTTCATTACCTAGTGGCTGTAACATTTGTAAGAACTGACTTAGTTTGTTTAAGTCCTGCCCACGACCAAGAGCTTCAAGACCTGTAACGATCTGCGGCTTGAGCGTGTCTTTAGGGAACTTAGGCATCTTACCTTCCTTCTGCATCTTCGCAAGTAGGAGGTTAACTAAGGGAACTTGGAACTCTTGTGATAGTACAGAGTAGATACCACCAAGAGCAGTCTCTAGTTCTTGTGCCATGTAGCGTACTTCTTCTGCTGTTACTCTCTCAGCTTGTCGTTGAACAGAGCTGTTAAGTAAGAAGGAGTAAGCCAAGCGTTCTGATATAGTGTTCATTGTTTCTTGAGCTACGCGGAAGTCATTAAACTTCTGTGCCTGTAGCGTGGTAACATCTTCAGCAGCACCTGATATGATTGCACCGTTAGGCGCATCAGCAATGCTACGTGCTTTGGTAGTACCGTTAGGTCTAACCATAAATAAAAGTTTAGCACTAGCTGCGCTTCCTTCTACAATGGCAGCCGTTAAAGACTCCAAAGATTTTAGATCACCGACAATCTCTTCGCAAAAAGATCGACCATAATCTTGTCCGTCAATAGCAATGAAACGTAAAGCCATCCAAGGAAGCTTATCTTCAGTATAAGAACCTTTAGTGCTAGGTATCATTATGTTGTGGACTTCTTGGTGTACTTCAAACTTCTTACCCACTCGTCTAATACAAGTGTAGATGTCACATTCTTTTTTGTTAGTGTCAACTTGGTATTCAGGGTTCTCCATCAAAGCCTCTAGGACTTCTTTAGGTAACGCATCATACGCAATAGACTCTTTAACAATAATTTTAAGGAGGTTGCCCATCGTGTCACGTTGAATGACATAACGGTCTAGTCTGAACACTTTCATCCCACTCTTAGGTGGCATATGTACTAAGACATTACCGCTTACAATAAGCTGCTTTAGTGCTTCAAAAGTTGGAACACGTATAGCCTTTGATTCTACTTCTTGTGTCGCGCTTCGTTCTATACGAGCAAGTGCTTCCTCTGCTTTACCCCGCGCATCACCACCTAGTTCCGTTAGATCAAAATCATCAATAGTTAAACGGAAGAAAGATTGGTTAGGTGGCAGCAGTGTCATCAGTAGTTTAGACGCTAGGTTATTAACACCTCTAGCACCTACTGATTGGAAGGGGGTTGTAAACTGAGTAGTGCCTGTATGTCCTTCAGGGGGCATAAGGGTTGGTATAGTTAACTCAGCACAACTACGTGCTCTTGATAAGAACGACTCACGATCTGCTGCCATGTTTTCATATGTCTTGGCTATAGATTGATCGTGAATTTTAAATTCCTTTAGTATTGTCCACCGATGTTAACACCAGTTTTCATTTCAGTTTTGTTATTGGTAGTGGTAAATTGCTTTTCAGGGGTGCGGAGGCTTTGAGCGTAGTTGTTAAATTTCTTTTCTTCCTTTCGCTCTTTCTTTTTATCAATGGCACTTTTTACCATACCGCCTCCCGCTGAACCCAATATTAGACTGGCTGGATCACACATATGATTTACCTATCTTCAAACCAGAACCGCTGGCTTGCCCTTTCACTTGTGCTCCTGAAACGCCTCTACCTAGTCTACCCTTGGCTCCCTTCTTTTTCTTTTTGAGAGCGGTAGCGTTTGAATCTACTGCGTCTTCTAATTCTGAAGGGGCTTTCTCTGGAGGAGGTGGTGGTGCTACTGTTGGTTTGGGGGCGGGTGCTTTTTGACTCATACACATAATTATATCTCTTCTGGTTGATCGTCCTCGTATAGGAGTTCCATACGATTGATGACGGATTGTTGTCCTTGTAAGAAAGCTATATCAATTTCTGATATGCCCTTACGTGTGGGTAATTTATCTGG
>Ga0115099_10361975_pt1 | contig 16427 bp, 31 predicted proteins | sample MBTome_FD_89017 | JGI IMG/M metagenome (GOLD analysis project Ga0115099, IMG submission 89017) | Marine eukaryotic communities from Pacific Ocean to study complex ecological interactions - MBTS_20Mar14_M2_3um Metatranscriptome... | ecosystem: Environmental > Aquatic > Marine > Oceanic | place... | reverse complement strand
CTCGAAATATATTGGGATTAATTGTTTCATTTAAATATTTATATCAATTTATAATACTTAAGGCTAAGTATATAAATTGATATAAATATTTATTCAATTATTAGTATTAAATAATTGAATAAATATTTATAAATAAACTAAGATAAAGAAAGTCGATAAAAGACTCCAGAAGGTAAGTCCGCTTTCGATAATAAATCAAAAATTGGCACTTCTGAATCATAATAAATTTCTAAGATTCGTTTATGAACTCGAATTTCAAAATGCTCTCTTGAATCTTTATCAACATGGGGTGAACGCAAAACACAATAAATGCGTTTCTTAGTTGGTAGTGTAACTACTCCAATAGAATTTAAAGGAGTATTTTGTAAAATATTGATGATCTTTTGGCATGAAGAAACTAATAATTGATGGTCAAAAGATTCTAATCTTACACGAATTTTTGCTTCCATAAAAATTTTTAATTATTTAACAATTTTAGAAACTACACCTGCGCCAATAGTACGGCCACCTTCACGAATTGCGAATCGCATACCTTCTTCAATAGCTACAGGATAAATTAATTCTGCTGTCATTTTAATACGATCACCAGGCATTACCATTTCAACAATAGATCCATCATCTGCTGTGAATTGTGTAATTGCACCAGTTACATCTGTTGTTCGTACGTAGAATTGTGGTCGATAACCTGTAAAGAATGGTGTGTGACGACCACCTTCATCTTTTGTTAAAACATAAACTTCTGATTCAAAGTTTGTATGTGGAGTAATTGTACCAGGTTGTGCTAATACCATACCACGGTCGATATCTTCACGTGTAACACCACGTAATAAAATACCAACGTTATCACCTGCAAATCCTTCATCTAATGTTTTTTTGGAACATTTCAATTCCAGTAATTGTTGTAGTTTGTGTGTCACCAATTCCAACAATTTCAACATTTTCACCAACTTTTACAACACCCCGCTCAATACGACCAGTTGCAACAGTACCACGACCTGTAATTGAGAAAACATCTTCAATGGCCATTAAGAATGTTTTTTCTGTATCACGTTCTGGTGTTGGAATGTATTCATCTACTGCATCCATTAATGCATAAATTTTGTCAACCCATGGGTTATCACCACGACGAATTTCTGGATTTGATGAAATAGCTTCAATTGCTTGTAATGCTGAACCAGGACAAATTGGAATATCATCACCTGGGAAATCATAAGCAGAAAGTAATTCACGAACTTCTAACTCTACTAATTCTAATAATTCAGCATCATCAACTTGGTCTTCTTTATTTAAAAATACTACAATATGTGGAACACCAACTTGTTTTGATAATAAAATATGTTAACGTGTTTGTGGCATTGGACCATCAGCAGCAGAAACAACTAAAATAGCTCCATCCATTTGAGCTGCACCCGTAATCATATTTTTCACGTAATCTGCGTGACCTGGACAATCAACGTGAGCATAATGACGGTTTTCAGTTTCATATTCAACGTGTGCAGTATTAATTGTAATACCACGTGCTCGTTCTTCTGGAGCACCATCAATATCTGCATAATCTTTTACTGCAGCATTACCGTCTAATGCTAATGTTGCCGTAATTGCAGCTGTTAAAGTTGTTTTACCGTGGTCAACATGACCAATTGTACCAATATTAACGTGTGGTTTTGTACGTTCAAATTTTTCACGTGCCATTTTGAGATTCCTTTAAATGTTAAAAAAAATTATATTTTTATCCTTAAGCTTTTAGCGAGAATTTGGATATTTTAGAAATTAATATCTAAAATGGGCAAAGGCTTTATTAGCTTCAGCCATTCTATGAGTTTCTTCCTTTTTCTTAATAGTATTACCGATATCGTTCGCTGTGTCAATAATTTCATTAGCTAATTTAATTGACATACTTCTTCCAGCTCGTTGATGAGCATATTCAATAATCCAACGTAACGATAAATTTGTTGCACGAAAACCGCTAACTTCGACAGGTACTTGATATGTAGAGCCTCCAACTCTTCGAGCTTTAACTTCTACAACAGGACTTGCATTTCGTATAGCTTTTTCGAAAATTGCTAATGGATCTTCATTTGTTTTTTTATTTATAATATCAAATGCTTGATAAACAATATTTTTAGCAATAGTTTTCTTTCCAGACTTTAAAATTCGTGAAATAAGTAAACTAACTAAGTAACTATTATAAATTGAATCGGCTTCTGGAAAACGTTTTTTTGAAATATTTCGACGAGACATAATATAATTTATAAATCTTTTTTTATTAATTTAAATTAAGAAATAATAGTATTTAAATTTCTTAATTTAAATACTATTATTTGTCAGCTTTTGGTTTTTTTACCCCATATTTTGAGCGACCTTGTGTTCGATCTTTAACACCACCTGTATCTAGAGCACCTCGGACAATATGGTAACGAACCCCCGGCAAATCTTTTACTCGACCACCACGAATTAAAACAACAGAGTGTTCTTGTAAATTATGTCCAATTCCTGGAATATAAGCTGTAACTTCAAACCCTGATGTTAAGCGTACCCGAGCAACTTTTCGAATTGCTGAATTTGGTTTTTTCGGTGTTGTCGTATAAACCCGTGTACAAACCCCTCGGCGCTGAGGACAATTAACAAGCGCAGGAGATTTTGTTTTTTTTTTTTATTTGTATACGTCTTGAACGAACTAATTGTTGTATAGTTGGCATAAATTTCTTATAAATAAATTTGACAAATTATTAATCAGTTGTATCTAATTGATATTTTTTCATGAATTTTTCAACTCGACCTTCACTATCAACAAGAACTTGTGAATCAGTATAGAAAGGATGGTTAGCTAACCAAATATCCACTTGTAATTCACTTTTTGTGGAACCAATTAAACAAAGTGGTTTTCCATCACACATAACTGGTGTGTTCTCAAACCATGTAGGATGTATATTAGATTTTGGCATATGTTATAAAAATTAACGTTTTGAGTATTGTGGAGCTTTTCTCGCTTTCCGTAAACCATATTTTTTACGCTCTTTAATTCGTGAATCACGAGTTAAGAATCCCAATGGTTTTAAAATCGGACGATTTTCTTTGTCTATTTTACATAATAATCTTGCAAGTCCTAATTGAATTGCTTCCGCTTGTCCTGTTAGTCCGCCACCTTTAACTAATGCTATAATATCAAAATTTTTTTCTAAGCTTAATTTTTCTAAGGGTGACCAAACTAAATTTAAGTAGCTATCATTATATTGTAAATATTTATCACCAGAAACTTTATTAATAATTAAATTTCCTTCTCCGGGAACTAAAAAAACACGTGCAACTGCTTGTTTTCGTTTTCCTAGTCCAATATTATCTTTTTGAAAAACTAATTCTACCATGAATTTAAATATCTCTAAATATATTATTTTTATTTTGAATTTTCATCAATAAGTTATGAAAATTTTGATTTCTCATTATTTCTTCAAATATATTTTTTATATTTCAACCTAATTAAGTAAGTTGAATATCTTTACTATCAAATGATGTTGTTAAACGGAAATTCGAAATGTCAATCTCAATAGGAGCTTGAGCTTGATGAGAATGATCTTGACTATTAAAAATCCTTAATCGTCTCATCAATCTTTTTGTCTCAGTTTCTGATAACATCCCTTTGACAGCTCGTTCAATTGTTAATTTTGGAAGACAATCTAAAACGTTCTTAATTTTTAAAGAACGTCCAGGTCTCCCTGGTTTATTCACAATATAGTGTTTGCTATCTTCGTTTAAAATAATTGAATCCGCATTTACTAAAATTATATAATCTCCTATATCAATCGATGGATGATAATGCGGTTTTACTTTGCCTTTTAATAAAGCAACAATTATTGTTGCAAGTCGACCTAATTTTTGTCCCTTACAATCAATAATAAACCAATTACGATTTTTGTAATTTTTCGTAGGTAAAAATGTTTTATTTAATGAATTCATAATTTTTGTTAAAAATAAATAATGAAAAATCTTAGTTAATTAAAAAGTCACAAATAAAACCAGTCACTACTTTAAAATAATACCTAATTTATTTTTTAATGTAGAAAACACTTCATCCGCTGATTTTCGACCAAAATTTTTAAGTTCTTGTAATTTTTCTGGAGAATATTGTAATAAATCACCAACGGTATTTATTTGAGCTTTTTTTAAACAGTTATATGCTCGAACAGATAATTGCAATTCTTCAATTGCAATATTAGTATAAGGTTCAATACTAATTGATCGAGTTTTTGTTTCTAATCGATTACTCTTATTTGTATCTTTATTGTTAATTAATAAAGTAAATAAGTCAACAATAATCTGAGCTGCTGATTCTAGAGCATCATTAGGAGAGATACTACCATTTGTCCAAATATCAAGAAATAATCGTTCTGTCATATTGTTGGCAGTATCATAAACATTTTCTATTTTAAAATCTACTTTTTGAACAGGCATAAAAATTGTATCGAGCTGTAAATAATTTTCAGCTTCATCTGAAAAAGTTTGAGATGCTAACTTGTATCCAATTCCATATTCAAATTTAAATTCAATTTCAAGAATGTTAGATGTAGAGATTGTTGCAATATAATGATTTGGATTTACAATTTCTAAGTTTGATGGCAGTTGAATTAAATCAGCTGTAATAACACTTGGCCCTTGAATTTTTAAACGGCCAAATTGTGTATCTTGTGTTTGACTTTTAAAAACAATTCCTTTTAAGTTTAGTAGAATCTCAAGAATATCTTCTCGAATTCCAGGAATTGTTGAGAATTCATGACTTACACCTGCAATTCGAACTGCCGAAATTGCAACTCCACCTAAATCACCTAAAAGTACTCGTCTTAATTGATTTCCAATTGTTATTCCTTGTCCCGGTCTTAAAGAATTTATCAAAAACTGCCCATGACAAGTACCTGACTGAATTTTTTCTGATTTAAGACACTTAATAGAAATGTTATTCATAATTTAATTTATTAGAAATAGAAATTCTTTCTAAACACGACGTCGTTTTGGAGGTCGACATCCATTATGTGGAACTGAAGTGATATCTTGAATTGAAGAAATAGAAAATCCTGCACCTTCAATTGCTCGAATTGCAGTTTCACGTCCTGATCCTTGACCTTTTACTAAGATTTCAACACTTTTCATTCCAGTACTTAAAGCTTCTAAAGCTGCTTTTTCTGCAGCTGTCTGAGCTGCAAATGGTGTACTTTTGCGTGCTCCTTTAAAGCCTGCACTTCCTGCTGAAGCCCATGCAATTGTATCACCTGTCAAATTAGTAATTGTTACTATAGTATTATTAAAGGTTGATTGAATATGAACAATACCATTAGCAAAATTATTTTTATCTCTTTTACTAGTTGATTTTTTAGTTGTTTGTACCATATAAAAATATTACAAATAAAATTATTTTTTCTTACCCGTAACAGTTTTTTTCGCTCCACGTCGTGAGCGAGCATTTGTTCGAGTTCGTTGACCACGAACAGGTAAACTGTTTCTATGTCTTTTTCCTCGATGACAATTTATTTCATTTAACCGTTTAATATTTAAGCCGTTAAATCGTCTTAAATCACCCTCAAGTTTTAAATCGATATTTTCTAACGTTTGACGTAACGCAACTGTTTCTTCAGTAGTTAAATTATCACTTCTTGTCTCAGGGTCAATATCTGCCATTTCAACAATTTTCTTTGCAGATGTGAGACCAATACCATGAATATAAGTAAGTGCATATGCAACTCTTTTATTTCTTGGTAAATCAACACCAACTAATCTGACCATTTTCTAAACTCCTTTAAAATATTATCCTTGACGTTGTTTATGTTTTGGATTTGGACAAATTACCATAATTCTACCATGTCGTTTAATTACACGACATTTATCACACATTTTTTTGACTGAAGGACGAACTTTCATTATAAATTTTTAAATAGTAATTTTTATTTTATTGATACATATTATTATAAATATTAGAATAATAGATATTCTTTACTTCTCGGACTAAATCTAAAATAACACCAGCTAAAATTAATAATGACGTCGTGCTTAATCCGTTAAGACTTGTAATATTTAATGTTGATTCTATAAAGTTTGGTAATGTTGCTAAAATAGCAAGCATTGTTGCTCCGATTAAAGTTATTCGTTTCATTACCTGTTTTAAGTAAAAAGTGGTTTGAACTCCTGGTCGAATTCCAGGGATTGTAACCGCCATTTTTTGTAATTGATCCGAAATATCTTTTGGATTTAAAACAATTGTTGAATAGAACAAACTAAATGCCAATATTAATAAAAAATACCCAATCCAATAAATAAATTTTAATGATTCAAAGTTTATTGGAAGATTAATTTGAGGTAATAAGCCTAAATTACTGATATAATTTGGAACAACTAAAATTGCAGTAGTTAAAATAATTGGCATAACACCTGCTTGATTAAACCGTAATGGAATATAATTATTCGTTGTTACAGAATTTTGGGGTGATGTTTGATTTAATTGTTTTGACGAAAGTAAAGGAATTTTTCTAGATCCTTCTTGTAAAAAAACAATTCCATATAAAGAAACAAATATTAAAATACCAATTCCTAATATTGAAGAAAGAGAAAAATTTTCACTGTTTTCAGATATTATCTTATTGCCAAGATTCGGTAAACTTGAAATGATATTTGTATAAATTAACAGTGATGCACCATTTCCTAATCCATAATCAGTAATTAATTCACTTAGCCATAACACGATCATTGCTCCAGTTGTTAACCAAAAAACAATTTTAATAGCTAATATAGCGTCCCAATCAAATAAGACTTGTTTTAAATAAAAAGCAAGACTAACACTTTGAATAATAGCCCAAGTTAAAGTAATAAAGCGTGTTAATCGATTAATTTGACGCCGTCCTGCTAAATCACCTTCTTTTTGTAATTTTGAAAGTTTAGGTGAAAGTCCTAAGATTAGCTGAACGAAAATCGATGCGTTGATATATGGAAATATATTTAAGGTAAATAACCCAATTACAAAAGTATTATCACCAGAAAATGTACTTATTAAATTTTTAGTAACAGAATGTCTTTGAAGATAAAATGCTAAATCAGTATGGTTAATTTCTGGAACAGGAAGAAATGTACCAACACGAATTAGGAGTAAGATTCCTAGACTTATTAACACTCGTTTGACTATAATATCTTTAATATCTTTATTAATTCTCACTATTTTATTTTTAATTGATATTTACTAAATTAATTTAAATCTAAGTTTCTTTTTTTTGCTACTTGAGATTTTGTTGTTAAATTGTCTAATGCACAAACTGCTGCCCGAGCATTATTTAATAAATTGTTAGATCCTAATTGCTTAGCAATTACATTCTTTACACCAGCGACTTCTAATACAATTCTAACAGCTCCACCAGCAATTACCCCTGAACCTTCAACTGAAGGTCGCATAATTACTTTACAGGCACCAAAAACACCTTCTACGCCATGCGGAATACTTAATGATTTTGTAATTGGAAGTTTAATTAAATTTTTACGTCCATCACTTTTTGCTTTTTTAAAAGCGTTTACTACATCATCAGCTTTTGCAACACCAACACCAACTTGTCCATTTTCATCACCAACTACTACAATTGCGCGGAAACTTAATTTTTTTCCACCTTTGGTTACTTTTGAAACTCGACTGATTTTTATTAATCGTTCAACCAATTTAGGCTCTTGAATACGTCGAGAATTCTTTTTTAATTTATTTAATTTTTTGAAATCGCTACTCATAAAATATATTTAACCTGTATACTTAGTTACAAATTTTAATTTAAAATTGAAGACCACCAGCTCTAGCTCCATCGGCTAACGCTTTAATTCTTCCGTGATATAAATAAGGACCTCGATCAAAAACAATTTTTTTAATATTTTTTTTTAAACTTAATTCTGCTAATTTCTCTCCCATAAGTCTAGACGCATCACACGTTCGCCCATTTGCAAGAGCAAGTTTAATAGAACGATCTAATGTAGAACAAGCAAGTAAAGTTTTCGAACTTGTATCATCAATGATTTGTGCATAAATATTTTCATTGGAACGATAAACTGATAATCTTGGTCTCTCTAAAGTTCCTTTAATTCTACCCCTTAAAGCTTCACGCTTTAATTTTTTATATTTTTCGGGTTTTAATTTTTTATTCTTATTTTTCAATTTTAACAAAGTTCGTTTTGAAAGTTTCATAGTTAGAATTTTTTATTTTTTAAAAGGTAAAAATGTTTGAATTCATAAATTATGAATCAGGCATTTTTTTAAATAAAGTAAATTATTTTGCTGATTTTCCAGCTTTACGAATAATTTGCTCACCTTGATATAAAATCCCTTTTCCTTTGTAAGGTTCAGGACGACGCCAAGCTCTTATATTCGCTGCAAATAAACCTAATAATTCTTTATCACACGATTTTAAATTGATAGTTGTATTCTGAGCAACTTCAACCGAGATCTCTTTTGGAATCTCAATTTTAACAGGGTGACTATAACCTAAATTTAAGACAATTTCTTTACCTTGAACCGCTGCACGATATCCAACACCTTTTAATACCAAAGTTAATTGAAATTGTTCTGAAACTCCTATAACCATGTTATTAATTAATGTTCTATATAAACCATGTAATGAACGATTACTCCGTGAGTCAGATTTTAAACTTACTTGTAATCTTTTATCATCTTCTGTAATAGCAATGATATCTGGAATTTTTGTTTGTAAGGTTCCAAATTTCCCTTTTACTGTAACTTCTGATTCATTATAGTTAACATCAACGTTGTCTGGTAGCGTAATTGGTAATTTACCGATACGTGACATTTTAGAGACTCCTTGTATTTACCAAATATAACATAGAACTTCGCCCCCAATTCCAAGCTCTTTAGCTTTTAGATTTGTCATTACTCCGTTTGATGTTGAAATAATTGCAATACCTAAATTATCTAAAACTTTTGGTAATTGTTTAGCATTTGAATAAACTCTTAAACCTGGTTTACTGATTCGTTGAATCTTACAAATAACAGGATTTCGAGATTTTCCAATATATTTTAATGAAAGTAATAAGTACTTTCTATCGTTTTCAATATAACTTTCGAAATTTTCAATATAGCCCTCTTCCTTTAAAATCTTTGTGATAGCTAAAGATATTTTTGTAGATGGAATTTGGACAATTTGATGTCCTACCATATTGGCGTTTCTAATTCGTGTTAACATATCTGAAATTGTGTCGTTTACCAAAATTCTCTCCTTAACTCTTGGATTTTCGCATTTTTTTATTCTTGTGACCAACGTTTACGTTTTAGATGTTTTTTCTTATCCCAAGCACGATTAATTTCTGGAATTGAGGAATATTTTTCATAATATCCGCAATCATTTAATGGAAAACGTAAAAATTTAAATAGAATCATACCATTTAAAATTTTATCGATTGATTTTGATCTGTAATGTGGTGAACAATTTTCTAGAACGATGTTAATAGTAAAACCTTGAGTTTGTTCTACTTCATCATATTCAACTTCTGGGAATATTAATTGTTCTTTTAAACCAAACGTATAATTACCAGCTTTATCGAAACTTCTTAAAGATAAACCGCGAAAATCACGAATTTGAGCAAATGTAAAAAAGATTAACTTAGTTAAAAACGTATACATTTTTTGACCTCGTAATGTTACACTTAAACCTAATTCCATATTGTCTCGAATTTTAAATCCAGCAATTGCTTTTTTAGCTCTTGTAATAACTGGTTTTTGTCCTGTAATTCGTTCAAATTCTTCAATATTTTTTTTCAGAATATTCGTATTTTGAGCTGCTAATCCAAGACCGCGATTAATTTGAATTTTTTTTAATCTTGGAACAGTATGAGGATTTTGAAACAATTTTGGACTATTTTTTATTAAAATTGGCTTGATCCCTTCATTGTACTCTTTCTTGATATCGCCAAGTAAATTATGAATATCAGCAATTTCTTCTAATGAATGTTGATTTAGCATATTAAGATACTTCTTTTAAATTTAATCTCACATTTGAATGATGAATAGGAGCTTCAAATTGTTTAATTTCTCCAATTTCATTCTCTGTATTTGGTTTAACATGTTTAAATTTGAAATTAATTCCTTTCACAAGAACCTTTCCTGTTTTCTTATTAATTTTCATAATTTCACCGGTTTCATTTTTATGAAAGCCAGAAATAATTACAACGATATCACCGACTTTTACATGTATTTTTCGTTTTTTTGACATTTATAAAACCTCCGGCGCTAACGAAACAATTTTAGAAAAATTTTTATCACGAATTTCACGTGCTACCGGGCCAAATACACGAGTTCCACGTGGATTGTTTTCCGCATTTACAATCACAGCTGCATTATCATCAAATCGGATATACATCCCATCTGGGCGGCGAATAGTTTTTTTTTGTTCGCACAACAATTGCTCTAACGATATCAGAGCGTTTTATTGGCATATTAGGAATAGCTTCTTTAACTACTGCAATAATTGTATCACCAATTTTTGCATATTTTTTGCTACCACCTAATACCCGAATACACATAACTTTTTTAGCACCCGTATTATCGGCTACTGTTAACATTGTTTGAGGATAAATCATAAAAATATCATTTAACTTATATTAACGATGATTTTGAAATAACTTTTATTAATTTCCAACGTTTTCTTTTACTTAATGGACGACATTATCAACTAATACTTGGTCGCCGATATTACAAGTTTCTAATTCATCATGAGCTAAATATTTTTTAGTTTTCGATAATGTTTTAGAATACATTGGATGTGAATATCGGTCTTCAATTTTTACCACAATAGTTTTTTGCATTTTATTACTAATTACAATACCAATTTCTTGCTTGACTGGCATTCAAAACTCCTTAAATTTCTATTGAATAGTATAATTTCTACCATTTAATCTTAACTAGCGATTAAGTTGTTAATTTTTCTTTCTGCTCAAGATCTTGTAATCTTGATGTTAAAAGTGTTTTTAATTGAGCTAAGCGACATTTTGCAAATTTTATTTCATGTGATTTGAAATTTTGACGTGTAGCTTTCTTAAAACGTAAATTAAATAATTGATTTTCAGTTTCAATAATTGCTTCCGAAATTTCTGCATTTGAAAGTGAAATAATATCAGTAAACTGAGGTACACCCATATTTTTTATTTAATATTTGTCTTTAATAATAAATTTTGTTTTTAATGGTAATTTATAAGCTGCTAAACTTAAGGCACCTTTTGCAACCTCTTCAGGAACAGAACCTATTTCAAAAATAATTGTTCCCGGTTTTACTACAGCTACCCAATAATCTACAGCTCCTTTACCGGAACCCATTCTTGATTCGGCTGCACGAGCTGTTACAGTTTTATCAGGGAAAATTCGAATCCATAATTTAGCTCCACGTTTTGTATATCGCGTAATTGTTCTTCGAGCTGCTTCGATTTGACGTGATGTGACCCAATTCGGTTCTGTTGCTTGTAAACCAAAATTTCCAAAGCAAATTTCATTTCCACGGGTTTTTTTGTCCGCGCATACGTCCACGATGATGTTTTCTATATTTTGTTCTTTTTGGACTTAACATAACAAATTAATTTAATAAATTATAATCTTTCTCAATTTTTTAAAATTTCTTTTATTTTGATAAGATTTCACTTTTAAATAACCAAACTTTAATTCCTAAAACGCCATAGATTGTATTTGCTTCTTGTGTTGCATAATCAATATCGGCACGTAAAGTTTGTAAAGGTACACGACCTTCGCGAATCCATTCACTTCGAGCAATTTCTGCCCCATTTAAACGTCCAGAAACTTGAATTTTAATTCCATTTACATTTTGTTTTTGAGCACGTTGTAAAGCTTCACGAATTGCTCGTCTAAATGCAATACGTTTTTCCAATTGTTCAGCAACTAAATCAGCTAGAAGAGAAGCATTTAAATCAACTTTTTCTACTTCAAAAACGTTAATTGTAAGTTGACGATTTTCTGGTAATATTTTTTTAATATTAGTTAGTAAATTTTCAAGTCCAGCGCCCATATCGCCAACTAAGATTCCTGGTTTTCCAGTTTCAATATTTAATTGAATTTGATCGTTTAATCCATTTCGATTAATTTGAACATTTGCAATACTATTTGCTTGTGCAATTGTATTGATGTAAGTTCGAATTTTGTCGTCTTCTTCTAAAATATTGGCATATTGATTAAAATTAGCATACCATTTCGATTTGTGTTCTTGGGTAATACCTAATCTAAATCCTAAAGGATGTGTTTTTTGCCCCATAGAATTGATCCCTTATAATTGTAAATTAAATTTATTTTTTGTTTTTTAATTAGTTGCTTTCATAATAACGGTAATATGGCAGGTTGGCTTTAAAATTTTATATGCTCGACCTTGAGCACGTGGCCTAATTCTTTTTAATTTTGGTCCTTCATCTGCAAATATTTCATCAATGATTAGTTTCTTTTTATCTAATCCATAATTATGTTTTGCATTTGCTGCCGCCGAGTGAACTACTTGCCAAATAGGTCCACCAGCATCATATGGAAGAAATTCTAAAATCATTAATGCCTCTTGATACGAACGACCTCGAATTTGGTCTAGAACTCGTCTTATCTTATGAGGTGACATACGAATATATTTAGCTACTGCTTTGACTGATTGGTTGTCTGACATAAATAAGTTTTAATATGTAATATTCAATAAATATTCAATAAAAAGATTGAACTTTTAAAAAAACTGAGCGTTTGAACATTCATAGTTTTTCATGAATCTAATCAAAGAATAAGCGTATCTTTAAAAAATCTTTAATAGTAAATTGAAATTTACCATAATGAATATGATTTTTTAGGAGGTATCGCCGGTATATATAAAAGTTTGATTGTTATATAGCTAGATTGCTCAAAATTTGATGAGTCATTATTAAGAAACTTATTAACTTTTAATACTTCATTAATGTAAATCTCATCAATCCAAATATCAAAAAAGTTAATAGAAAAATTGTTTTGTAATGAAAGAACAGGTGAATACAAGATTGCTAAAAGATTATCTCGTTCAATTGGATTTGATTTAAACGAATATAAAATATCGTCAATTGCATCAAAAATATATTTCTTTTGAAAAGTATTTAAAACAAATTTGGCAATTGAAGATAATTTTTTTTCATATCTTATTTGAAATGTTTTCGATCCATTCCAGTCGATTGGATAAGAAAAATTGTAATCTGGAACTTGATCCTTTTTCTTTGATTTACGTTTTTTAGTTATCGAAGATTCTTCTTTACATCGACATCTAGCCTCATAGAGAATTCGATTCATTTCTTAATTTATTTAACGTTTTGTCTTTTTATCAGTTTTAATATGAGATCTAAAATTTCTTGTCGATACAAATTCTCCAAGCTTATGGCCAACTAACTGATCTGAAATAAAAATTGGTACATGCTGTTTTCCATTGTAGACTGCAATTGTAAATCCAATCATATTTGGTAAAATAGTAGATGATCTAGACCAAGTTGTAATTGTAGTATCTTTTTTACCAGCCTTGTTCATTTGATTAATTTTTTTTAATAAATGATAGGCAACGAACGGGCTTTTTTTTAAGGATCTTGGCATTTTTAAAATATTTTTAATTTCTACGTTTTTAAATTATTAAACTGTATTTTAAGAACGTCGACGAAGAATATAAGCATCACTCAATTTTTTTCTTTTTCTTGTCTTAATTCCTAGTGCAGGTTTGCCCCATGGAGTTAGTGGACGAGTTCGACCAATTGGTGCTCTTCCTTCACCACCACCATGTGGGTGATCACATGGGTTCATAACAGAACCACGAACAGTTGGACGTTTACCTAACCAACGGGTTCTTCCAGCTTTTCCACTTTGTACTAAAAATGCATCATTATTACTAACTTCACCAATTGTAGCTAAGCATTCTTTACGAATTAATCGAATTTCTTTTGATGGTAATCGTAAAGTAACGTAATCGCCTTCTTTCGCTAAAATTTTTGCTGATGTTCCACCTGCTCGAACAATTTGTCCACCACGATTTGGAATTAATTCAATATTATGAATCGATGTTCCTAAAGGAATATCTTCTAATGGTAAAGCATTACCAATACTTAGCGATGAACCAGAACCCGAAAGAATAGTATCTCCAACGCTCAAATTTTTTGGATGTAAAATATATCTTTTTTCACCGTCAATGTAATTAATTAATGCAATTCGAGCATTTCTATTTGGATCATATTCAATGGATGATACAATACCTTTAATCCCATATTTATTACGTTTAAAATCGATTATTCTATAACGTTTTTTATGCCCACCACCTCGATGCCGAATAGTAATAACACCTCTATTATTTCGACCTTTATTTCGATGATTTTTTCTAATTAAACTTTTTTCTGGTTTAGTTTTTGTAATTTCACTGAATGCTGAAAGTGCTCGATTTCTTGTACCTGGTGTATATGATTTGTAAAGACGAATACTCATAAACTTGATTCTTTTATTTTATTTATTAATTCTCAGTAAATAAATTGATTACATCGCCTTCAGATAAAGTTACAATTGCTTTTTTATATTGGGGTTTCCAACCAATATACTTTCCAACACGTTTTTTTTTACGTGGTAAACGACATGTATTCACTTTTACAACTGTTACGTTAAATAAATATTCAATTGCTGCCTTGATTGTAATTTTATCTGAATACGGATCTACGACAAAACTATACTGATTATTTTCTAAAAGTCGTGTAGCTTTATCTGTAATAATAGGATATTTAATAACTTGTGCATTACTACGAGAGAAATTAGAAGAATTAATCACAATAAATCTCCTTTATATCATTTATTGCTAATGGAGTTAATATAATTTGCTTTGCTTTTAATAAACTTAAAGTATTGATATTTGAAGCTGAAATTAGTTCGACATTTTTAATATTTTGTGTCGATAGTTTTAATGGAACTGTTTTCTTTGAAACAATTACTAAAACTTTTTGATCTAAATTAATATTACAATCCTGACAAACTTTTAAAAAATTTTTTGTTTTTGGTTCTGTAATTCCATTTTCTAAATCTTCAATAAGTACTATATTATTTTTTTTGTTATATAGTAAAGTTTGTAAAGCTAAGCGTCGTTCTTTTTTATTTAATTTTAAAAGAACTTTTTTTGGCTTCGGTCCAAAAATAACACCACCACCTTTCCATAAAGGTGAACGGTTTGAACCTGCTCGAGCACGTCCAGTACCCTTTTGACGCCATGGTTTACAACCCCCACCTCGAACTTCACTTCGAGTTTTTGTCGAAGTAGTTCCTTGTCTTTGAGAACTAGAGTGTCGTATCACATCTTTATGTAATAAGTAATTCCCTGAGTTTTCAAGAACACTTAACTTTAGTTCATGGCTATCGTTTAATTGTTTTCCATTTATGTCTAATGGAGTATATGTTATAAATTTTTGAATAGTCATACTTTATATTTCAATATATTTATTTTGTAACTTAAGTTAATCTAGTCTGAAGGAACAATACTTAATAAATTTCCAGGTTTTCCAGGAACAGATCCTTTGATAACTAAAATATTTTCTTCTGAATTTATTTGAATAATTTTTAGTTTCTTAATTGTTGTAATTTTGTTTCCTAATTGACCGGCCATTTTTTTACCTGGTAAAACACGCCCTGGTGTTGTTCCCATACCAATTGACCCAGGTGCTCTATGGTTTTTTGAACCATGAGTCATTGGACCTCGAGTAAAGTTGTATCGTTTTTGAAGACCAGAAAAACCTTTACCAATACTCTTACCTCTTACATTTACAAATTCACCTGGTGAAAATGAATCAACCTTTAAGACTTGACCAATTAAAAATTCATCTTCTTCATTTGTTTTAAATTCTTTTAAATATTTTAAGGGTTGAATATTTGATTTTTGTAAATGTCCCAATTCTGGTTGAGTTAATGATTTACTTGAAACATTACCATAACCAATTTGAATGGAATCATATCCATCTTTTGATTTTATTTTGACTTGTGTTACTACACAAGGTCCAACTTTTAAAATTGTAACTGGAATAATATTACCGGATTCATCAAAAATTTGAGTCATACCAATTTTATTCCCTAATAAACCTACAGCCACAGGATTCCTCCAAATTTATTCTATAAATATTAACTTTGTTATTTTTTAACCTGAATTACTAAATCAACTAATTAAAATCAGTAAATTATTTTATCTTTCATATATTCAAAATCTTAGAATAAGTATTACTAATCGAAAGATTCTACGAAGTAGTGCTTAAGTTAAGCTAGGATAAAGATAATCATCTTTTTTCTCGAAGAAAATGGGGTTGAATCTGAGGTATTGTCTTTTAACAGAACAATTAAAATGGACAAAAGATGTCAACATTTTATGAGAATTTTAGTCGTAAAATTTTTTGAATATATT
>Ga0115099_10761253_pt1 | contig 16564 bp, 31 predicted proteins | sample MBTome_FD_89017 | JGI IMG/M metagenome (GOLD analysis project Ga0115099, IMG submission 89017) | Marine eukaryotic communities from Pacific Ocean to study complex ecological interactions - MBTS_20Mar14_M2_3um Metatranscriptome... | ecosystem: Environmental > Aquatic > Marine > Oceanic | place... | reverse complement strand
GTGGAATTGGTAGACACGACGGACTTAAAATCCGTTGCCTAGTGATAGTGCGTGAGGGTTCAAGTCCCTCTGTCCCCATTATACTAAGAAAATTAGAAGATAATCTTTATATTAAATAAAGTTTATCTTCTAATTCAGTTACATAGGAATGTAATATCTTTTTTCGATTAAGTTCTCTTTGTCGAGTAAAAAGTTGAGTATTTGCTATAGATTCACGAATCATAGCGATTTTACCTGTACGAACTAATTCTAAAACTCCAAATTTATTAATCAATTGTTCTAAAGCAATAATTTTTTCTGAGTCTCCCGTAACTTCTAATGTTAAAATATTTTCCGCAAAATCTAAAATTTTAGCTCTAAAAAAAGTTGCAATTTCTAAAATTCTAGATCGATCTTCTAAAGTGGCTAAAACTTTAAATAAAATTAACTCGCGTCGAATATACGGTAGATGAGTTAAATCTTGAATTTTAATTACCGGAAGTAGTTTATACAATTGTCGTGTAATTTGATCCACAATTCGCATATTACCTGGTAAAATAATGATAAGTCTAAAAGTTTTATCATATTCGGTCGATCCTATAACCAAACTATCGACTTTAAAACCTCGTCTTGTTAATAATCCAGTAATTTTATATAGTATACTAGGTTGGTTTTCTACTAATATAGATAACGTACAATCATATTCAATCTGCATTTATTATTTCTTCATAAAAGTTTTTATTAGAAACTACAAATTTGTAAATTTCTAATAAAGATAAATTCTATATAATACACCAGGTGGTAAATCTGAATTAGATAATAAATCAAATATATTTATCATCGAATCATACTGAATTTCTAAAATTCTTCTATGAATTCTTATTTCAAAATGTTCTCTAGAATCTTTATTAACATGCGGTGAACGTAATACACAATAAATACGTTTATTTGTTGGTAATGCTACGATACCTAAATTATTTAATTTAATATTTTGAACAAGATCTATTATTTTATGACATGATGAAATTAAAAGTTCATGATTGAAGGATTCTAATCTTATACGAATCTTTTCAGTCGTTTTTTCTATCATATATATATTTAATTATTTAACGATTTTAGAAACTACACCTGCCCCAATTGTACGTCCACCTTCACGAATCGCAAAACGCATTCCTTCCTCAATTGCTACTGGATAAATTAATTCAGCAGTCATTTTAATACGATCTCCAGGCATAACCATTTCTACAACTGTCCCATCATCAGCTGTAAATTGAGTAATTGAACCAGTCACATCAGTTGTTCTTACGTAAAACTGTGGACGATAACCCGTGAAAAATGGAGTATGGCGACCACCTTCTTCTTTAGTTAAAACGTAAACTTCAGATTCAAAACTTGTATGAGGTGTAATAGTTCCAGGTTCTGATAATACCATACCTCTTTCTATATCTTCACGTATAACTCCACGTAATAATATTCCGACATTATCACCAGCAAAACCTTCATCTAAAGTCTTTTGAAACATCTCAATCCCTGTAATTGTTGTTGCTCTAGTTTCCCCAATACCAACAATTTCAACATTTTCTCCAACTTTAATAACACCTCTTTCGATTCTACCTGTTGCAACAGTACCACGTCCCGTAATTGAAAAGACATCTTCAATAGCCATTAAAAATGTCTTTTCAACATCACGCTCGGGAGTAGGAATATATTCGTCAACCGCATCCATTAAAAGGTAAATTTTGTCTACCCAAGGATTATCTCCTCGTTTTAGATTAGGATCTGCAGAAATTGCTTCGATTGCTTGTAACGCTGAGCCACAACAAATTGGAATATCATCACCTGCAAAGTCATAAGCAGAAAGTAATTCCCGAACTTCTAATTCTACTAATTCTAATAATTCAGCATCATCAACTTGATCTTCTTTATTTAAAAATACAACAATATCAGGAACACCTACTTGTTTTGATAATAAAATATGTTCACGAGTTTGTGGCATTGGACCATCTGCAGCAGATACTACTAAAATCGCTCCGTCCATTTGTGCGGCACCAGTAATCATATTCTTAACATAATCTGCATGACCTGGGCAATCAACATGTGCATAATGACGCTTTTCTGTTTCATATTCTACATGTGCTGTATTAATAGTAATACCACGTGCACGTTCTTCAGGCGCTGCATCGATGTCAGCATACCCTTTAGCAACAGAAGAACCATTTAATGCCAGTGTAGCTGTAATTGCAGCTGTTAAAGTTGTTTTTCCATGATCTACATGTCCAATAGTACCGATATTAACATGTGGTTTTGTACGTTCAAATTTTTCACGAGCCATTTCTTAACTTTCCTTAATAATATAATTTAATAAAGCTTTTAGCGAGACTATACAAAAATCGTTATCAATATTTAAAATGGGCAAAAGCTTTATTAGCCTCAGCCATTCGATGTGTTTCTTCTTTTTTCTTTATAGTATTACCGACATCATTAGCCGTATCAATGATTTCACTAGCTAATTTGATCGACATTGTTCGACCAACCCTTTGTTTAGAATATTGTATAAGCCATCGTAATGACATATTAGTTGCTCGAAAACTTGTCACTTCAATAGGTACTTGATAAGTCGAACCTCCAATACGCCGAGCTTTTACTTCAACTACAGGACTTGCGTTTTTTATTGCCGTTTCAAAAATTGTTAATGGATCTTTATTTGTTTTAGTTTTAATAATTTCAAATGCATTATTTACTATATTTTGAGCTAAATTCTTTTTACCTGATTTTAAAATTCGATTAATTAATAAACTTACCAAATAACTATTATAAGTACTATCTGGTTCAGGAAATCTTTTTTTGGAAACATTTCTACGAGACATATTTTTAAACTTGTAATATTAATATAGCTTTTATTTATCGACTTTTGGTTTTTTAACTCCATATTTGGAACGACCTTGCGTTCTATCTTTTACTCCACCACTATCTAAAGCACCTCTAATGATATGATAACGAACGCCTGGTAAATCTTTTACCCTACCCCCACGAATTAGAACAACAGAATGTTCTTGCAAATTATGCCCAATTCCTGGAATATAAGCAGTAACTTCAAAACCAGAAGTTAATCTTACACGAGCTACTTTTCGAATTGCAGAATTTGGTTTTTTTGGTGTTGTTGTATAAACTCTCGTACAAACCCCTCGACGTTGTGGACAATTAACTAACGCAGGTGATTTTGTCTTTTTTTTTATATCTATTCGTCGTAAACGAACTAATTGTTGTATAGTTGGCATCTCTAAAAAGTAAGTAAATTTGAAATTTTTTAATATTTGTAAAATTATTTGTTGATTGAATTTAATCCATATTTTTTCATAAATTTTTCTACGCGACCTTCACTATCAATTATTGTTTGGGAATCATTATAAAAAGGATGTTTTGTTAACCAAACATCTACGGCTAACTTTTGTTTTACTGAACCCACATGGCCTATAAGTTTCCCATCACAAAATACAGGAGCATTACTAAACCAAGTAGGTTGAATATCAGATTTTGGCATATTTTATACAAATAAATATTATCGTTTTGAATACTGTGGAGCTTTTCTTGCTTTTCTTAGACCATATTTCTTACGTTCTTTAATTCTAGAATCTCGGGTCAAAAGTCCATAAGGTTTTAAAATACTTCTATTTTCTTTTTCAAATTTACAAAGTAGTCGAGAAATACCTAATTGAATTGATTGTGTTTGACCGGTTAATCCGCCACCTAAAACAATTGCGGTAATATCATATTGTTTGTCTAAATTTAAAATTTTTAAAGGATATTTTATAGAGTTTATATAATTTGCATTATATTGCAAATATTTTTCCCCCGGTACTTTGTTAATTATTAAATTACCAGTTCCAGGATTTAAAAAAACTCTAGCAACAGCTTGTTTTCTTTTTCCAATACCAACATATTGTTTCTGAAAAATAGAGTTTGTTACATTGCTCATGTAAATGACTAATAGATAAATTAATATTTGATTAATAAAATTTAATTTGATATTTTTAAAGAAATCATCAAATTAAAGAAAAATTGGGTTTTGTGCTATGTGAGGATGATCGTCAGTTTCATAGATTTTTAATCGAGTCGACATTGCAGAACGTACTCGATTAGGCAACATATTTTTAACAGCACTTTCGATAATTTTTTGTGGAACGCGTTCAACGATTCTTTTTAAAGAGTGACCTGGTCGACCCGGAGAAAATACTCTGAACTTAACATGCCCTTGATCCCAAGAGTCAATTATGATATTTCTAGCATTGATTACAATTATATAATCTCCCATATCTACTGCTGGATCATAGTCTATTTTATGTTTACCTTGTAAAATGGTAGAGATAACTGTAGCAACTCTTCCTAAAGGTTTTTGACTAGCGTCAAATATATACCATTTTTTTGAGGCATAATTTGAGCTTGGTATAAATGTATTATTCATGAAGAAAACTATTTCATATTTAATTATTTAAGAATTATGCCTAACTTATTTTTAAGCGTAACAAAAACTTCGTCAGCGGATTTTCTTCCGAAATTTTTAAGTTGTTGTAATTGTTCGGGAGAATATTCTAATAAATCTCCTATTGTATTTATCTGAGCTCTTTTTAAACAGTTATAAGCTCTAACTGATAATTGTAATTCTTCAATAGCTATATTGGTATAAGGATCTACGCTGGCAGCTGAATCTTCTTTGTTAGATAAGTCTTTTTTATTTTTAATATTATTATCAACAATAGAATTAAATAATTTAATTATAATTTTAGATGCTTGTGATATAGCCTCTTCTGGAAGAAGACTTCCATTTGTCCAAATATCAAGAATCACACATTCGGATACTTTTTTTGAATTTTCATAAATTTTATCTACCTTAAAATTTACTCTTTGAACTGGCATAAAAATAGCATCAGTCTGAAAAAATTCATCTAAATTATCAGAAAAAGTTTGATTGGCTAATTGATATCCTTTACCATATTCGATTTTAAATTCTATTTCTATAATATTTGTTGTAGAAATTGTTGCAATATAATGATTTGGATTAATAATTTTTAAATTAGAAGGTAAGTGAATTGAATTTGCTGTGATTACACAAGGTCCTTGCATTTTTAAACGACCAAATTGAGGTTCATTAATATTACCTTTTAGTACAATCCCTTTTAAATTCAATAAAATTTCAAGAATATCTTCTCGAACCCCTACTAAAATTGAAAATTCATCTCTTACACCAGCAATACGAATTGCTGTGATACTTATACCTCCTAAGTCTCCTAATAATACTCGTCGTAACATATTCCCGATTGTTATGCCTTGTCCTGGATTTAACGAGTTTATTATAAATTGTCCAAATATCATACCAGATTCAGTCTTTTCTGATTTTAGGCATTTTATATAAGGAGAAATCATATTTTAAATATATTTAAAAATTTTTATACATATTAATTTAAACACGACGTCGTTTAGGAGGACGACAACCATTATGAGGAACCGGAGTAATATCTTGGATCGATGTTATTTCAAATCCTGTTGCTTGAATCGATCTAATTGCTGTTTCACGACCTGAACCTTGTCCTTTCACAATAATATCAACTGTTTTAAGTCCAGAATTTAAAGCATCAAATGCTGCTTTTTCAGATGCTGTCTGAGCTGCAAATGGTGTTCCTTTTCGAGCACCTTTAAATCCGGTACTCCCGGCTGAAGCCCAAGAAATTGTATCACCTTTTAAATTTGTAATAGTTACGATTGTATTGTTAAATGTCGAAAGGATATGAACAACCCCATTAGTAAAACTATTTTTATTTCTTTTAGAGATTACTTTTCGAATCTTTTTTACCATGTTAAATATAAGATTACCATATTAAAATTTTTTCAAAATATTATTTTTTCTTTCCCGTAACTGTTTTCTTAGAACCTCTTCGTGTTCTTGCATTTGTTCTAGTTCTTTGACCACGAACTGGTAAACTATTTCGATGACGTTTACCTCTATGACAATTTAAGTCATTTAAACGTTTAATATTTAAACCATTAAACCTTCTTAAATCACCTTCTAATTTTAAATCAATATTTTCTAACTCGTTTCTTAACGCAATTATATTCTCGGTTGTTAAATCATCTGTACGTGTTTCATCATCAATTTCAGCAACTGCAATAATTTTTTTAGCTGACGATAGACCGATTCCATGAATATATGTTAAAGCATACACTACTTTTTTATTTCGAGGTAAATCAACACCTATTAATCTTACCACTTGAGTAACTCCTTTTTATTATTAACCTTGACGTTGTTTGTATTTTAAATTATCCGCTATTACCAGAATTAGACATTTAGTACACCTTTCGTTACGAATGGACAAATTTCTGTTATAAATAAGTTATTTTTAGAGACTTTAATATACGATATATTAGAATCTATCATTATATATATTTGCAATTAAAAGACTTCGAACTTCTCTTGATAAATCCAATAAAACACCAACAAGAATTAATAATGATGTTGTTCCTAAACCATTAAAACTCGAAACCTGTAAGATGGATTCAATAATATTTGGAAGTGTTGCTAATATTGCTAACATAATAGCTCCAAAAATTGTTACTCTATTCATAACTTGTTTTAAATAAAAAGTTGTAGGAAAACCTGGTCTGATTCCAGGTATACTTACAGCCATTTTTTGTAATTCATTCGAAACATCTTTTGGATTAAGAATCAGAGTTGAATAAAAAGAACTAAATATTAATATTAAGCTAAAATATAAAATCCAATAAAGAATTTTGGATGATTTAAGAATATCTGGAACATTTATTGAAGGTAATAATCCTAAGTTGCTTATATTACTTGGAATAACTAATACAGAAGTAGTTAAAATTATTGGAATAACACCAGCCTGATTAAATCTTAATGGAATATAATTATTCTTAGGTAACTTAGAAAAAATAGTTTCATCTTGACTTAATTGTTTAGAAGAAATCAAAGGTATAATTCTTGTAGCTTCTTGTAATAAAACAATACCATAAATAGCAGCAAAAAGTAATAAAACTATAATTGAAATAGAGATAAAATCTAATGACTGTGAGTTTTCAGATATCAATTTTTTACCTAAATTAGGTAAGCTTGAAACAATATTCGTATAAATCAATAATGAAGTACCATTTCCTAATCCATATTCGGTAATTAATTCACTTAACCATAAAACAATCATTGCACCAGTGGTTAACCAAAGAATAATTTTACAAGCTAATAAAAAATTCCAATTGAATAAAGCACGTTTTAAATAGAAAGCAATACTTAGACTTTGTACAATAGCTCCAATTAAAGTAATAATACGAGTTATTTGGGTAATTTTTCTTCGACCTTCGCTTCCACTTTCTTTTTGTAATTTAGATAAATTAGGTATAATATTAACTAACAATTGCATTAAAATTGATGCATTAATATAAGGAAAAATATTTAACGTAAAAAGTCCAATTATAAAAGTATCATCTCCTGAAAAAGTACTTACTAAATTTCTTGTAATAGAATGTCTTTGTATATAAAAAGCTAAATGTCCTTGATTGATACCTGGAACAGGTAAAAATGTACCAATTCTAATAAAGACTAAAATACCTAAACTTAATAAAAGACGTTTTAAAAATATAATATTATCATTAGACTCTTTACGTTCTAGTACCATATTATATAAATTTTTATATTATACTTATTTTAAAATAATATCTCGTTTTTTTGAAACCTGTAACTTCGTAGTTAAATTTTTTAGTCCAGAAATTGTAGCATTAGCATTATTAAGCAAATTATCAGAACCTAATTGTTTTGCAATTACATTTTTAATACCTGCGACTTCTAATACAGTTCTCACCGCTCCACCTGCAATTACACCTGAACCTTCAATAGATGGTCGCATGACAACTTCGCAAGCACCGAATTTTCCTATAACTCGATGAGGAATACTTAATGATTTTGTTATCGGAACTTTTATTAAATTTTTTTTACCATCAGTTTTTGCTTTTTTAAAAGCATTTACAACATCATCTGCTTTAGCAACTCCTAAACCTACTTGACCATTCTCATCGCCAATTATAACAATAGCACGAAAGCTTAGTTTTTTACCTCCTTTTGTTACTTTTGACACTCTGCTAATCCTAATTAGCCGTTCAATAAATTTAGGATCATTCCCATTTTCTTTGTGACGTGTATTTCTTTTTAATTTATTGGGTTGTTTTAAATCAGTATTCATAAAAGTTATTTACTTACATATTTTTTAAAATTACTATTAAAATTCTAAACCACCTATACGAGCTCCTTCTGCTAAAGATTTTATACGACCATGATAAATATAAGGACCTCGATCAAAAACAATTTTAGTCACATTTTGTTTTAGACTTAAGGTGGCTAATTTTTTACCCATTAATTTGGAAGCAGCACATGTTCGACCATTACTATTTTGAAGCTTAATATCTCGATCTAATGTAGAACACGAAACCAAAGTAACCGAATTTATATCATCAATTATTTGCGCATAGATGTTCTGATTGGAACGGTAAACAGAAAGTCTAGGTCTCATTGAATTTCCTTTTATAGAACCTCTTAAACTTTCACGTTTTAATTTTTTGTATTTTTCTGGTCTTAATTTTTTGTGTTTATTTTTCAGTTTTTGTAAAGTTTGTTTTGAGAATTTCATACTTATATTTAATTAAAATTATTCACTTAATAATTCTCTTAGCTAAATTTTATTTTTTACCCGACTTACCAGCTTTTCGATTTATACGTTCTCCTAGATAAAGAATCCCTTTACCTTTATAAGGTTCAGGTGGCCTCCATGACCTAATATTAGCAGCAAATAAACCCAAAGTTTCTTTGTCACACCCTTTTAAATTAATTATAGTGTTTTGATTAACATCGACAGAAATATCAGGTGGAATGGACATTTTAACAGGATGACTGTAACCAAGATTTAAAATAATATCTTGATTTTGAACGCTAGCCCTATATCCGACACCTTGTAAATTAAGAGTCAATTTAAATTGTTCTGATACACCAATAACCATATTATTAATTAATGTTCTATATAATCCTTGCAGAGCATTATTTGTTCTTGTAGTTATTTGTTTTGTTACTTTTAAAATATTATCATTTTGTTCAATATCAAGTCCATTAGGAATTATTCTAACTAATTCTCCAAATTTACCTTTAACAGTAATTTCCCTATTAATATAATTAATATTAACATCAGATGGTATATTTATGGCTAATTTTCCGATTCGTGACATATTAAAAACTCCTTCCAATTACCAAATATAACATAACACTTCACCACCGATCCCTAATTGTTTGGCCTTTAAATTTGTCATTATTCCTTGTGATGTTGAAATAATAGCAATACCTAGATTTCCTAAAACTTTGGGTAAATTTTTAGAATCTGAATAAACCCGTAATCCTGGTTTACTTATACGTTCAATTTTTGAAATAACAGGCGTATTTCTTTTACCTTTATATTTTAATGAAATGAGAATATATTTAAATAAACCTTCATAATAGATTTCAAAATCTTCAATAAATCCTTCTTCTTTTAAAATTGAAGCAATAGCGACTGACATTTTAGTACCAGGAATTTGAACAATTTGATGTTTAACTTGATTTGCATTTCTAATTCGGGTTAACATATCTGAGATAGTATCTGTAACCATAATTTAATAAAATTTATTTTATTTTTATTCTTGAGACCATCTTTTTCGACGTAGATGTTTTTTTCTATCCCAAAATTGATTTACTTCTGAGAAAGACGAATACTTTGTATAATAACCTGAATCATTTAATGGAAACCTTAATAATTTAAATAAAATCATTCCATTTAATAATCGGTTTTTTACATTGGTCTTTTGCGAAGATGATAATACTAAAGTAATATTTAGTCCTTGAGTTTGATCAATGTCTTCATAATTTATTTCTGGAAAAATTAATTGTTCCTTTAGACCTAGTGTATAATTACCAGCCTTATCAAAACTTCTTAATGATAAACCTTGAAAATCTCGAATTTGAGAAAATGTAAAAAAGATTAGTTTTGTCAAAAAAGCATACATCTTTTCACCACGAAGTGTTACCGTTAAACCTAATTCCATATCTTCGCGTATTTTAAATCCCGCAATTGCTTTTTTTGCTTTTGTTATTACCGGTTTTTGACCTGTAATATTAGTAAATTCTTCAATGTTTTTTTTCAATAAATTACTATTTTGAGCAGCTAATCCTAAGCTACGGTTAACTTGAATTTTTTTTAACTTTGGTATTTTATGAGGATTTCCAAACATACTTGAATTATTTTTTTTTAAGACAAGTTTGATTCCTTTTTCATATTCATTTCGTATGTCTGTTAATAAAGAATTTATTTCTACGAGCTCTTGTACCGAATTAGTATTTCGCATAAATTTAAGATTCGTTTTCGATTAATTTTACATTTGAGTGATGAATAGGTGTTTCTAACTTTTTTATTTCACCAACTTCATTTTCTTTATTTGGTTTAATATGTTTAAATTTAAAATTTATACCTTTAACGATAATTTTACCAGTTTTAGGATAGATTTTAGTAATTTCGCCCATTTTATTCTTTTCTGAACCACTAATAACTTTAACATTATCACCTATTCTAAGAATGAACTTTTTAATATTTACCATTTATAAAACCTCCGGTGCTAATGAAACGATTTTAGAAAAATTTTTCTCTCGAATTTCACGAGCGACCGGACCAAAAACTCTTGTTCCTCTAGGATTATTATCTAAGTTTACAATTACCGCAGCATTATCATCAAATCTAATATACATACCATCTTTTCTTCGAATTGTTTTAGAAGTCCTAACTATTATTGCTCGAACAATATCTGAACGTTTGATTGGCATATTTGGTATTGCATCTTTAACTACACCAATAATAATATCACCAATTTTTGCATATTTTCGATTCCCACCTAAGACTCGAATACACATAATTTTTCGAGCTCCCGTATTATCTGCTATTGTTAATAGAGTTTGAGGATATATCATAAATTTTGCATTTAACTCGTTAAAGATGATTTTGAAATAATTTTTACTAATTTCCAACGTTTTCGTTTACTTAAAGGCCGACATTCAGTAATTAAAACTTGGTCACCAATTTGACCTGTTTCCATTTCATCATGAACTAAATATTTTTTACTTTTCACCATGATTTTTGAATACATAGGGTGAGAATAACGATTTTCTACTTTAATAACAATTGTTTTATTCATTTTATTACTTATTACAAGACCCACTTTTTCTTTAACTGCCATAAAGATTCCTTAAAATTTCAAATTTAAGTTAAATATTAGTTCTTTTTGTTATAGTATTTAAAACATTAGGATTTCGTTTTTCAAATGAATCTAATCTTAATGTTAAAATAGTTTTTAATTGAGCTAAACGACGTCTAGTATGCTTAAATTCATGGGGTTTAAAAGCTTGTTGTGTTGCTTTTTTAAATCTTAAATTGAATAATTTATTTTCAGTTTCAATAATTTCTTCGCATATGTCAATGTTCGACATTGATATAAAGTCATTAAGGTTAGATAGAGTCATAATTTATTAAATACTACTTTTCGTAATAAATTTAGTTTTAATTGGTAATTTAGAAGCTGCTAAACGTAAAGCAGCACGAGCCGTTTCTTCTGGAACTGAAGCTACTTCAAATAAAATTGTTCCTGGTTTGATAACAGCAACCCAATAATCAACAGTACCTTTACCTGAACCCATGCGAGATTCTGCGGCTCGAGCTGTTACTGATTTATCAGGAAAAATACGAATCCATAAAGACGCCCCACGTTTAGTATATCGAGTTATGGTACGACGTGCAGCTTCAATTTGACGTGATGTAATCCAAGTAGGTTCTAGAGCTTGTAATGCATAATTACCAAACGAAATTTGATTACCCCTCACAGCTTTTCCCCGCATTCGACCACGATGAAATTTTCTAAATTTTGTTCTTTTTGGACTTAACATAATAAATTGTTTTGAATCATGGTAAATAGATTTTGCACTAAGTTATTTTCACTATTATTTATTTCGATAACATTTCATTTTTAAATAACCAAACTTTAACACCTAAAACTCCGTAAATTGTATTTGCTTCTTTTGTTGCGTAATCAATATCAGCTCGTAATGTTTGTAAAGGTACTCGTCCTTCTCGAACCCATTCTGTTCTAGCAATTTCGGCACCATTTAATCTACCTGAAACTTGAATTTTAATACCTTTAGCTTGCTCTTCTTTAGCAACTTGCATTGCCTGCCTAATCGCACGCCGAAAAGCTACCCGTTCTTCTAATTGTTTTACTATTAATTCAGAAATTAAAGATGCATCTAAATTAACTTTTTCTACTTCAACAATGTTAATAGTTACCTGTTTATTTTTAGGTAAAAACTTTTTAATATTTTTCAATAAAGTTTCAATACTTAATTCACCAGTTCCTACTAATGCACCAGGTCGACCAGTTTCAACAATTAAATGAATTTGGTCATTTAATCCATTTCTATTAATTTTAACATTAGAAATACTAGCGGCTTTTGAAAATTGATTAAAGTATGATCGAATTTGATCATCTTCTTTTAATAAAAGTGCATAATTATTTAAATTAGCATACCATGTTGATTTATGTTCTGTTGTAATTCCCAATCTAAATCCTAATGGATGAGTTTTTTGACCCACAAAATTTATCCTTTTACTTAAAATATAATGTTTAAAAATTTCTAATTAACTTTCGTCTTTAAGAATAACAGTAATATGGCATGTCGGTTTTAAAATTGGATATGCCCGACCCTGAGCACGTGGGCGAATTCTTTTTAACTTAGGCCCTTCATCCGCAAAAATTTGATCAATAATTAAATTTTTTTTTTGTCTAAGTCAAAATTATGTTGTGCATTGGCTGCTGCTGAATGTACAACTTGCCAAACAGAACTTCCTGCTCTATAGGGTAAAAATTCTAATATCATTAAAGCTTCTTGATAAGATCTTCCACGAATTTGATCTAAAACTCGTCGCACCTTTTGGGGTGACATTCGAATATATTTTGCTACTGCTTTTATAGATTTTTTGTTAGACATAGATACTTTTCTTGAGTTTTTATTGATAATTTCAGTATAAATATTGAAATAGTCTGTAATTTTGAGTTTCAATTACCATAAAGATTCTTTTTTCATTGGAAGATCTTTATATTCAAATCCTAAATTAATAATAATATAATAATTAAAACTTAAATGATTAGTCGTATCATCTAAAAAACTATTGGTTTTAGATACTTTTTGAATATGAATATCATCAATCCATAATTTTAACAGATTAGCAGAGTAGTTATTTTCTACATAAGCAACAGATGAATACAAAATTTGTAGCAAATGATTTCGTTCAAAAACATTTAAAACACTAGAGATTATTTCAATTGCTTTATAAAAAGAACGTTTTTGAATACTTTTTAATACTTTTAAAACGTTAAATGATAAATTCGAATTCCATTTTGCATTTAATGTAACATAGGCTAAAGTTAAAGAAGTTTGAGAAACTGTAGAAAAGTGAAAATCTTTACATTTAGGGTGCTTTAAAAGTTTTGGCATAATAAATCTTCTTTAACGTTTTACTTTTTTATCTGTTTTAATATGTGATTTAAATGTTCGTGTAGAAATAAATTCACCTAATTTATGTCCCACAAATTGATCTGATATGAAAATAGGTACATGTTGTTTACCGTTATAAACAGCAATTGTATGACCAACCATATTAGGTAATATTGTTGAACTTCGAGACCAAGTTTTGATTGTATTTCTTTTTCCATCCGAATTCATTTTTTCGATTTTTTCTAATAAATGATAAGCAACGAAAGGGCTTTTTTTTAGTGATCTTCCCATTTTAATGTTTCATTTAATTGTAAATTTTTAATTTTCTATGAACGACGAAGAATGTATATATTACTAGGAAGTTTATTTTTTCTAGTTTTTACGCCTAATGCAGCTTTACCCCATGGGGTTAATGGTCTACTACGTCCAATCGGTGCACGACCTTCTCCACCGCCATGTGGATGATCACAAGGATTCATTACTGAACCTCTTACGGTCGGTCTTTTACCTAACCAACGAGTTCGACCAGCTTTACCACTTTTAATTAAAAATGCATCATTATGACTAATTTCACCTATTGTAGCAAAACATTGTTTTCGAATTAATCGAATTTCTTTTGACGGCAAACGTAAAGTAACATAATTTCCTTCTTTTGCTAATATTTTAGCTGAAGTTCCTGCAGCACGAACAATTTGACCTCCTCGTAAAGGTATTAGCTCAATATTATGAATTGAAGTTCCTAGCGGTATTTTGTCTAATGGTAAAGTATTTCCAATAGACATTGGAGCGTTTAAACCAGAAGTTACAATATCACCAACTTTTAGATTATTTACATGTAGTATATAACGCTTTTCTCCATCGGTATAAGTTAGTAAAGCTATACGGGCATTTCGATTTGGATCATATTCAACTGATGTTACAGTTGCTTTTATATTAAACTTGTTACGTTTAAAATCAATATATCTATATCTTTTTTTATGACCACCACCACGATGTCGTATTGTTATAATTCCACGATTGTTTCGACCTTTATTTCTTTGATTTTTACCGATTAAACTCTTTTCTGGTTTATTTGTAGTAATTTCATTAAATGATGAAAGTACCCTAGTTCTTGTACCTGGTGTATATGATTTATATAAACGAATAGCCATAGAAATATTAAATTATACAATTTTTAAGTTTCAGCAAATAAATTTATTGTATCCCCTTCTGCTAAAGTAACAATTGCTTTTTTATAACGTGATTTCCAACCCATATATTTTCCAACTCTCTTTTTTTTCTTTGGAAGATGACAAGTATTAATTTTTATGACTTTGACGTTAAAGAAATTTTCAATTGAAGATTTAATTGCTAATTTATTGGAATGTGGATTTACAATAAAACTATATTGATTATTTTCTAATAGCCTTGTAGCTTTATCTGTAATAATAGGATATTTAATTATTTCTGAACCATTCTCAAAAAAATCCAAGGAATTAATCACAATAAGTTTCCTTTACTAAATTTAATGCTGATGAAGTTATTAAAATTTGCTTGGCTTTTAATAAACTAAATGTATTTAAATTTAAAGCCGAAATTAATTCTAAATTTTTTATATTTTTAGTAGATAATTTTAATGGAAGTGTTTTTTCCGATACAATTATTAATATCTTTTGTTTGATATCAAGATTACAAAGTTTGCAAAAATCACAAAATTCTTTAGTTTTTGGGCTTTTAATAATCGATTCTAAATTATCTATAATTAATATACTATTTCGTTTATTATATAAAAGCGTTTGAAGAGCTAAATTTCGTTCTTTTTTATTTAATTTCTTAACTATTATTTTTGGTTTCGGGCCGAATATAACACCACCACCTTTCCATAAAGGCGATCGATTGGAACCTGCACGTGCACGTCCAGTACCTTTTTGACGCCAAGGTTTTCGTCCACCACCACGGACTTCACCGCGTGTTTTAGTAGAAAGAGTACCTTGTTTTTTATTTAATTGATGTCTTACGATATCTCGGTGGATTAAATAATTACCTGATTTATCAATTATTTTAAGTGTTAATGTATTTTCGTTATCTATTATTTTACCAGTATTATCCAGTTGATTATATTTAATAAATTTTTGAACAGCCATAAATTATTTCACTTTATTTTTCAATTATTTTGATAATTTAATACTCAATAAATTTCCTGGTTTACCTGGAACTGAACCTTTAACAATTAAAATATTTTCTTCGTTATTTATCTGTACAATTTTTAACTTTTTAATAGTTGAAGTTTTATTTCCCAATTGACCAGCCATTTATTTACCAGGTAATACACGTCCTGGTGTAGTTCCCATACCAATAGATCCAGGAGCTCTATGATTTTTTGAACCATGAGTCATAGGACCAATACTAAAATTATGACGTTTTTGAAGACCGGAAAAACCTTTTCCAGAACTTTTTCCTGTAATATCAATTAGTTCTCCAGGAGCAAATAAATCCAAGTTTAAAACTTGACCTATTTGAAATTCTTCCGGATTATCTAGTCGAAATTCTTTTAGCCATTTTAAAGGCTGAATATTTGATTTCTGTAAATGCCCTAACTCAGGTTGAGTTAAATATTTACTTGATGAATTTCCATATCCAACTTGAATCGCATTATAATTGTTATCTAAAATAGTTTTAATCTGAGTAACTATACAAGGACCCATTTTTAATACAGTAACAGGAACAATGTTACCTGATTCATCAAACATTTGAGTCATACCAATCTTATTGCCTAATAAACCTATAGACACAATATTTCTCCAATAATATATTTTTATTTAACAATCATTATAGAATATAAGAATTTATCTATTTACTAGAATGTTTGTAAGTAAAAAAGAAATTTAAATTACTTCTAATAATTTAAACCATTTCATATTAATTGTCTATATATTACTTATATAATTTTATTTAAGTGGAAATTTCGGGAAATAGTATTTTAAAACCTAC
>Ga0115099_10038102_pt1 | contig 16697 bp, 33 predicted proteins | sample MBTome_FD_89017 | JGI IMG/M metagenome (GOLD analysis project Ga0115099, IMG submission 89017) | Marine eukaryotic communities from Pacific Ocean to study complex ecological interactions - MBTS_20Mar14_M2_3um Metatranscriptome... | ecosystem: Environmental > Aquatic > Marine > Oceanic | place... | reverse complement strand
TGCAAATCCTCTATCCCCAGTTCGAATCTGGGTGCCGCCTACTCTAATTTTTCTATAGTGTTGCTTTTTTTATTTTAAAAATTATATAATCTATTTAGATAAACAGAATAATCTGTACATTTCGGGGATGTGGTGGAATTGGTAGACACGACGGACTTAAAATCCGTTGCCTAGTGATAGTGCGTGAGGGTTCAAGTCCCTCCGTCCCCATTTTAAATATCATATAGTAAAATTATAAGTAAAACTTTGTTTCAAGTTCAGAGACGTGGGAATCTATCATTTTTCGACGGATTGTGTCGCGATCAACTGTATAAAGCTGTCCTGTTGTTAACGATTCGCGGGTTAGGCCTACGGTACCAGTTCGAACTTTTTCTAAGATCCCAAATTTATATAACATTTGCTCAGCCGCAACAATTTTTTTTGCATTCCCTGTGATTTCAAGGGTTATCGTTTTATTTGTATAGTCGATAATATCTAACTCAAATACTTTTGCAATTTCTAAAATTTGTCGACGCTCATCAATTGACGCTAAAAGTTTTAATAAAATTAATTCACGTGTAATAGACGGAGAGTTTGTTAAATTAAAAACTTTAACAGTTGTAAATATTTTATAAAGTTGGCGAGTTAATTGGTCAATTAGACGTAAGTTTCCAGGTAAAACGATTATAACACGAGACAAACCTTCATATTCGGTTGATCCGACAGCTAAACTTTCAATAATAAACCCACGTCGACTTAATAATCCAACAATTCGGGTTAAAATACTTGGTTGATTTTCAACGAGAATTGATAGCGTACATTCATAAGAGTAATCTAATTCCATTTTTCGTGAGTAATAATTTTTAGAGATGTATATTTTTAATACAGTATTATAGTCTCTATAATACTGTATATATATATATAAATTTTTAAGATAAACAAATTCTATATAAAATCCCAGGAGGTAAATCTGATTTAGATAGTAAATCAAACATATTTATACTTGGGTCATACGAAATATCTAAAATTCGTTTATGAGTTCTGATTTCAAAATGTTCTCTTGAATCTTTATTTACATGGGGAGATCGTAATACACAAACAATGCGTTTTTTTAGTTGGTAATGAAACCATACTACATCTATTTACATCATGTGTTTGAATAAGATCAATAATCTTTTTACATGAAGACGTTAAAAGCTCATGATTAAAAGACTCTAATCGTACACGAATTTTCTCATTCGTTTTCATTTCCATAAATTTTTTTAATTATTTAACAATTTTAGAAACAACACCAGCACCTATTGTTCGACCACCTTCACGAATTGCAAATCTCATTCCTTCTTCAATAGCAACAGGATAAATTAATTCAGCTGTCATTTTAATACGATCACCAGGCATTACCATTTCTACAACTGTTCCATCATCAGCTGTAAATTGAGTAATTGAACCTGTAACGTCAGTTGTTCTAACATAGAATTGTGGTCGGTATCCAGTAAAGAATGGTGTATGACGTCCACCTTCATCTTTTGTTAAAACATAAACTTCTGATTCAAAGTTTGTGTGTGGTGTAATAGTTCCTGGTTGTGCTAATACCATACCACGTTCAATTTGTTCACGATCAACACCACGTAATAAAATCCCTACGTTATCACCAGCGAAACCTTCGTCTAATGTTTTTTGGAACATTTCGATTCCAGTAATCGTTGTGTTTTGTGTTGCACCAACACCAACAATTTCAACATCTTCACCAACTTTAACAATTCCTCGTTCAATACGACCTGTAGCAACTGTTCCTCGACCTGTAATTGAGAAAACATCTTCAATTGCCATTAAGAATGTTTTTTCTACATCACGTTCAGGTGTTGGGATATATTCATCTACTGCATCCATTAAATTGTAAATTTTATCTACCCAAGGATTTTCACCACGTTGAATTTCTGGGTTAGCAGAGATAGCTTCAATTGCTTGTAAAGCTGAACCAGGACAAATCGGAATATCATCACCTGGGAAATCGTAAGCAGATAATAATTCACGAACTTCTAATTCAACTAATTCTAATAATTCAGCATCGTCAACTTGATCTTCTTTATTTAAGAAAACAACAATATCAGGAACACCTACCTGTTTTGATAATAAGATGTGTTCACGTGTTTGTGGCATAGGACCATCTGCTGCTGATACTACTAAAATTGCACCATCCATTTGTGCTGCACCTGTAATCATATTTTTTACATAATCAGCGTGACCTGGACAATCTACGTGTGCATAATGGCGAGTTTCTGTTTGATATTCTACATGGGCTGTATTAATAGTAATACCACGTGCACGTTCTTCTGGTGCACCATCAATGTCACTATATGCTTTAGCAACATTTGAACCATCTAATGCTAATGTAGCAGTAATAGCTGCTGTTAAAGTCGTTTTACCATGATCTACGTGTCCAATGGTACCAATATTAACATGGGGTTTAGTACGTTCAAATTTTTCGCGTGCCATTCTTAAAGTTCCTTTAAATTTTAATTTCTATAGTTTTAAGATAATGTTAAAAGCTTTTAGCGAGAATTAAGTTTTTATTTTTTAGTAACGGAAATGTGCAAAAGCTTATTAGCATCTGCCATTCTATGTGTTTCTTCTTTCTTTTTAATAGTATTACCTATGTCGTTTGCTGTGTCAATAATTTCACTAGCTAATTTAATTGACATACTACGACCTACACGTTCACGAGAATAAGTAATTATCCAACGTAAAGCTAAGTTTGTAGATCTAAAGCCACTAACTTCCACGGGAACTTGATAAGTAGAGCCACCAATTCTTCGAGCTTTTACTTCAACGACTGGACTAGCGTTTCGGATTGCTTTTTCAAAAATTAATACTGGGTCCTCATTTGTTTTTGCTTTGATAATATCAAAAGCACCGTTAACAATATTTTGGGCTAAATTTTTTTTACCTGATTTTAAAATTCGATTAGTTAACAAACTTACAAGGTAGCTATTATAGGTAGAATCCGCTTCTGGAAATCGTTTTTTTGAGATATTTCGACGAGACATAATATGAAATATAATTTAAAATTTTATTTTCTTCAAATTTAGATTAAAAGAGTTAAGTAACTATTTATCTTTTTTTGGTTTTTTAACACCGTATTTTGAACGGCCTTGTGTTCTAACTTTAACACCACCACTATCAAGAGCGCCTCGGATAATATGATACCGAACACCAGGTAAATCTTTAACTCGTCCACCACGAATTAAAACTACAGAATGTTCTTGTAAATTATGTCCAATTCCTGGTATATACGCAGTTACTTCAAATCCTGAAGTTAAGCGTACACGTGCCACCTTACGGATGGCTGAATTTGGTTTTTTAGGTGTAGTTGTGTATACACGTGTGCAAACACCCCGTCGTTGTGGGCAATTTACTAATGCCGGGGACTTTGTTTTTTTCTTAATTTGTATACGTCTTGAACGAACTAATTGTTGAATAGTTGGCATATATTTTAAAACTAATAAATAAATATATTGTTATAATTTTTATGTTGTTGAGTTTAACCCATATTTTTTCATAAATCGCTCAACCCGACATTCACTATCAATAAGTGTTTGAGAACTACTATAAAATGGGTGGTTTGCTAACCAAATATCAATTTGTAATTCTTTTTTTGTTGAGCCTACAGTGCATAAAGGTTTTCCATCACAATAAACCATTGTATCTTTAGACCAGGTTGGATGAATATCAGGTTTTGGCATAATATTAATTTTATTTTTATTAACGTTTAGAGAATTGAGATGCTTTTCTGGCTTTTCGTAAACCATATTTTTTACGTTCTTTAATTCGACTGTCACGAGTTAAAAATCCAAAAGATTTTAAGATTGAACGATTTTGTGGATCCATTTTACATAATAATCGAGCAACGCCAAGTTTAATAGCATCAGTTTGACCTGTAAGGCCTCCACCTTTTACTAGTACTACAATATCAAATTGAGTATCTAAATTTAATGTTTTTAGTGGGGCTCTAACTGCATCTAAATAACTTGTGTTGTACTGTAAATATTTCTCTCCAGAAACTTTATTAATAACAAGGTTTCCTTCACCGGGAACAAGAAATACACGTGCACTTGCTTCTTTTCGTCTTCCAAGACCAATTTTATCTTTTTGAAGAATTGTTTCAAATTTAGTATTCATAAATTTTTTTATAAATTGTTAGTAAAATTTTCGATATCATCAACATAAATTGGATTTTGTGCTATATGTGGATGTTGATCACCTTGGTAAACTTTTAATCGCTTTGATAAACGTCGTTTTGCGATCCCATTTGGCATCATTCCATAAATACATCTTTCAATAATTTGTTGTGGAAGACCATTTACAATTCGTTTTAAAGATGAACCAGGTCGTCCAGGTTGAAAGACACGGATACGTTCAATATGACGGTCTACAGTTAGCTGCTCTGCATTTATTAATATGACATAGTCACCATTATCAAGAGCAGGATGATAATAAGATTTAACTTTACCAGATAATAATCCAGTAATTGATGATGAAATTCGACCTAATTGTTTACCTTTACAATCTATTACATACCATTTTTTCTTGGTATGGTCAGAAGTTGAAATAAATGTTTCGTTCATAAAATCTTGATTAATTAAATAAATAATTACTTTAAAACTATTCCTAATTTATTTTTAAGAGTAGTAAAAACTTCATCGGCCGATTTACGACCAAAATTCTTAAGTTCTTGTAATTTCTCTGGGGAATATTCTAATAAATCACCTATAGTATTTATTTGAGCACGTTTTAAACAATTATAAGCACGAACAGATAATTGTAGTTCTTCGATTGCAATATTTATATGTGGGTTTATTGGAGTTATGTTCGTATTTTTTTCTAATTTTTCAATTTCTTGTGTAAATTTATTTTCCATAATTGAACTAAATAATTCAATAATGAATTTTGATGCTTCAGAAACTGCTTCTTCTGGAGAAATACTTCCATTTGTCCAAACATCTAAAAATAAACGCTCTGTGATATTGTTTGAATTATCATAAACATTTTCAATTTTGAAATCGATTTTTTGTATAGGCATAAAAATAGCATCAATTTGTAAAAAATCTTCTGATTTTTCACAAAAAGTTTGTCCGGCTAATTTATAGCCTGTACCTTGCTCAAATTTAAATTCAATTTCAACAAAATTTGAAGTTGAAATTGTTGCAATATAATGATTTGGGTTTACTATTTCTATATTTGGTGGTAATTGTATTGAATTTGCAGTAAGAACTGCTGGGCCTTTAATTTTTAAACGTCCAAAAGAAACGTCTGTAGACGTATTTTTAAAAACAATCCCTTTTAAATTTAATAATATTTCCAAAATATCTTCACGAACACCAGGAAGAATTGAAAATTCGTCACGAACGCCTGCAATTCTAACAGCTGTAATTGTCGTTCCTCCTAAATCACTTAATAGAACACGACGTAATAAATTACCAACAGTTATACCTTGACCGGATCTTAAAGAATTTATTAAAAATTGTCCGTACATAGATCCGGATTCAATTTTCTCTGATTTAAGACATTTGATATATAAATTATTCATAACCACAGTTTAAATTCATTTTAGGATTTTTAAAAACGTGGGTTTTAAACCCTACGGCGTTTTGGAGGCCGACAACCATTATGTGGTACTGGAGTAATATCTTGAATTGAAAGAATTTCAAAGCCAGCACCTTCAATTGCACGAATTGCTGTTTCTCGTCCAGAACCTTGGCCTTTAATTAAAATTTCAACATTTTTCATACCACTACTTAATGCTTCTAAAGCTGCTTTCTCAGCAGCAGTCTGAGCAGCGAATGGCGTCCCTTTTCGGGCGCCTTTAAAACCTGAACTTCCAGCAGAAGCCCAAGAAATAGTATCTCCTGCTAAGTTAGTAATCGTTACAATTGTGTTATTAAATGTTGATTGGATATGAACAACACCTGTAACAAAATTATTTTTATCTTTTTTAAAGGCTGATTTTCTTATTTTTTGTGCCATATTAAATAAAACTTTTAATTATTATAATTTTATTAGAAATGAGATTATTTCTTCTTACCTGTAACTGTTTTTTTAGATCCCCGTCTTGAACGAGCATTTGTTCGAGTTCGTTGACCCCGAACAGGTAAACTGTTTCTATGTCTTTTACCTCTATGGCAATTAATTTCATTTAAACGTTTAATATTTAAACCATTAAATCGACGTAAATCACCTTCTAATGTTAGGTCACTTTCTTCTAAAACTTTTCGTAATGCTACTGCTTGTTCTGTTGTTAAATCATTAGTTCGAGTTTCTTCACTAATATTTGCTGATTTAATAATTTGTCTTGCAGTATTGATTCCAATTCCATGAATATAAGTTAATGCATATGCAACTCTCTTATTTCTTGGTAAATCAACCCCTATTAATCTTACCACGTTGTAAACTCCTTAAAAATATTAACCTTGACGTTGTTTATGTTTTGGATTTGTACATATTACCATAATTTTTCCGTGTCGTTTAATAACACGGCATTTATCACACATTTTTTGACAGAAGGACGAACTTTCATTTTACTTTTCAAATAAATAAATAATTTTTTACTTTGTTTAGTTAAACATCTCGTTATAAATATTGGACAAGATAATACTTCTAATCTCTCTTGATAAATCAAGAATTACACCAACTAATATTAATAAAGATGTGGTTCCTAAGCCATTAAAACTTGAACCTGGTAAAATTGTTTCTATTAAATTTGGTAAAGTTGCAAGAATTGATAACATAATCGCACCTAAATAGGTAACTCTTTGCATTACTTGCTTTAAATAAAATGTTGTTTCAATACCAGGTCTTATTCCTGGAATTGACACAGCCATTTTCTGTAATTCTTTTGATATATCTTTTGGATTTAGGACAATTGTTGAATAAAATGAACTAAATAATAAGATTAAAATAAAATAGCTAAACCAATAAATAAGTTTTGATGATTTAATAAATACTGGAAGTGTAAGTATTGGTAATAATCCTAAATTACTAATATATGTAGGAATTACTAAAACAGCCGTTGTTAAAATAATAGGCATTACTCCAGCTTGGTTAAATCGCAATGGAATATAGTTATTCTCGATTTCAGACGATGATGAAAACGATCGTGTTGTTTGATTTAATTGTTTTGATGAAATTAATGGGACAATTCTTGTCCCTTCTTGCAATAACACAATTCCATATATAGCAATGAAAAAAATGGTTGCAATTGTGAACCAAGCACCAATTGAAAAATCCTGATCTGCTCTTATAAATAAATTTTTAGCAAAGTTTGGTAAATTTGAAACAATGTTTGTATAAATTAATAATGAAGCTCCATTACCAAGTCCATATTCAGTAATGATTTCACTTAACCAAAGTACTATCATTGCTCCAGTTGTTAGCCAAATTATAATCTCACCTGCTAAGTATAAATTCCAATCAAATAAAGCTCTTTTTAGATAAAAAGCAATAGTAAAGCTTTGGATTAACGCCCAACCTAATGTTATTAATCGTGTTAATTTATTTATTGTTCGTCTTCCTTCCCACCACCTTCTTTTTGTAATTTTGAAAGGTTTGGAAAAAGACTAATCAATACTTGCATTAATATTGAGGCATTAATATATGGGAATATATTTAATGTAAATAATCCAATTACAAATGTATTATTACCTGCAAAAGTACTTACTAAACTTTTTGTCATTGAATGGCGTTCTAAATAAAACGCTAAATGACCATGATTAATTCCTGGAACTGGTAAAAAGGTCCCAACACGAATAAAGATTAATATTCCTAAACTTAATAAAAGACGATTCAGTAGAATATTTTTGTCATTAATTTGTTTAATCATACTTTAATATTTTAGGATTTACTAGATAAAAATCTTAATTTAAATTAAGGTCGCGTTTTTTCGCTACCTCTGATTTTGTTGTTAAATTATTTAGAGCACAAATAGATGCCCGAGCATTATTTAATAGATTATCAGAGCCTAACTGTTTTGCAATAACATTCTTAATCCCAGCAACTTCTAAAACAGTCCGGATAGAACTACCAGCAATTACACCAGAACCTTCAATGGATGGGCGCATAAGAACCTTACAGGCTCCAAAAGTTCCAATCACACGATGAGGAATACTTAATGATTTAGTAATAGGAATTTTAATTAAATTCTTTCGACCATCAGTTTTTGCTTTTTTAAATGCATTTACAACATCATCAGCTTTGGCTACACCAACACCAACCTGACCCTTTTCATCACCAATAACAACAATAGCTCTGAAACTTAATTTTTTTCCACCTTTTGTTACCTTTGATACTCGGCTGATTTTAATTAACCGTTCGACAAATTTTGGTTCATTTCTATTATCATTTCGTCGCGAATTTTTTTTTAATTTATTAGCTTGTTTTAAATTGGTACTCATAAAATTTTCTTAAACTTATAGTTTGTAATTCTCAAATTGATTATTAAAATTGAAGACCACCAGCACGTGCACCATCAGCTAATGCTTTAATTCGTCCATGGTAAAGATAAGGACCCCTATCAAATACAATTTTAGTGATATTTTGTTTTAAACTAAGTTCTGCTAACTTTTGTCCCATTATTCGTGAAGCATCACATGTACGGCCATTTTTCACACCAAGTTTAATATCACGATCTAATGTTGAACAAGAAACAAGAGTTTTAGACGTAGTATCATCAATAATTTGGGCATAAATGTTTTCGTTTGAACGATAAACAGATAAACGTGGACGTTCCTGGGTACCTTTTACTAAACCTCGTAAACTTTCACGTTTTAATCGTTTAAATTTTTGAGGTTTTAATTTTTTTATTTTTATTTTTAAGTTTTAATAAAACTCGTTTTGAAAGTTTCATAATTTGATTTGTTGTTAGAATTAATTTTTTAAACTATTGTTACAACGTAAATTCCTATTATTTACCTGATTTTCCAGCTTTACGTTTTACAACTTCGCCTTCATAAATAATACCTTTACCTTTATATGGTTCTGGAACTCGCCATGATCTTATTTGTGCAGCAAATAAACCTAATTGTTCTTTATCACAGGCTTTTAAAGTAATTCCTGTATTTTTCTCAACTGTAACTGAAATCTCATCTGGAATATCAATATTAACAGGGTGACTATAACCTAAGTTTAAAACAAGTGATTTTCCTTGAACACTTGCTCGATAACCTACACCATTTAAATTTAATTTTAATTGGAATTGTTCAGAAACTCCAATTACCATATTATTAATTAGTGTTCGGTATAAACCATGTAAAGCACTTCCTGTACGTGTTTTATTTTTTAGACTCACAACTAAAGTCCCATCAGTTTTTTCAAGTCCTAATACGTTAGGAACTTGATTTTGTAATGTCCCAAACTTACCTTTAACAGTAACGTCTAACCCATTGCAAATAACATCAACATTTGAAGGGATTTTAATTGGTAATTTTCCTATACGTGACATATTTTAACTACTCCAATTACCAAATATAACATAAAACTTCGCCACCAATACCAAGCTCTCGTGCTTTCAAGTTTGTCATTACACCTTTTGAAGTTGATATAATAGCAATCCCTAAATCATCTAAAACTTTGGGTAACTTTTTTGAATTTGCATAAACACGTAAACCTGGTTTACTTACTCGTTCAATTTTACAAATAACTGGTTCACGTGATTTTCCTTTGTACTTTAATGAAACTAATAAATATGAATATTTATCTTCAATATAGGTTTCAAAATTTTCAATAAACCCTTCTTCTTTTAAAATTTCTGCAATAGATTTCGACATTTTTGTCGCAGGGATTTGCACAATTTGGTGCTTTACCATATTTGCATTTCTAATACGAGTTAACATATCTGAAATAGTATCTGTTACCACAATTGGCTCCTTATTTATTTTTCACCATTTATTTTATTTTATTCTTGAGACCATCGTTTACGTCGTAAATGTTTCTTTTTATCCCAAGTTTGATTAACTTCGGCTAAAGAAGCATATTTTTCATAATAACCACAATCATTTAAAGGAAATCTTAAGAATTTTAGAAGAATCATTCCATTTAAAACTTTATCAAATGTTTGTGAGCGTGTTTTACGGCTTGATGATGAAAAAACTAAACTAATTGTAAAACCTTGGGTTTGATCAATATCTTCGTAGTTAATTTCTGGAAAAATTAATTGCTCTTTTAATCCTAAAGTATAATTTCCAGCTTTATCAAAACTTCTTACTGATAAACCACGAAAATCTCGAATTTGGGCAAAACTAAAGAAGACAAGTTTTGTTAAAAATGCATACATTTTTTCACCTCGTAAGGTTACACTTAAGCCCAACTCCATATCTTCACGAATTTTAAAACCAGCAATTGCTTTTTTTGAACGAGTAATTAAAGGCTTTTGACCCGTAATCGCTTTAAACTCTTCAATACTTTTTTTTTAAAATATTTGTATTTTGTGCTGCTAATCCTAAACCACGGTTTATTTGTATTTTTTCTAGTTTTGGAATTGTATGAACATTTTTAAAAAGATCAGGATCATTTTTTTGTAAAACGCCTCGAATTCCTTGAGTATACTCTGTTTTAATATCTTCAAGTAAACTATGAATTTCAGCGATTTCTTGGAATGAATTTGAATTAGACATATTATTACGAATCTGTTACATTTAATTTTACATTTGAATGATGAATTGGAGCTTCAATTTGTTTAATTTCTCCTACTTCATTATCTGTATTAGGTTTAATGTGTTTAAATTTAAAATTTATTCCTTTAACAAGAATTTTTCCTGTATTCCGGTAAATTTTAATTACTTCGCCAGTTTTATTTTTATCAAAACCTGAAATAATTTTTACATTATCACCAATTTTAACATGTATTTTTTGTTGTTTTATCATTTATAAAACCTCCGGTGCCAATGAAACAATCTTAGAAAAATTCTTATCACGAATTTCACGTGCTACAGGGCCAAAAACTCTGGTACCCCGCGGGTTATTATCAAGATTAACAATAACTGCAGCATTGTCATCAAAACGAATATACATACCGTCTTGACGACGAATCGATTTTGAAGTTCGTACGATAATAGCTCGTACAATATCTGATCGTTTAATAGGCATATTTGGAATAGCTTCTTTAACTACACCAATAATAGTATCACCGATTTTTGCATATTTTCGATTTCCACCTAAAACTCGAATACACATAATTTTTCGAGCACCGGTGTTATCGGCTACTGTTAACATCGTTTGTGGATAGATCATAAAAATTTACTTTTAACTAATTAAAGATGATTTTGAAAGAATCTTGGTTAATATCCAACGTTTTCTTTTACTTAAGGGACGACTTTCCTGAACTAGTACTTGGTCTCCAATGTTACATTCACCCAATTCATCATGAGCTAAATATTTTTTTTGTTTTTGTCATTGTTTTGGAATAGATCGGATGTGGAAAACGACTCTCAACTTTTACAACAATTGTTTTTTCCATTTTATTACTTACAACAATTCCAATTTTTTCTTTTACCGGCATTAAAATTCCTTCTGTAGTTTAGATAGTCATTAAGATTTGTTTAAAAATTCCCAGTCAAATAATTTTGTTCTTGGACCAAGTTAACTAACGCAGTTGAATTAGTCCTTTCTAATTCATTTAATCGTATAGTTAAAAGTGTTTTTAATTGTGATAAAGTACGTTTGGCATATTTAATTTCATGTGATTTAAATGGCTGCCGAGTGGCTTTCTTAAATTTTAAATTAAATAATTCTTTTTCTGTTTTAATAATCGCTTCAGATATTTCAGTATTTGAAAGTGCTTTAATATCACTAAATTGAGGCAAACTCATAATTTATTTAATTTTAGTTCTAATAATGAATTTTGTTTTTATGGCTAATTTATAAGCTGCTAAATTGAAAGCAGCACGTGCAACTTCTTCAGGGACAGATGCAATTTCAAAAAGTATAGTACCCGGTTTAACTACAGCTACCCAATAATCTACGGCCCCTTTACCTGCCCCCATACGTGATTCTGCAGCACGTGCTGTTACAGTTTTATCTGGAAAAATACGAATCCATAAAGAAGCACCACGTTTTGTATAACGAGTAATTGTTCGACGTGCTGCCTCAATTTGTCTTGATGTGATCCAAGTTGGTTCTAAAGCCTGTAACCCGTAATCACCAAATGCTACTTCATTACCACGTGTTGCTTTTCCACGCATCCGTCCTCGGTGATACTTTCTATACTTTGTTCTTTTTGGACTTAACATAATAAATTAAACTTATAAAAAATATATAATTGTCGTTATTTTGCTAAAATTTCATTTTTAAATAACCAAACTTTAACACCTAATACACCGTAAATAGTATTAGCTTCTTTTGTAGCATAATCGATATCTGCTCTTAAAGTTTGTAACGGTACTCGACCTTCTCGAATCCATTCACTTCGTGCAATTTCAGCACCATTTAATCGACCAGAAACTTGAATTTTAATACCACTAACATTATCTTCTTGTGCTGCTTGAAGAGCTTCTCGTATTGCTCTTCTAAAAGCAACACGTTCTTCTAATTGTTTTACAACTAAATCCCCAATTAATGAAGCGTTTAAATTTACTTTTTCTACTTCAATAATATTTATAGTAATTTGTCGATTTACTGGTAAGAATTTCTTAATATTTTTTAAAAGTTTTTCAAGTCCTAAACCATTTTCTCCAACTAAAGCTCCAGGACGCCCTGTTTCAATATTCAATTGAATTTGGTCACCTAAACCATTCCGGTTAATTTTAATATTTGAAATACTAGCTGTTTTTGCTAATTTACCAAGGTATGTTCGAATTTGATCATCTTCTTTTAACAAATTTGCGTATTCATTAAAATTGGCGTACCAAGCAGACCTGTGTTCTTGTGTAATCCCTAAGCGAAATCCTAATGGATGTGTTTTTTGTCCCACCGAAATAATCCTTTTAATTAAAATACATTTTATAAATCAAGTTAGTTAACTTGTTTCTTTTACAACAATTGTAATATGACAAGTTGGCTTTAATATTTTATATGCACGACCTTGTGCACGTGGACGGATACGTTTTAATTTAGGCCCCTCATCTGCATATACTTCATCAATAATTAATTTTTTTTTATCTAAATTATAATTATTTTTTGCATTTGCAGCTACTGAATGAACAACTTGCCAAACGGGTCCACCAGCATCAAAAGGTAAAAACTCAAGTATCATTAATGCTTCTTGGTATGATCGACCCCGAATTTGATTTAAAACTCGTCTTACTTTATGTGGTGACATCCTAATATATTTTGCTACAGCTTTTACTGATTGAACGTTAGACATAAACTATTCTCTTTAATATTTTTTCCTACTTATATTTTATAACCACTAACACATTCATTTTAAAATTCCTAGGATTAAATTCAGAATTATTTACCAAACTGTTTCAAGTTTTTTAGTAATAGGTTTAATTTGGTAAGCGAATTTAATAATGATATTATTTGAAACTTTAAACTGTCCTGTTTGGTCATTAACAAATCTATTAAAATTTGACACTTCATTTATGGCAATGTCATACACATAGATATCAAAAAAAATTTACATACAAATTATTTTGAAGAAAAATAACAGTTGAGTGTAAAATCTGTAATAGGTAATCCCGTTCATCTGGGTTTGATTTTAAAAGATATAAAAGATCATCAATTACATAATAATAAAGTTTACATTTAAAACTTTGAAGAATTGTTTTGGTAAATGGTGATAATTTTTTATCACACTTCACATTAAATGTTTTAATATGCAGGTTTGGATCAATAATCTTTTGTACCATTGAAAGATTTCCTTAACGTTTTGTTTTTCTATCGGTTTTAATGTGTGTCTTAAATGTTCGAGTAGAAACAAATTCTCCTAATTTATGACCAACAAATTGATCAGAAATAAAAACAGGTACGTGTTGTTTCCCATTATATACAGCTATAGTATGGCCTATCATACTTGGTAAAATTGTTGAACTTCGAGACCAAGTAGTAATTGTATCTTTTTTTCCCGCTGCGTTCATTTTATCCACTTTTTTTAATAAATGGTACGCAATAAAAGGGCCTTTTTTTAATGATCTTGACATCTTGAAGATATTTTCTTAATTTATATTTTCTTGAAATTTAGATTATGCTCGACGACGAAGAATGTATGCATTACTTGCTTTTTTTCTTTTTCGTGTTTTTATCCCCAGTGCTGGTTTACCCCATGGAGTTAATGGACGAGTCCGACCTACAGGAGCACGACCTTCACCACCACCATGTGGGTGATCACATGGATTCATTACTGAACCACGAACCGTAGGACGTTTACCAAGCCAACGTGTTCGACCAGCTTTTCCACTTTGTACTAAAAAAGCATCGTTGTTACTTATTTCACCAATTGTTGCAAAACATTCTTTACGAATTAAGCGAATTTCTTTAGAAGGTAAGCGCAATGTAACATAGTTTCCTTCTTTTGCTAAAATTTTAGCAGAAGTTCCGGCACAACGTACTAACTGTCCTCCTTTATTTGGTATTAGTTCAATATTATGAATTGATGTTCCTAAAGGAATTTCTTCTAATGGTAAAGTATTTCCATTATCTAAGGGAGCTCCAGAACCAGAAATAATTTTATCCCCAACATTCACATTATTTGCATGTAAAATATACCGTTTTTCACCATCTTCATAATGAACTAACGCAATTCGTGCATTACGGTTTGGGTCATATTCTATTGATGCAACAGTTGCTTCAATTCCATACTTTTTACGTTTAAAATCAATTAATCTATATCTTCTTTTATGTCCACCCCCTCTATGACGGATTGTAATAACACCACGGTTATTTCGTCCTTTTTTTCGGTGGTTTTTTTGAAGTAATTTTTTCTCAGGTTTACTTTTTGTAATTTCTGAGAAACTTGATAAAGCTCTGGTACGTGTACCTGGTGTATGTGATTTATAAAGACGAATGCTCATAAACTTGATTATTTTCTATTCTATAGTTGTTAATTTTCTGCAAATAAGTTTATTGTATCGCCATCTGCTAAAGTTACAATTGCTTTTTTATATTGTGATTTCCAACCAAGATATTTTCCTACACGTTTTTTCTTTTTTGGAAGTTGACAAGTATTAATTTTTGTTACTTTTACATTAAATAAATATTCAATTGCGGCCTTAATTGTAATTTTATCAGATGAAGGATTTACAATGAAACTATATTGATTATTTTCTAAAAGTCTTGTAGCTTTATCTGTAATCAGTGGATATTTTATAATATCAGTACTGCTACGATTAAAATATGAAGAATCAACCACAATAAGTCTCCTTTATATCATTTACCGCTAATGGTGTTAATAAAATTTGTTTTGCTTTTAATAAACTCAAAGTATTTAAATTTGATGCGGAAATTAATTCGACATTTTTTATATTTCGCACAGAGAGTTTCAAAGGTGTTGTTTTTTTAGAAACAATAATTAAAACTTTTTGTTCTAATTCAATACCGCACTTTTTAAAAATGTTTAAAAATGTTTTAGTCTTAGGTGAATCAATTACGTTTTCTAAATTGTCAATTACTGAAATATTGTTCCGTTTGTTATACAATAAAGTTTGTAAAGCCAATTTACGCTCTTTTTTGTTTAATTTTAGAACAACTTTTTTTTGGTTTAGGACCAAAAATTACACCACCCCCTTTCCATAAAGGTGAACGGTTTGAACCTGCACGGGCTCGACCTGTTCCTTTTTGTTGCCAAGGTTTTCGACCACCACCACGAACTTCACTTCTTGTTTTAGTTGAAACTGTTCCTTGTTTTTGAGAAATTTGATGTCTTAAAATATCTTTATGAATCAAATAATTACCTGATTTTTCAAGTACATTTAGTTCTAATTTGTGTTCGTCATTTAAAACTTGTCCATTTATATCTAATGAATTATATTTAATAAATTTTTGAACAGTCATACTTTATCTTACCTATAGTCATTTCTTTGATAATAAAACTTCGGTTATTCTGAAGCAGCAATACTTAGTAAGTTGCCAGGTTTACCTGGTACAGAACCTTTTACTACTAAAATATTTTCAGCGCTATTTACTTGAATAACTTTTAATTTTCTAATATTTGTAATTTTATTTCCTAACTGCCCTGCCATTTTTTTGCCTGGTAAAACACGACCAGGTGAGGTACCCATACCAATGGAACCTGGTGCTCTATGGTTTTTTTGAACCGTGTGTCATTGGACCTCTTGTGAAGTTATGACGTTTCTGAAGACCAGAAAAACCTTTTCCGGTACTTTTCCCTGTTATATTAATAAGCTGACCTGTTGAGAATGATTCAACATTTAGAATTTGACCAACTGTAAATTCATCAGTTGTATTAACACGAAATTCTTTTAAATATTTTAAAGGTTGAATATTTGATTTTTGTAAATGACCTAATTCAGGTTGCGTTAAATATTTACTTGGAACTGTTCCATAACCAACTTGAATTGCATCATAACCATCAGTTAAAACTGTTTTAATTTGTGTAATAATACATGGACCAATTTTTAAGATTGTTACTGGAATAATATTACCGGTATCATCAAAAATTTGCGTCATACCAATTTTATTACCTAATAAACCTAAAGACACAATAATTCTCCAAAAATAGATTTTCTATATTAACATGTTTAAAAACAACAATAATGAATAAAACAATCGAT
>Ga0115099_10277590_pt1 | contig 16716 bp, 34 predicted proteins | sample MBTome_FD_89017 | JGI IMG/M metagenome (GOLD analysis project Ga0115099, IMG submission 89017) | Marine eukaryotic communities from Pacific Ocean to study complex ecological interactions - MBTS_20Mar14_M2_3um Metatranscriptome... | ecosystem: Environmental > Aquatic > Marine > Oceanic | place... | reverse complement strand
ACAATATCGATTGTTTTATTCATTATTGTTGTTTTTAAACATGTTAATATAGAAAATCTATTTTTGGAGAATTATTGTGTCTTTAGGTTTATTAGGTAATAAAATTGGCATGACTCAAATTTTTGATGAATCTGGGAATATTATTCCAGTAACAATCTTAAAAATTGGTCCATGTGTTATTACACAAATTAAAACAGTTTTAACTGACGGGTATAATGCCATTCAAGTTGGGTATGGAACAGTTCCAAGTAAATATTTAACACAACCTGAATTGGGACATTTACAAAAATCAAATATTCAACCTTTAAAATATTTAAAAGAATTTCGTATTAATTAACCAGAAGAATTTACAGTTGGTCAAATTTTAAATGTTGAATCATTTTCAACAGGTCAACTTATTAATATAACAGGGAAAAGTACCGGAAAAGGATTTTCTGGTCTTCAAAAACGTCATAACTTCACACGAGGTCCTATGACACATGGTTCAAAAAACCATAGAGCACCTGGTTCTATTGGTATGGGTACCTCACCTGGACGGGTTTTACCAGGTAAAAAAATGGCAGGGCAGTTAGGAAATAAAATTACAAACATTAAAAAATTAAAAATTATTCAAGTAAATAGCGATGAAAATATTTTAGTAGTAAAAGGTTCTGTACCAGGTAAACCTGGAAACTTACTAAGTATTGCTGCCTCAGAATAATTCAATTTTTATTATCAAAGAAATTACTATAGGTAAGATAAAATATGACTGTTCAAAAATTTATTAAATATAATTCATTAGATATAAATGGACAAGTCTTAAATGACGAACATAAATTAGAATTAAATGTACTTGAAAAATCGGGAAATTATTTAATTCATAAAGATATTTTAAGACACCAAATTTCTCAAAAACAAGGAACCGTTTCAACTAAAACAAGAAGTTAGGTTCGAGGTGGTGGTCGTAAACCATGGCAACAAAAAGGAACAGGTCGAGCTCGTGCTGGTTCAAATCGTTCACCATTATGGAAAGGTGGTGGTGTAATTTTTGGTCCTAAACCACGAAAAGTCGTTCTAAAATTAAATAAAAAAGAACGTAAATTATCATTACAAACTTTGTTATATAACAAACGAAATAATATTTCAGTAATTGATAATTTAGAGAATACAATTGACCAACCTAAAACTAAAACATTTTTAAATATTTTTAAAAAATGTGGTGTAAATTTAGAACAAAAAGTTTTAATTATTGTTTCTAAAAAAACAATGCCATTAAAATTATCAGTTCGAAATATGAAAAATGTGGAATTAATTTCTGCGTCAAATTTAAATACTCTAAGTTTATTAAAAGCAAAACAAATTTTATTAACACCACTAGCGGTAAATGATATAAAGGAGACTTATTGTGGTTGATTCTTCATATTTTAATCGTAGCAGTACTGATATTATAAAATACCCACTTATTACAGATAAAGCTACAAGACTTTTAGAAAATAATCAATATAGTTTCATTGTAAATCCCTCATCTGATAAGATTACAATTAAGGCCGCAATTGAATATTTATTTAATGTAAAAGTGACAAAAATTAATACTTGTCAACTTCCAAAAAAGAAAAAACGTGTAGGAAAATATCTTGGCTGGAAATCACAATATAAAAAAGCAATTGTAACTTTAGCAGATGGCGATACAATAAACTTATTTGCGGAAAATTAACAAATATAGAATAAAAAATAATCAAGTTTATGAGTATTCGTCTTTATAAATCATATACACCAGGTACGCGTAACAGAGCTTTATCAGCATTTTCAGAAATTACAACAAATAAACCTGAAAAAAGTTTAATTCAAAAGAACCATCGTAAAAAAGGGCGGAATAATAGAGGTGTTATTACTATTCGTCATAGAGGTGGTGGTCATAAAAGAAGATATAGATTAATTGATTTTCAACGTAAAAAATATGATATTGAAGCAACTATTGCATCAATAGAATATGATCCAAACCGTAATGCGCGTATTGCTTTAGTTCACTATCAAGATGGTGAAAAACGTTATATTTTACACCCTAATAATATAAATGTTGGTGATAAAATTATTTCAGGTAACAGTGCGCCATTAAATATTGGTAATAGTTTACCATTAGAAAAAATTCCTTTAGGAACTTCTATTCACAATATTGAATTAATTCCAAATAAAGGAGGTCAATTAGTACGTTGTGCCGGAACTTCTGCTAAAATTTTAGCAAAAGAAGGAAATTATGTAACCCTACGTTTACCTTCAAAAGAATTTCGTTTAATTCGTAAAGAATGTTTTGCTACAATTGGTGAAATAAGTAATAATGATGCCTTTTTAGTACAAAGTGGAAAAGCAGGTCGAACACGTTGGCTTGGTAAACGACCAACTGTTCGTGGTTCTGTAATGAATCCTTGTGATCACCCACACGGTGGTGGTGAAGGGCGTGCTCCTGTAGGTCGTACTCGTCCTTTAACTCCATGGGGGAAACCTGCATTAGGAATAAAAACACGAAAAAGAAAAAAAGCAAGTAACGCATATATTCTTCGTCGTCGATCATAATCTAAATTTTACGAAAATATAAATTAATAAAATATCTTCAAAATGCCAAGATCATTAAAAAAAGGGCCTTTTATTGCTTATCATTTATTGAAAAAAATTGATAAGATGAACAATGCAGGAAAAAAAGATACAATAACTACTTGGTCACGTAGTTCAACTATATTACCAAGTATGGTAGGCCATACTATAGCAGTTTATAATGGAAAACAACATGTTCCTGTTTTTATTTCTGACCAATTTGTTGGTCATAAATTAGGGGAATTTGTTTCTACTCGAACTTTTAAAACACATATTAAAACTGATAGAAAAGCAAAACGTTAAGGAAATCTTTCTATGGTACAAAAGATTGTAGATCCAAATCTTCATATTAAAACATTTAATGTGAAATGTGATAAGAAATTATCACCACTTGCCAAAATAATTATTCAAAGTTTTAAATGTAAACTTTATTATTACGTAATTGATGATCTCTTATATCTTTTAAAATCAAATCCAGATGAACGGGATTACCTATTACAGATTTTACACTCAACTGTTATTTTTCTTCAAAATAATTTGTATGTAAACTTTTTCGATGTCTATATATATGACATTACTATAAATGAAGTGTCAAATTTTAATAGATTTGTTAATGATCAAACTGAACAAATTAAAGTTTCAAATAATATAATTATTAAATTAGCTTATCAAATTAAACCTGTTACTAAAAAACTTGAAACTATTTGGTAACTAAGTTTTAAAAAGAGATACTAATTTCTAATTATCTAAATTTTTAAATTAGATTTGTGAGCGATCATAAAATAAAATAAAAATAAGTGGGAAAAATATTAAATTTATGTCTAACGTTCAATCAGTAAAGGCTGTAGCAAAATATATTAGGATGTCTCCTCATAAAGTAAGACGGGTTTTAAATCAAATCCGTGGTCGTTCTTATCAAGAAGCATTAATGATACTTGAATTTTTACCTTATGATGCTGGTGGACCTGTTTGGCAAGTTGTTCACTCAGTAGCTGCAAATGCAAAGAATAATTATGATTTAGATAAAAAGAAATTAATTATTGATGAAGTGTATGCAGATGAAGGCCCTAAATTAAAACGTATTCGACCACGTGCTCAAGGTCGTGCCTATAAAATATTAAAACCAACTTGTCACATTACAATTGTTGTAAAAGAAACAAGTTAATTAATTTTATTTATAAACTGTATTTTAATTAAAAGGATTATTTCGGTGGGACAAAAAACACATCCATTAGGATTTCGCTTAGGGATTACACAAGAACATAGATCTGCTTGGTATGCAAATTTTAATGAATATGCAAATTTACTAGAAGAAGATGATCAAATTCGAACATACCTTAATAAATTAGCAAAAGCGGCTAGTATTTCCAATATTCAAATTAACCGAAATGGTTTAGGTGATCAAATTCAATTAAATATTGAAACAGGTCGCCCTGGAGCTTTAGTAGGAGAAAATGGATTAGGTCTTGAAAATTTATTAAAAAACGTTAAGAAATTTTTACCAGCAAACCGACAAATTACTATTAACATTATTGAAGTAGAAAAAGTTAATTTAAATGCTTCATTAATTGGTGATTTAGTTGTAAAACAACTGGAAGAGCGTGTAGCTTTCAGAAGAGCAATACGAGAGGCTCTTCAAGCCGCTCAAGAAGATAATGTTAGTGGGATTAAAATTCAAGTTTCAGGTCGATTAAATGGTGCTGAAATTGCACGAAGTGAATGGATCAGAGAAGGTCGTGTACCTTTACAAACTTTACGAGCAGATATTGATTATTGTACAAAAGAAGCTAATACAATTTATGGTGTATTAGGAGTTAAAGTTTGGTTATTTAAAAATGAAATTTTAGCAAAATAATATCATATATATATATTTTAAATAAATTTAATTTATTATGTTAAGTCCAAAAAGAACAAAATATAGAAAATACCATCGTGGCCGTATGCGTGGAAAAGCTACGCGTGGTAATGAAGTATCATTTGGTGATTACGGTTTACAAGCAATGGAACCAACATGGATTACTTCGCGTCAAATAGAAGCAGCACGTCGAACAATTACACGTTATACAAAACGTGGTGCCTCTTTATGGATTCGAATTTTTCCGGATAAAACAGTAACTGCACGTGCTGCAGAATCACGTATGGGTTCAGGTAAAGGGGCTGTAGATTATTGGGTAGCCGTTGTTAAACCAGGAACTATACTCTTTGAAATTGCATCTGTTCCCGAAGAAGTTGCACGTGCTGCTTTTAATTTAGCAGCTTATAAGTTACCAATAAAAACAAAATTTATTATTAGAACCCAAATACAATAAATTATGAGTTTGCCCCAATTTAATGATATTAAAGCACTTTCAAATACCCAAATATCTGAAGCAATTATTAAAACAGAAAAAGAATTATTTAATTTAAAATTTAAAAAAGCGACTAGACAGCCTTTTAAATCTCATGAAATTAAATATGCAAAACGTACTTTAGCACAATTAAAAACACTTTTAACTATTAGATTAAATGCATTAGAACAATCTAATTCAAATGCATTAGTTAATTTAGTCCAAGAACAAAATTATTTGGCTGGAAATTTTTAAACAAATCTAAATGGTTATATAAATAAAAAAGGAGTTTTAATGCCAGTAAAGGAAAAAATTGGAATTGTTACAAGTAATAAAATGGACAAAACGATTGTTATAAAAGTTGAAAGTCGTTTTTCACATCCAATCTATTCAAAAACAATGACAAAAACAAAGAAATATTTGGCCCATGACGAATTGGGTGAATGTAACATTGGAGACCAAGTTCTAGTTCAAGAATGTCGCCCATTAAGTAAAAGAAAACGTTGGGTATTAACCAAAATTCTTTCAAAATCGTCTTTAATCAGTTAAAATTAAATTTTTATGATCTATCCACAAACCATGTTAACAGTAGCCGATAACACCGGTGCTCGAAAAATTATGTGTATTCGAGTTTTAGGTGGAAATCGAAAATATGCAAAAATTGGTGATACTATTATTGGTGTAGTTAAAGAAGCTATTCCGAACATGCCGATTAAACGATCGGATATTGTACGAGCTATTATTGTTCGAACTTCTAAATCTATTCGTCGTCAAGATGGTATGTATATTCGTTTTGATGATAATGCCGCAGTTATTGTAAATCTTGATAATAACCCTCGTGGTACACGGGTTTTCGGACCTGTGGCACGTGAAATTCGTGATAAAAATTTTTCTAAGATTGTTTCTTTGGCACCGGAGGTTTTATAAATGGTAAAACAACAAAAAATACATGTTAAAATTGGTGATAATGTAAAAATTATCTCGGGTTTTGATAAAAACAAAACTGGGGAAGTTATAAAAATATACCGTAATACAGGAAAAATTCTTGTAAAAGGAATAAATTTTAAATTTAAACACATTAAACCTAATACAGATAATGAAGTAGGAGAAATTAAACAGATTGAAGCTCCAATTCATCATTCAAATGTAAAATTAAATGTAACAGATTCATAATAATATGTCTAACTCAAATTCATTCGAAGAAATCGCTGAGATTCACAGCCTACTTGAAGATATAAAAACAGAATATACTCAAGGAATTCGAGGCGTTTTACAAAAAAATGATCCTGATCTTTTTAAAAATGTTCATACAATTCCAAAATTAGAGAAAATTCAAATTAACCGTGGGTTAGGATTAGCGGCACAAAATACAAACATTTTAAAAAAAAGTATTGAAGAATTTAAAGCAATTACAGGTCAAAAACCTTTAATTACAAGATCAAAAAAAGCAATTGCTGGTTTTAAAATTCGTGAAGATATGGAACTAGGTTTAACTGTAACTTTACGGGGTGAAAAAATGTATGCATTTTTAACAAAACTTATCTTCTTTACTTTTGCACAAATTCGAGATTTCCGTGGTTTATCAGTAAGAAGTTTTGATAAAGCTGGAAATTATACTTTAGGTTTAAAAGAACAATTAATTTTTCCTGAAATTAATTATGAAGATATTGACCAAACCCAAGGTTTTACCATTAGTTTAGTTTTTTCATCATCAAATCGAAAAACACGTTCTCAAACATTTGACAGAGTTTTAAACGGGATGATTCTATTAAAATTCTTACGATTCCCTCTAAATGATTGTGGTTATTATGAAAAATATGCTTCTTTAGCAGAAGTTAATCAAAATTGGGATAAAAAGAAACATTTACGTCGTAAAAGATGGTCTCAAGAATAAAATAAATGTTGAAAAACAAATAAGGAGAGAATTGTGGTAACAGATACTATTTCAGATATGTTAACTCGTATTAGAAATGCAAATATGGTAAAACATCAAATTGTACAAATCCCTGGGACCAAAATGTCTCAATCAATTGCAGCAATTTTGAAAGAAGAAGGGTTTATTGAAAATTTTGAAACCTATACTGAAAATAATTATCCATATTTATTACTTTCATTAAAGTATAAAGGAAAATCACGTGAACCTGTTATTTGTAAACTTGAACGAATAAGTAAACCAGGTTTACGTGTTTATGCAAATTCAAAAAAGTTACCAAAAGTTTTAGATGATTTAGGAATTGCTATTATATCAACTTCAAAAGGTGTAATGACAAACTTAAAAGCAAGAGAACTTGGTATTGGTGGCGAAGTTTTATGTTATATTTGGTAATTGGAGTAAGTAAAAAATATGTCACGTATCGGAAAATTACCAATTAAAATCCCGGCAAATGTTGATGTTACTTGTAATGAATTAGATATTACAGTTAAGGGCAAATTTGGAACTTTACATAATCAAATCCCTGATTCATTAGGACTTGAACAGACTGACGGTATTTTAATTGTGAGTTTAAAAAATCAAACACGCACAGGACGTGCTTTACACGGTTTATATAGATCATTAATTAATAATATGATCATTGGTGTTTCAGAACAATTCGATTTAAAGTTAAATTTAAATGGTGTTGGGTATCGGGCTAGTGTTCAAGGAAATTCTCTTATCCTAAATTTAGGGTATAGTCATCCTGTTGATATTAACATTCCTGATGAAATTTCAGTTGAAGTTCAAAAAAATACAACAATTATTTTAAAAGCTTGTGATAAAGAACGTTTAGGTTTATTTGCTGCACAAATACGGTCATGGCGAGTTCCAGAACCATATAAAGGTAAAGGTATTCTTTATGATGGTGAGGTTGTAAAACGTAAAGCAGGTAAATCTGGTAAATAATAAAAAGTTTATTGTCTAACTGTAGTTTAAAAAATTAATTTTAACAACAAATCAAATTATGAAACTTTCAAAACGAGTTTTATTAAAACTTAAAAATAAAAATAAAAAATTAAAACCCCAAAAATTTAAACGATTAAAACGTGAGAGTTTACGGGGTTCAGTAAAAGGTACACAAGAACGTCCACGTCTATCAGTATATCGATCAAATGAAAATATTTATGCACAAATTATCGATGATACTACTTCAAAGACTCTTGTTTCTTGCTCAACGTTAGATCGTGATGTTAAACTTGATGTAAAAAATGGACGTACTTGTGATGCATCAAGAATTATGGGACAAAAGTTAGCAGAACTTAGTCTAAAACAAAATATTACCAAAATTGTATTTGATAGGGGCCCATATCTTTACCATGGTAGAATTAAAGCATTAGCTGATGGGGCACGAGCAGGTGGTCTTCAATTTTAATAATCAATTTGAAAATTAGAACTATAAGTTTAAGAAAATTTTATGAGTACCGATTTAAAACAAGCTAATAAATTAAAAAAAAATTCACGACGAAACGACAATAGAAATGAACCCAAATTTGTCGAGCGATTAATTAAAATAAGCCGTGTATCGAAAGTAACAAAAGGTGGAAAAAAATTAAGTTTCAGAGCTATTGTTGTTATTGGTGATGAAAAAGGACAAGTTGGTGTTGGTGTAGCAAAAGCAGATGACGTTGTAAACGCTTTTAAAAAAGCAAAAACAGATGGTCGCAAGAACTTAATTAACATACCAATTACTAAAGCTTTAAGTATACCACATCGTGTTACTGGGAATTTTGGAGCCTGTAAAGTTATCATGCGTCCATCCATTGAAGGTTCAGGGGTAATTGCTGGTGGCTCAATTCGAACTGTATTAGAAGTTGCTGGAATTAAAAATGTTATTGCGAAGCAATTAGGAACGGATAATTTATTAAATAATGCTCGAGCATCCATTTGTGCATTAGGTAATTTAACGACTAAATCAGAAGTAGCAAAAAAACGTGACCTTAATTAAATTAAGATTTTTATCTAGTAAATCCTAAAATATTAAAGTATGATTAAACAAATTAATGACAAAAATATTCTACTAAATCGTCTTTTGTTAAGTTTAGGGATATTAATCTTTATTCGTGTTGGAACATTTTTACCAGTTCCAGGAATTAATCATGGCCATTTAGCTTTTTATTTAGAACGTCATTCAATGACAAAAAGTTTAGTAAGTACTTTTGCAGGTAATAATACATTTGTAATTGGACTATTTACGTTAAATATATTTCCTTATATTAATGCTTCGATTTTAATGCAAGTATTAATTAGTCTTTTTCCAAATCTTTCAAAATTACAAAAAGAAGGAGGCGGTGAAGGAAGACGGACAATAAATAAATTAACACGATTAATAACGTTGGGTTGGGCATTAATTCAAAGTTTCAGTATTGCTTTTTATCTGAAACGAGCTTTATTTGATTGGGATTTATATCTAGCGGGTGAGATTATTATTTGGTTAACTACTGGTGCAATGATTGTTCTTTGGTTAAGCGAAATTATTACTGAGTATGGACTTGGTAATGGAGCATCGTTATTAATCTATACAAATATTGTTTCCAATTTGCCAAATTTTGCTAAAAATTTATTTATAACTGCTAATGACGATGTTTCTATTGGTTCTTGGTTAATAATTGGAGTCATTTTTTTCATTGCTATTTATGGCATTGTATTATTACAAGAAGGAACTCGAATTGTTCCATTAATATCTTCGAAACAATTAAACCAAACAACACGATCATTTTCATCTGTCTCGGAAATTGAAAATAATTATATTCCATTACGATTTAATCAAGCTGGAGTAATGCCTATCATTTTAACAACAGCTGTTTTAGTGATACCAACATATATTAATAATTTAGGATTATTACCAATAGTTACACTCCCAGTATTTATTAAATCATCTAAACTTATTTATTGGTTTAGTTATTTTATTTTAATCTTATTATTTAGTTCATTTTATTCAACAATTGTTCTAAATCCAAAAGATATATCAAAAGAATTACAGAAAATGGCTGTATCAATTCCAGGAATAAGACCTGGTATTGAAACAACTTTTTATTTAAAACAAGTAATGAAACGTGTAACATATTTAGGTGCTATTATGTTATCAATTCTTGCAACTTTACCTAATTTAATCGAAACAATTTTACCTGGTTCTAGTTTTAATGGCTTAGGAACAACATCTTTATTAATATTAGTTGGTGTAATTCTAGATCTATCAAGAGAGATTCGAAGTATTATTCTTTCCAATATTTATAATGAGATGTTTAACTAACTAAAGCACAAAATTAATTAATTATTTTAAAAATAAAAATGAAAGTTCGTCCTTCTGTCAAAAAGATGTGTGATAAATGTCGTGTAATTAAACGACATGGAAAAATTATGGTAATTTGTACAAATCCAAAACATAAACAACGTCAAGGTTAATATTTTCAAGGAGTTCATCACGTGGTAAGATTAATAGGGGTTGATTTACCAAGAAATAAGAGAGTGGCTTATGCATTAACTTATATTCATGGAATTGGAATCAATACTGCAAGACAAATCATTGAATTAGCAAATATTAGTGAAGAAACTAGAACTAATGATTTAACAACAGAACAAGCAGTAGCATTAAGAAATGTTTTAGAAGAAAGTGATTTAACATTAGAAGGTGATTTACGCCGTTTTAATGGTTTAAATATTAAACGTTTAAATGAAATCAATTGTCATAGAGGTAAAAGACATAGAAATAGTTTACCTGTTCGAGGCCAACGAACTCGAACTAATGCTCTTTCACGACGAGGATCTAAAAAAACAGTGACAGGTAAGAAAAAATAATCTCATTTCTAATAAAATTATAATAATTAAAAGTTTTATTTAATATGGCACAAAAAACTCGAAAACCAGCCTTTAAAAAAGATAAAAATAATTTTGTTACTGGTGTTGTTCATATCCAATCAACATTTAATAACACAATTGTAACAATAACTAATTTAGCGGGAGATACGATAGCTTGGGCTTCTGCTGGAAGTTCTGGGTTTAAGGGTGCTCGAAAAGGAACTCCTTTCGCAGCACAAACAGCTGCAGAAAAAGCTGCTTTAGATGCATTAAGTACTGGTATGAAAAATGTTGAGATTTTAATTAAAGGCCAAGGTTCTGGTCGCGAAACTGCAATTCGTGCAATTGAAGGAGCAGGTTTTGAAATTCTTTCAATTCATGATATTACTCCAGTACCACATAATGGTTGTCGACCTCCAAAACGTCGGAGAGTCTAAAAATCTGCATTTCTAAAAATCCTAAAATGAATTTAAACTGTGATTATGAATAATTTATATATTAAATGTCTTAAATCAGAGAAAATTGAATCAGGATCTATGTACGGACAATTTTTAATAAATTCTTTGCGACCAGGTCAGGGTATAACAGTTGGTAACCTATTACGTCGCGTTTTATTAAGCGATTTAGGAGGCACTACTATTACAGCTGTTAGAATTGCTGGTGTTCGTGATGAATTTTCAATTATTCCTGGTGTTCGTGAAGATATTTTGGAAATATTATTAAATTTAAAAGGAATTGTTTTTAAAGATACATCTTCAGATGTTTCTTCTGGGCATTTAAAAGTTAAAGGCCCAGCTGTCATAACAGCAAATTCAATACAATTACCATCAAATATAGAGATTGTAAACCCAAATCATTATATTGCAACAATTTCAACTTCAAATTTTGTTGAAATTGAATTTAAATTTGAGCAAGGGACAGGCTATAAATTGGCAGGACAAACTTTTTGTGATAAATCAGAAGATTTTTTACAAATCGATGCCATATTTATGCCTATTCAAAAAGTAGATTTCAAAATTGAAAATGTGTATGATAATTCAAACAGTATCACTGAACGAGTATTTTTAGACATTTGGACAAATGGAAGTATTTCTCCAGAAGAATCGATTTCTAAAGCATCAAAATTTATTATTGAATTATTTAGTTCAATCATGGAAAATAAATTTACACAAGAAATTGAAAAATCAGAAAATAATACAAACATAACGCCAATTAATCCTCACATAAATATTGCTATTGAAGAACTACAATTATCTGTTCGTGCATATAATTGTTTAAAACGTGCTCAAATCAATACTATAGGTGATTTATTAGAATATTCTCCAGAGAAATTACAAGAACTTAAGAATTTTGGCCGTAAATCGGCTGATGAAGTTTTTACTACTCTTAAAAATAAATTAGGAATAGTTTTAAAGTAATTATTTATTTAATTAATCAAAATTTTATGAACGAAACATTTATTCCAGCTTCTGGTCATAACAAGAAAAAATGGTATGTAATAGATTGTAAAGATAAACAATTAGGTCGAATTTCATCATCTATTATTGGATTATTATCTGGCAAAATTAAATCTTATTATCATCCAGCCCTTGATACAGGTGACTATGTTATATTAATTAATGCTGAAGCATTAACAGTAGATCGTCATATCGAGCGTATACATGTATTTCAACCAGGACGGCCAGGATCATCTTTAAAAAGAATAGTAAATGGGCTTCCACAACAGATTATTGAAAAATGTATTTATGGAATGATGCCAAATGGAATGGCAAAACGACGCTTATCAAAACGATTAAAAGTTTATCAAGGCGCTCAACATCCACATATAGCGCAAAATCCAATTTATATAGATGATATCGAAAAATTTACTAATAATTTATAAAAAAATTTATGAATACTAAATTTGAAACTGTTCTTCAAAAAGATAATATTGGTCTGGGAAGACGAAAAGAAGCTACTGCGCGTGTTTTTCTTACTCCTGGTAATGGAAACCTTATTATCAATAAAGTTTCTGGTGAAAAATACTTACAGTACAATACAACTTATTTAGATAATATTTGGGCTCCAGTAAAAAAATTAAATTTAGAAAACCAATTTGATATTGTAGTAATTGTAAAAGGTGGTGGCCTAACTGGTCAAACAGATGCTATTCAACTTGGAGTTGCACGATTATTGTGTAAAATGGATTCCCAAAATCGCTCAATTTTGAAACCTTTTGGTTTTTTAAGTCGTGACAGTCGAATTAAAGAACGTAAAAAATATGGTTTAAGAAAAGCAAGAAAAGCATCACAATTCTCTAAACGTTAACAAGATTAAAATTAAAATTATGCCAAAGCCTGAAATTCATCCAATATGGTTCAAAGAAACAATGGTTTATTGTGATGGAAAACCATTATGTACAGTAGGTTCTACAAAAAAAGAACTACAAATTGATATTTGGTTAGCTAATCACCCATTTTATAGTAGTTCCCAAACACTTATTGATAGTGAAGGTCGTGTTGAGCGATTTATGAAAAAATATGGGTTAAACTCAACAACATAATAGTAGTAACAATATATTTATTTATTAGTTTTAAAATACATGCCAACTATTCAACAATTAGTTCGTTCAAGACGTATACAAATTAAGAAAAAAACAAAATCTCCGGCATTAGTAAATTGTCCACAACGACGAGGTGTTTGTACACGTGTATATACTACAACACCTAAAAAAACCGAATTCAGCTATTCGTAAAGTAGCACGTGTAAGATTAACTTCAGGATTTGAAGTAACAGCATATATACCAGGAATTGGTCATAATTTACAAGAACATTCTGTAGTTTTAATTCGTGGTGGGCGAGTTAAAGATTTACCAGGTGTTCGTTATCATATTATTCGAGGAGCTCTAGATAGTGGAGGTGTTAAAGTTCGAACACAGGGCCGTTCAAAGTATGGTGTAAAAAAACCAAAAAGCGATAAATAGCTAATTAAATTTTAAATTATATTTCATATTATGTCTCGTCGAAATATTGCAAAAAAAACGCTTCCCGGAAGCGGATTCTACATATAATAGTTACCTTGTAAGTTTATTAACTAATCGAATTTTAAAAGCAGGTAAAAAAAATCTAGCCCAAAACATTGTCAATGGTGCTTTTGACATTATTAAAGCAAAAACAAATGAAGATCCAGTACTAGTTTTTGAAAAAGCTATTAGAAATGCTAGTCCTGTAGTAGAAGTAAAAGCCCGAAGAATTGGTGGTTCTACTTATCAAGTACCTGTTGAAGTTAGTGGTTTTCGTGCTACAAACTTAGCATTGCGTTGGATAATTACATATTCACGTGAACGAGTGGGACGTAGTATGTCAATTAAATTAGCTAGTGAAATCATTGACACAGCAAACGACATAGGTAATACTATTAAAAAGAAGGAAGAAATACACAGAATGGCAGATGCTAATAAAGCATTTGCACATTTCCGGTATTAAGAAAAATATATATAGAAATTCTCGCTAAAAGCTTTTAATATTATCTTAAAACTATATAAATTAAAATTTAAAGGAACTTAAAAAATGGCACGCGAAAAATTTGAACGTACTAAACCGCATGTTAATATTGGTACAATTGGACACGTAGATCACGGTAAAACTACTTTAACAGCAGCCATTACAGCTACATTAGCGTTAGATGGAACAAGTGTTGCTAAAGCATATGATGAGATTGATGGTGCACCTGAAGAACGTGCACGTGGTATTACTATTAATACAGCCCATGTAGAATATCAAACAGAAACTCGTCATTATGCACACGTAGATTGTCCTGGTCACGCTGATTATGTAAAAAACATGATTACCGGTGCTGCTCAAATGGATGGTGCAATTTTAGTTGTATCTGCTGCTGATGGCCCTATGCCACAAACCCGTGAACATATCCTATTATCAAAACAGGTAGGTGTTCCTGATATCGTTGTTTTCTTAAATAAAGAAGACCAAGTAGATGATGCTGAATTATTAGAATTAGTTGAATTAGAAGTTCGTGAATTATTATCTGCATATGATTTCCCTGGGGATGATATTCCAATTTGTCCAGGTTCAGCATTACAAGCAATTGAAGCTATTTCTGCAGATCCTGCAATTCAACGTGGTGATAATGTATGGGTAGATAAAATTTTTGCTTTAATGGATGCAGTAGATGAGTATATTCCAACACCTGAACGTGATGTAGAAAAAACATTCTTAATGGCGATTGAGGATGTTTTCTCTATTACAGGTCGAGGAACTGTAGCTACAGGTCGGATTGAACGAGGAATTGTTAAAGTTGGTGAAAATGTTGAAATTGTTGGTATTGGTACAACACAAACAACAACCATTACTGGAATCGAAATGTTCCAAAAAACTTTAGATGAAGGGTTTGCTGGTGACAACGTAGGTATTTTATTACGTGGTGTTGAACGAGAAGGTATTGAACGTGGTATGGTATTAGCCCAACCTGGAACTATTACACCTCATACAAACTTTGAATCAGAAGTTTATGTTTTAACAAAAGATGAAGGTGGTCGTCATACACCATTCTTTACAGGATACCGCCCACAATTCTATGTTCGAACAACTGATGTAACAGGTTCTATTACTCAATTTACTGCAGATGATGGTAGTGTTGTGGAAATGGTAATGCCAGGTGACCGGATTAAAATGAGTGCTGAATTAATTTATCCAGTTGCTATTGAAGAAGGAATGCGCTTTGCAATCCGTGAAGGTGGTCGAACTATTGGTGCAGGTGTTGTTTCTAAAATTGTTAACTAATTAAAAAAATTTATGGAAATGAAAACGAATGAGAAAATTCGTGTACGATTAGAATCTTTTAATCATGAACTTTTAACTTCTTCATGTAAAAAAATTATTGATCTTATTCAAACACATGATGTAAATAATTATAGTATGGTTTCATTACCAACGAATAAACGCATTTATTGTGTACTACGTTCTCCTCATGTAAATAAAGATTCAAGAGAACATTTTGAAATAAGAATTCATAAACGAATTTTAGATATTTCCTATGATCCAAGTATAAATATATTTGAGTTATTGTCAAAATCAGATTTACCTCCTGGTATCTTATATAGAATTTGTTTATCATAAAAATACCCATAATATTATAGCAAATTATTGCTATAATATTATAATAAAAAATATAAAGATTATGGATTAATGAAAATGGAATTAGACTACTCTTATGAATGTACGCTATCAATTCTTATAGAAAACCAACCAAGTATTTTAACACGTATTATAGGATTATTAAGTCGGCGTGGGTTTACTATTGAAAGTTTAGCCGTAGGATCTACTGAATATGCAGGTTTATTACGTGTAGTTATAGTTTTACCAGGAAATTTAAGGTTAATTGATCAATTAACACGTCAACTTTATAAAATCTTTACCACAGTTAAAATTTACAATCTAACTAATTCTCCGTCTATTATACGTGAATTAATTTTATTAAAACTTATCGCTTCAGTTGAAGAGCGGCGACAGATTTTAGAAATTGCAGAAGTATTTAAGTTAGATATTATAGACTATACAAATAGAACTGTAACTCTTGAGATAACTGGCGATGCAAAGAAAATTGTTGCTGTTGAACAAATGTTACATAAATTTGGTATATTAGAAAAAGTCCAAACTGGTAGTATAGGTTTAACCAGAGAATCTCTTACTACAGGACAACTCTACACCGTTGAGCAAGATTTAATTCGTCGTAAAATGGTAGATTCACATATATCTGAACTTGAAACCAAACTCTATCTATAATTTAATTTTTTAACATAAAAATGGGGACGGAGGGACTTGAACCCTCACGCACTATCACTAGGCAGCGGATTTTAAGTCCGCCGTGTCTACCAATTCCACCACGTCCCCTTTGTAGTTGCTACTGTAAGTATATCGTTTTTAAAATAAAAAAGCAACACTATAGAAAATTTAACTATAGGCGGCACCCAGATTCGAACTGGGGATCAAGAATTTGCAATCCTCTGCCTTACCACTTAGCTACACCGCCAAAAAATAACTGAATAATTATTT
>Ga0115099_10061882_pt1 | contig 17030 bp, 11 predicted proteins | sample MBTome_FD_89017 | JGI IMG/M metagenome (GOLD analysis project Ga0115099, IMG submission 89017) | Marine eukaryotic communities from Pacific Ocean to study complex ecological interactions - MBTS_20Mar14_M2_3um Metatranscriptome... | ecosystem: Environmental > Aquatic > Marine > Oceanic | place... | reverse complement strand
GTACCCAAAATTGTTAAACTTAAAATTATAGCGATTACTAACCAAGTTATTAATAATACTTGACCATGAAAAACAAAACCGCCTAAATTCCAGTATAAGTGAGTACCAACTTCAACAGCAGCTAATGAAAAAAACATAAGGATATAATAGATTCGAAGTAAGTAATGAAATTATTTGTTTTGCATATGCTTTATTATACCTAGAACAAAGTGGTATGTTAGTTTATAAATGTTAACATAAAATTTAGTTCCCAATAAAACTCAGTTTTATTGGAAACTAAATTTATTCTTAGGAAGAAATTTGCCCTTGGGAAATCCCATTTGATATAATGGAAAGTATTAGTTGAATTGATTTTATAGAATCATCGTTCCCTGGGATTGGAATATCTATTAAACTTGGATCACAGTTTGTATAACAATAGCAATAACTTTAATACCTAATTTACGACATTCTAAAAGTGCCGTCGTTTCACGTTTTGGATCCACGATAATAGCAATATCAGGGATTTGAGCCATATTTCGTAAACCACCAATATTTTTAGCTAACTTATCATGCTCGCGCCTTAATAATGCTGCCTCTTTTTTTTTGGTAACAATGCAAAGCTACCATTTTGTTCTTTACTATCTAGCTCTTTCAAATATTCAATTCTTTTTTGGATTGTTGGCCAGTTTGTTAATGTACCACCCAGCCATCTTTGATTTATATAAGGAGAGTTACATTTTTCAGCCTCTTGAACAATTGTATTTGTTGCTTGTCTTTTAGTCCCAATAAATAAAAAATTTTTATTTTCTTTCGCCTGTTTTTGAACAAAATCATGTACATGTATAAGTGCACATGCTGTTTGCACTAAATCAATTAAATGCGTTCCATTTTTCTTTGTATAAATGTATGGAAACATTTTAGGGTTCCATCGATTTGATTGGTGCCCAAAATATACACCTGCATTTACTAACTCTTCTAAAGTAACAACACTCATAGATATTATCTGCTCATTTTTTAAATATAATTTGAAATAATTTACCTTAATTTAATAAAGCTGCCTAAAAATAATTTATATTTTACGAGAGTAGTACTCAATAACAAAAAGTTCATTTAGTTTTAATGCAACCCATTTTCGATCTATCACACTAAGAACTTTAGCTGTCAGCTTTTCTTTATCAAATTCTAAATGTTGAGGAATATTTGATAAAGTAGGTAATTCTAAATTTTTAGAAACTAGTTTTCGAGAATTCGCATTATTTTTAATACTTAGCATATCTCCTGGTTGACATTGATAACTTGGTATCGAGACACAAGACTGATTTATCAGAATATGTTTGTGTTTAATTAATTGTCTCGCCGATGCTATTGTTGGAGCTAAACCAAGTCGAAAGACTAAATTATCTAGCCGCATTTCAAGTAATTGTAACAAAACTGTACCTGTTACACCTTTAATTTTTTTTGCTTGCTTAACATAATTCATTAATTGTTTTTCTGATACACCATAGTTAAAGCGTATTTTTTGTTTTTCTTCTAATCTAATAGCATACGGTGTCAACTTTTTTGTAACCATACCATGTTGTCCTGGTCGACTAGTTTTTTTAGGTACTTTACTAGTTAAACCTGGTAAGTCACCTAATCGTCTTAAAATTCGGAGTTTTGCTCCTGTATAACGAGCCATATTAATCTAATATAATAATTATGAGTAATTTACACTAATATAGTATAAATTTAGTAAAAATTAAAGTACCTAACTAATTTGCGCACTTGAAAAACAAGCTTAAAACGAATTATTTAAAATGTTTAATTTTGCTTCTTTAATATCTTTTTTAAAACAAGACTTAAGTTCTTTAACCTCACGTTTTAGCATCATTTTATTTTCATTATAATTAAAACCAGTTCCTGCAGGAATTAGTCGTCCTATAATTACATTTTCTTTGAGACCATTTAGCCAATCCTTTTTCCCTTCAATTGCAGATTCTGTTAAAACACGAGTTGTTTCTTGAAAACTTGCCGCAGAGATAAAGCTATCACTATTTAGCGACGCTTTTGTTATTCCTAGTAATATAGGAGTATAAGTTGGTAGATTTTCGTCATTTACGTTTAATACATTGGTAAGTGTTTCAATTTTTTGGAAACTAATAATCTCACCAGGTAAAAATGTTGTATTTCCACTATTTTCAATACAAACTTTAGATGTCATTTGTTTAACAATGACTTCAATGTGCTTATCATCAATTGAAACACCTTGACTTGAGTAGGTTTGCTGAATTTCAGAAACTAAAAATAGTTGTAAATTTTTAAAACTAGTTTGACAAGCTTTAAGTATTGGGTAGATAGTTTTATAATATTCAAAAAGTACTTGTAACTTCATATGGGGGCTAATTGTACCTTCAGTTATTGGTTCAGCCACATCAATAAAATCACCTAGATTAAAATTCAAAAATGTTGCACCAACATTGTCTGGTCGTTTAATATCTATTTTTTCATCTTTTAAGTTTCTTATTTGTAAATAATCTTTATTAATTGAACTTACATAACCGGGAAAAGTTGATAATAAGCAAGCATTAGCTATTTTTCGTGCCTCCAATATTTCTTCAACTTTTGGTAAACCTTGAACAATGTCAGTTGTTTTTAATTTTTTGTAAACTAAAGTTGCCAATGTACCACCACTTTCTATAAAAGTATTATTTCTTACACGAACAATTGTTCCTTCGGAAATTAAATAGGGTTTTCCTAGTCGAATTAATATTTCATTATTAAGAAAGCTATAAACTTGTCCGGAATAACAAGATTTAATACCACTAGTTAACAAAGTTCCTACTCTAACTAAATCACCAACTTTAACAAATACTTTATCAGTCAGGTCATAACGAATACTTCGTAAATCCTTATTTCGGAAAAGTAAAATAGTTTTATAGTTTTGATTAGAAATTGTTTTTGTTTTGATAAATGCTGTTTCTTTTGGGTATATTTCAAAATAACCTACTAGTGTATTTGGGTAAATACGTTGGTTATTTTGAACGAGAGGAAATAATTTAATAGCAAGTTTGTTGCCTAAGTTTTTTGTGACAAAACTTTTTGAATCAATGACCTGGTATAATGAAACTCTTAAATTTAGGTGCTTAGATGATCTTTTTTTGGGATTTATAAATTCTATTTTTGGGTAAAAACAATTTATTTCTTTTTTTAGATCAAGAAAAAGAAATGTTTGGATAAGCTTAACACCATCTATCGAGGCAATCCGTTCCCAATTTTTATAAAAAATTCGCGTAACAACTTTGATACGAAGATACTTCTTTGATCTTTTTGGGAGAAAATTTTGTGCTAAAGCAAAAGAATTAACACGAGGTATAAGATAGGTTTTAACGGGTCGGACCATTAAATATTGAAGGTCTAATACTTCTGGAAATTCAAGATAGGCTAACCTTTGGGCAATTATTCTATTTTTGATTAAAAATTCGCCTGGTTTTAGAAACCTACTCGATTTTTTAACAAAAAGTCTTTCTAACTTACTAAATAAAAATAATTCAGCAGGTTTTATTACAAGTTCTTGAACTACTTTGTCTATTTGTACTAATCCTGGAATTTTGGCAAAAATACCAGAAATTATTTCATTACTAGGTTTTACAAACTGGCCATTTTCAACTTCAAATTTCGAGGAATAATAAGTAGCCTCTGGTATCCAGTAAAATTTACCTTCAAATATTTTTTTAAACTGTTTTTTCTTTTGGCTGTTTTTAGTTTCTTCAATATTGTAGGTTACAATTCCACCAGTTTCAGTCGTATATAAATTATCAACTAGGGTTGCAAGGGTTTCATATTCTTTTAAAATTTTATTGGGAGGAACATCCAGTTGAAATTTAAATTTTTTTGAATCATTAACTAATGTGATATTATATTTATCTTTATTTTCTTTCGTAGCAAATAAGTTTGACACTATTAAAGAGAAGTTACGAATATTGAAACTTGGATTTCCAGGTATTGGGTCAAAATTTACAATACCAGAATAACTATTGCTGATTGAGCCAAAAGTTAAAATGTTATTGGTGTTTAGAACTGACCCTATATTACTAACAAAATGGTTAGTAATTGGAAAAGAATATAATTTTCCCTGCAACACCCATATTAAATTTGCTTTATGACTAATAAAATTATCATGGTCTAATATATCTTTCGAGTTTGTAACATTTGATGTTGGGAAATAAACTTCACCATTTACTTCACTAGATATATCCTTTTTGTCTTCTTCCAAAATTACGCCAGCTTCTTTTTTAATTTCACCTATAATTTCTTTGCCATAAACTTTTTGTTTATCATTTGCTAATAATAAGCTTCCTTGAGGAAATTGAAACGAAACGCGAGTTTTTTTATTATTTTCAAGACTTAAAATTACCTGACTCTTAGTTTGAAAGCCAATTTCTCCATGCAAAGTTCGAAATAAAAATGCCTTTATATCTGCTGGATAATTTAATATTCCTTTAAACGGGGTGCGTAATTGATCTGCTACTTCACCAGAGAATACACCACCTGTATGAAATGTTCTCATTGTTAATTGTGTACCTGGTTCACCAATTGACTGAGCTGCAATAATACCAATAGCTTCACCCAAATCAACGATTTTCGAATAAGATAAATGCCAGCCGTAGCAGTTACGACAAACTGAACGGATAGATTGGCATGTTAAAGGAGAACGAACTTTTAATACTTTATAGTCTAACGTTTTCCATTCTTTAATTCGATCAAAAGTTATTTCAGTATTTTTATTAGCAATTATATTTCCATTTTTCGTTACTAAGTCACTTGCTAATAATCGTCCTACTAATCGGGAAGGGTCAAATTTTTTTTTATTGAAGAGCTCTGATTCAAGTAAATAATCAGTTGTGTAGCAATCCTCCTTACGTACTATAATATCTTGTGCTACGTCGACTAATCTTCTAGTTAAATAACCTGAGTCTGCAGTTCTTAATGCTGTATCCACGAGACCTTTGCGAGCTCCATAAGATGAAATAATATATTCAGTAACACTTAACCCTTCACAAAAATTACTTTTTATTGGTAAATCAATAATTTGACCTTGGGGATCAGACATTAATCCTCGCATACCCATTAATTGACGAACTTGTGAGATATTACCCCGCGCACCAGAAAAGGCCATTATGTAAAGAGGATTTAAGGGGTCACTTTCACGAAAATAAGCTAAAACTTCATCCTTTAAAAAATTGTTAGCATTATTCCAAATATCGATTGTTTTTTGAAAGCGTTCTATAAAGGTTATGTTGCCGACGTTATATTTTTTTAACGTAATTTGTACTTCATCAGTTGTTAAGCCTATCAATTCTCTTTTCGTATAAGGAATACGAAGATCCTCGATACTGATTGAAATACCTGATTTAGTAGCATAGTAGAAGGTTAAATTTTTTACTCGATCAACTATATTAGTGGAAGCTACTAACCCGTAATTTAAAAAAGCATTATAAACTAAATATTTTAATTCTTTTTTATTTACTAAACGGTTAGTAAAAGGAAGAGTTGTTTTCATTTTCTTTTATTTCTATAGATAAAATTAATACCCAAACTAACAATTTCTATACAAATAGAAATTTAAATAATTATATTTAAAAATAAAACTGGTTGTAAACAAGAGAAAATTTTAAAAATAAAAACCTGAAACTTTCAAAGTTTAAATTCGCAATTAATTATTTTAAGCTACTTATTGGAAAATCTCATTTAATAAAATTCGACCTGGTGTTGTCTTTATATACTTTACATTTACACCACCTGAATTATTCCACTTGATTTTATAATCACTATTTAAAAAGGAAAGATTACTTGCTTTTTCAGATTGAGTAATTTCGTTGGCAATAAAATTTGTAGTTTGTTCTTCCTTTTCAATTTCAATATCTGTACAACGTACCCAAACAAAAGTATGTAACTTTATAACAAGTTGTTCATAAGCTAGTAAAACATCTTCAAAATTAGCAAAATAATGATCTGTTTTATCATATTGGGACGGGTTATCAATGGTTAAATAAAAACATCCAAGTACCATATCTTGACTTGGTGTTAAAATTGCCTCACCAGTTGCTGGGGATAGAAAATTATTCGGAGCTAACATTAATAGCCTAGCTTCTGTTTGTGCCTCCAAAGATAATGGAATATGTACTGCCATCTGGTCGCCATCAAAATCAGCATTGAATGCTGGACAAACTAACGGATGCAATTTAATTGCTCGGCCTTCTACTAAAATCGGTTCAAAGGATTGAATTCCTAATCTATGAAGGGTAGGTGCTCGATTTAAAAGAACTGGATGGCCTTTCATAATATTAGATAAAATTTCCCAAGCTAGAGGATCATTTTTTTTAATAATATTTCGCGCGGTTTTAATATTATTTACATGCCCATCATAAATTAAACGGTGAATTACAAATGGTTGAAAAAGTTCAATAGCCATTTCTTTAGGTAGGCCACATTGGTTTAGTTTTAATTCAGGTCCAACAATTATAACTGACCGGCCCGAGTAATCAACTCGTTTTCCAAGTAAATTTTGTCGGAAACGTCCTTGTTTTCCTTCAATAATATCAGACAACGACTTAAGAGGCCTATTATTTAAACCTACTACAGCTCGGCCTCTTTTACCGTTGTCAATTAAGGCATCAACAGATTCTTGTAACATTCTCTTCTCATTTCGAATGATTAGCTCAGGGGCTATTATCTCTTTTAAACGAGCTAAACGATTATTCCTGTTGATAACTCGACGATATAAATCATTCAGGTCAGAAGTGGCAAAACGTCCACCGTCTAACTGTACCATAGGTCTTAAATCAGGTGGCAATACAGGTAGGTTATCTAAAACCATCCAATTTGGTTCAATTTTTGAAGCTAAAAATTGTTCCACTGTACGAAGCCGTTTAATTAATTTATCCCGAAAGAAAACACTTTTAGCTAATGGTAGCAATTCACGAAGTGAATCTGCTTCAGTTTGTAAATTAACATCCTTTAATAGTTTTTTAATACCTTCTGCACCAACTGCAATTTGAACATTTGTGCCTGTCATTTCATTATCATAATCTAAGGCAATCCATTCACTTTCACTAATTACCTGTTTGTACCTTAAATTAAGATTTGTACCCGGATCGATAACTATATATGAATTGAAATAAACAATTTGTTCTAATTCTTTTAACGATAAATCTAGAATTGACGCAATTTTACTTGGTCGACCTTTAACATACCAAACATGTGTAACTGGTGACGCTAGAACAATAAACCCCATGCGGTGACGACGGACTTTTGAATCAATGTACTCGACTCCACAACGTTCACAAACAATACCTTTATGACGAACTCGCCTATATTTTCCGCAATGGCATTCCCAGTCATTTGCTGGACCAAAAATTCGCTCACAAAATAAACCATCCATTTCTGGTTTTAAAGTTCGATAATTTATCGTTTCTGGCTTTGTTATTTCGCCAACAGTTTGACCATTAGGTAAGATCCGCTCACCCCATTGTTTTATTTTTTCAGGAGATGCAAGATTAATCTTTACATAATCAAAAACTCTTTCCATTTAACAATTACTTTTAAATTCAAGAAATATCAAATATTTAATCGAAAAATTATAAAACAATCCTTTTTCTAAACATCAATTTTTAGTTTAGATATTTTTATTAAGGTTTGAACGTTCTAATAAATCAGATGGTTCAAACATCAAATCTACTTCATGATCATCTTTAAGGTTAGATTGACCTTCGAATTTATATGCAGCAATATCTAAACAAAGAGCTTGAAGTTCACGCAATAATACCTTAAAAGATTCTGGTATACCTGGCCTTGGTATAGGATAACCCTTTACTATTGCTTTCAACGCTTCATTACGACCTTCCATGTCATCAGATTTTATTGTTAGCAGTTCTTGTAAAGTGTAAGCAGCCCCAAATGCCTCTAACGCCCAAACTTCCATTTCACCTAACCTCTGTCCACCTTGTTGGGCTTTTCCACCTAGAGGTTGTTGGGTAACAAGTGAGTATGGACCAGTAGATCGTGCATGAATTTTATCGTCTACAAGATGAACAAGCTTTAACATATAAGAACGACCCACAGTTATAGGATTATCAAAATTTTGACCTGTTCGACCATCTACAAGCAACATTTTTCCAGGATATGAATTTGAAAAAAGCCATGGCTTACTTGTTGATGCTTCTTTTAATTTGTTATTTACGAATCCTCTAGATGCATTGGCACCATTTAATTCATCAAAGGGAACAACTTTAAATCGTAATTTTAAATGTTCCGCAGCTAAGCCTAAAAAGCATTCAAAAATTTGCCCCACATTCATTCGCGAAGGGACCCCTAAGGGGTTTAGGAGAATATCAACTGGAGTTCCATCAGGTAAATAAGGCATATCTTGTCGGGGAAGAATTTTGGATACTATACCTTTATTCCCATGCCTACCAGACATTTTATCGCCAATTTGAATTTTTCGTATTTGAGCTACATAAATTTTCACAACTGTATTTGTACCTGGTGACAAATTACTATTGTTGTTATTACGGGTGAAAATTTTTACGTCTAATATGCGCCCATAATTTCCATGAGATAATTTTAATGATGTGTTGCTAACGTCACGCAACTTTTCACCAAAGATAGCTCGAAGAAGTTTTCCTTCAGGAAGATAATCTGCATCACCTTTCGGAGTTAATTTACCAACTAAGATATCTCCAGGAGTGACCCATGCACCAATATATACAATACCGTTTTCATCTAATTTAGATAAAAACTGCTCATTTACGTTTGGTAAATTTTTTGTTATTTCTTCAGGGCCAAGTTTTGTTTGTCGAGCTTCAATTTCAAATTTTTCAATATGTATAGATGTATATAAGTCATCATAGATTAAACGCTCGCTTATAACAAAGGCATCTTCGTAATTGTACCCCTCCCAAGGCATATAAGCAATTAAAATATTTTGCCCAACTGCTAATTCTCCACCTTCAGTAGAGGTTCCGTCTGCGATAACTTGACCTTTAGAAACCTTTTCGTTTAACGAAACCAAAATTTTCTGATTTAGGCAAGTATCTTGGTTCGATCGTTGATATTTGTTTAAATAATAAACCAGATTATTATTTTCTCGATCTTTTATTGATATGAGATTATCTTTTATCCAAACCACTTTTCCACTTGTCAAGCTCAAAATTACCATTCCAGAATCGCGGGCAGTCTGTCCTTCAAGTCCAGTACCAACTAATGGGGATTCTGCGTAAAGTAATGGAACTGATTGACGCTGCATGTTGGAGCCCATAAGTGCTCGATTCGCGTCGTTATGCTCAAGAAATGGAATAAGTGAAGTTGCTAATGAAACAACTTGTATTGGCGATATAGCAATAAAATCAACATCTTCAGAGTTTATTGTAATTAATTCTCTTTGATAACGGACTGGAACAAATTTACTTAAAATTTTATTTTGGGTGTCGATTTTTACATCCCCAGCTGCTAAACGGAATCTATCTTCCGTTAAAGCATCTAAATAAATTGGGAAGGAATTCTTATAAACTATCCCATATTGAACTTTGTAAAAGGGAGTTTCAAGAAAACCAAATGAGTTAACACGTGTATAGGTTGTTAAGGAACCTATTAAACCCGCGTTGGGTCCTTCAGGAGTTTCAATTGGACATATACGACCATATTGACTTGGGTGAATATCACGGATTAAAAACCCAGCTCGATCCCGTGTTATTCCACCAGGTCCTAAAACAGAGATTCTTCTTTTATGTGTCAACTCTGCTAAAGGGTTTGTTTGGTCCATGAACTGTGATAAAGGATTTGAACCGAAAAATTCACGAATTGAAGCAGCAAAAGGTTTTGGGTTAACTAACGTGTTAACACGTAAATAATTTGGGTCACAAATAGACATACGTTCATGAATAATACGTTCTAAGCGGTTCAGGCCTATTCGAACTTGATTAATCAATAATTCGCCGATTGAACGAATACGCCTATTACCTAAATGATCAATATCATCGCTTTGAATTGCTCCATTTCGGAAGTTTATTAGGTAATTAATAACATGAACTACATCCATTGATGTCAAAATATGAATGTTTTCGTCAGTTTTTAAGCTGAATTGTCGATTTAATTTATAGCGACCAATAAAACCTAAATCGTATCGTTTAGGATCAAAAAATTTTGAATAAAGTAATTGTTGACATCCTTTTACAGTGGGTGACTCCTCAGGTCGAAGATAGGAATGAATTTTTAATAAGCAGTCTTCTTGCGAAAGAGAATTATCAAATTGACTCGTTAATTTAAAAAATTGAGAATTTTCAATATTTTCATAAATTTCTTGATCTTGTAACCCTAAAGCACGGAGAAACAAATATGCTGAAAATTTTTTTGCCTTATCAATTTTTATATTAACTAAGTCATCTTTATCAATATCAAATTTAATCCAAGTCCCACGGTTTGAAATTAAGTTTGCGCCATAAATTTTGTTTCCTTGCCTATTTAGCTCGGTATTATAGTATATACCCGGGCTTCGAACAATTTGATTAATTATAATACGTTCAATTCCATTGACTAAAAACGTACCCTCATTGGTCATTAATGGCACTTCTCCAAGAAAAACTTGCTCATATAAAGGGTCAACAATATTAGAATAACTGAGCTTAGCATTAATAAAAATTCTAACACTATATGTAATATCTAAACGTCGTGCTTCATTAAGGTTATACTTTGGTGGTTTTACTACATAAAATTTGGTAGCAAAATTTAGTTCTAACTCTCCCAAATAATCTTTTATGGTAGAAAAATGGTCTAATTCTTGAACTAAACCCTTTTCAAGAAACCAACAATAACTTGCACGTTGAATTTCCAACAAATTAGGTAAGAGAAACCTATAAATATTATTTCTATTACTAGACATTTATATTATATTCAAAAAAAGTTGAACAGTACTTACTAAAAATATGAAATATGGTGTAATAACTTATAGTTATTTTCGGTATTTAAGTAGTGTGTCGTTTAATGGTATTGAATATCTAATTTGATATTTTAATTAAAAAATTTGGTTGGATATTTTTGGTGGATTAATTACACGACATCAAAAGATTGAAAATATTAAATTAATATTGTATCTTTATTGAAGATAATGCTATTTTTAAAATTTAGAATTTTTGTTATACTTATATAGTATCGAAGGCGAACGTAGCCAAGTGGTTAAGGCACTGGGTTGTGGTTCCAGCATTCGCGGGTTCGATCCCCGTCGTTCGCCCGATTATAAAGCATCTACCAAAAAGTTACTCCGTTTCCAAGTATATATTTAAATATTGGGCTAGGCAAACAGCTTCGTTTTCGATGGTGCTTAAAGAAATGGGTCGATTTATTCCTGACAACGGAATTTCACGTCTATCATTAAGGCAAAGTATTAATTGTCGTACTGGATTTAAACCTTCTTTAACAAGGACTTTTATTGATCGGATCTCCTCAAATGAAAGAGATAACGCAAAACTACGATTTTTACCAGGAAATCCTTGCCTATATAAAAACACTTTTTTTAAATTCTTGTTATACTCGTTGTAACCAGACCCAACATCCCATACTATTGTTAAACACAGAAAAATCCCCAAAATAAGCCCAACACTACCGTAGAATAACAAAGTAATACCTTGAGGGATAAAAGTTAATTCTTTAACATTTGAAAATAAAAGAAAATTAATTTTGAAGTAACTTGATAAACCGGTTAAAAAAAATCCGTAACCACCAATCGTTACTGCTAAAGCCCAAAATATATTACTAAATTGCCTTGAGCCAGTTATATAAGTTTTCATCCTAAACTTTTCGAAATTGTTAAACTTTTTAAGTATTAGATTAATTTAATAGTCTTTAAACCGAAGTAAAGACCTGCTGCTAAACTAAACATTAGAGTAAGAAGTAAAATGTAACCTATAAAAACATTCATGATACAAAAAATAAATTAAATTGATAAGACTATAAGACTATATTAGCAATATTTTAACATTTTTTAAATAGAGTTTTGGCATAAAGAAACAGTTTTACTTATTTTTTAAGCTTTCTATTATTCCACGCCAAATTAAACCAATTGTCTGTCCAATAATTGAAGTTAGAAAATATTTTGTTCCTTTACTTATAAAAAAGATGATTTCGTTTAAACGGCTTGCTAGAAAATCTTGTAGTTCAAAGTAATTAATTATCAATAACGATCGACCATTTAACTCTAATATTTCGTTTAAGCGATTAGCATAAATTGTACGCGAGTAGACTGCCCCGGAACGGATAATCCAAATTTTATACTCACTATTGTAAAGACTTTTTGGTCGATTGATATATAAATATAAGCGATCCTGCCAAGCAAGATTATTCTTAAATCGCTCAAGACTTCGTAATGATAAAAAATTTGCTTTATACCATTTTTGTCTAATATCTAAAATCAGAGAAAACTCGTTAATTATAACCCGCATGCTACAATTACTAATCTCAATGACTAGATTGTCTAAAAGTCGCTCCAGTATTTGATCTGTCGCAAAACTATATATTGGAATAAAAGTTGTCTGAAAAATTTTTGATTGCTTATTAAGTAAAGATAAAAAAGTTACTGATACTAAAATTTCTGAATCCGTTGAAACTGTTTGAATATAATCTAAATTTCTGAAAACGCAAGGGTTTAAACTTATTTGCGATCCATAGTACTTAAGTATAAAGTTTTCTGTTGAATATTTTACAAGATCAAAAAAAAATTTGTTTCGAATTAATTTTATAGTTTGGAAAATTTTTATATTTTTGTCCAATTTCTAGAAACTTTTCTTCTATAGTTAAAACAACAGTCCGTACTAAATCTCTTTTTATATTGGCGCGAAGTAGGTCCGTTCCAAGTAAAAAATTGCTATTATTCAACAGAGTAGAGTTTAACTTTTTGTGTGTCCGAGAAAACAAGTCAGCCGATCTTTCTATTGAGCTATTATCAACTTGACAAACTATATTTTTACTGCTCCGCGATAGTGAAAATCTAGGAAGTTGAATATTTTTTTTGAACCATAAACAATAAACTTTGTTATAAGTAAAAAGACCCGAAAAAAGAGAAAACCTTGTTTACTTTTAAAAAGATTTTATAAAATTAATCATTAATCTGTACATAAAAAAAAAGTCCTAAATAGAACTATTTTATGAACTGCCATTTCCTTGTAAAGGATACCATTACAGTTTAATCAAATAAACTAGTAATTTGAAGTAACTCCTATAAACTATTTTTATATTGTCTTTATTAAATTATATACTACATACGACAACTCGATTTTTTGGTTAAATTTGGGGTGTAGACTCTATTTAGAGATTGTCTTACAAAGTTATTAGCCTCATGGATATAATTTAAAATATTTATACTGTCTTTGGTACTATTTTGGCGTTAAAATTTAGTAAACATAACCTTCATAAAAGTATTTTTTGAATTTACTATACTTTAAACGCTTTTACATCTCTACTATATAATAAATCGATTGAACTATTGGTTCTAAATTTGTTTGTTTATTCGTTTTACTAAGCGTTACCAAAAATAAGCACAAACCCTTTAAATAAAGGGTCTGAGCTAATAATTACATTTAAAAAGATAACGAATCAGGAAAAAAACGATTCAATTCAATAATGAAACCTGCTGTGAAACTCATCCACACAGTTAAAAGAACTGGTGCTGTTGAGAGATATTTCTGTAAATTTTTGTCCATTAAACTTTCTTAACAATTAAGAACTTTATAATTAAAGTATTAGCTACTATCTTGAATTAACGAGGCGAATTTGTAATTTCGGTACTTGGTACAAGTAATTGACCAGAGGTTAATTCTTTGTAAGCTGCAAAAGGCCAAATAAAAGAACCTGTCATCATGCTTAGAGCAACAGGGACATTAATAATAATTTCGCTTTCATTAGGTTTATCTGTTTTTTTGGCAAATTGTAAATAGCTGCGACCAGCCCATCCAATCCAACCTGTGATATACAGAAATCCTATGCCTGGTATTACAAATTCACCAGCATGACTTGGTCGCCCGTCTGCAATTAAATGTGGTAAACCGTCTGTTCCACAAAGTAGAACCTGGTCCCCATATTTTGCAAAACGGGTTTTCGTCTGGCTTATTTGTTGTTCAAGCGCAAGATACGCAGGCGTCCCAGGCTCATAATTTTCTAATCGGGTAGTTAATTTTTTAACACTACCTTCTAAGCGACGCTTAAATACTGGCGAATCTTTACATAAAACTAAACCACTAACATCTGCAGAAGCAATACTTGGAGTTTCAAAAAATGTAACTAAAATTAAAAGTAGACTAATAAAACGTGCCATATCGTGTTCGGGGTTAAACTATAAACTATTGAGAAAATTTATAATAAATAAATTATAACTTGCTAATTAAGAATTAGTACAAACAAAAATTTAATAAACTTATGAAAAGAAAATAGAAAAAGTTTAGATTTGATTTTAGAAATGAAAATATCCATTTGACTTATACTTACACATATATTAGAATGTCCGTAGTATATAGTATAGGTCTTGGGCTTGTAGCTCAGTGGACTAGAGCACGTGGCTACGAACCACGGTGTCAGGGGTTCGAATCCCTTCTTGCCCGATAAAAAAACTAGATGCATAACAACATTTAGTTTAAATAACTTCAATTCCTATTACTCAATCATATTAAGTTTCAATAATTGTCTATTTTAACGAAATTATTTAAATTTTACTCATGCCTGCAACAATAGTGTATGAATTTATATTATACTTATTTTCGGAGAAGGTGGGATTCGAACCCACGGAAGCGTGAACTTCATCTGATTTCAAATCAGACGCAATCGACCAACTCTGCCACCTCTCCGCTCTTTACATAAGAATAACGGGACCTTAATAAAATTGTCAAGGATAGTTATCATTTTCTTCCGATTTTACGAATCCTATATACGTTAAAACGGACTAAAACCTTTGCGTAGAATGCCAAGATCCAGATTTGAACTGGAGACACGAGGATTTTCAGTCCACTGCTCTACCAACTGAGCTATCTCGGCTAATCAAATAGTACTTTATCTTATTATGTTTGGCAAGTATAGAAAAATATTTATGTTGAAAAAATTTAAGATTGACCGTCTAATAAAAAAACTGGCTAGTTTACGACTAGCAATTATTCTTTTGTTTTTTATAGTAATTGCAATATCTTTAGGTACATTTATTGAACAAAATCAAAGTTTGTCATTTTATAAAGAAAATTATCCTGACACAAACTCGAATTTAATAAATTGGAAAGTAATTACTTTCTTTGATTTATGCAACTTGTACACTGCTTCTTGGTTTTTTAGTTTATTGGCTTTTTTTAGCTTAACACTTTTATCCTGTACATTCACAACTCAAGTTCCAGCATTTAAAAAATTTCGTTTATGGAATTTTTCAAAACGGGAAGGGCAAATTAAAACGTGTAATTTTCAAACTAGTATAAATAAAAAATTGACTAACGTAGTTTTATACAATATTTATTCTAACAACTACCACACTTTCCGGCAAAATAAAAAAAATTACTCTTATTCAGGCCTATTAGGTCGCGTTGGCCCAATTTTCGTTCATTTTAGCATTTTAACATTATTAATAGGTACAAGTTATGGTTCATTAGAAGCCTATAATTCGCAGGAATTAGTTCCGAGAGGTGAATTTTTTCATTTGCATAATTTAGTCAACTATGGCAGATTAAGTCAGATTCCTCAAACTTTGTCATGGCGTATTAATGATTTTTGGATTACCTATGCCCAAGGTTCTAAGACTAACCAATTTTATTCTGATTTATCGTTGGTTGATTCAAATGGGATTGAATTAAAGAGAAAGACAATTTTTGTCAATGAACCCTTAGTATATAAAGGGGTTACTATTTATCAAACTGATTGGGAAATATTAGGTTTAAAATTACAACTTAATAATGGAAAACTGTTCCAAATCCCATTAAAAAAATCAAATATAGAAGGAAAAAGTTTTTGGGTTGGTTCAATAAAGTTTAACGATAACAAAATAATTCTAGTAGTAAATGATTTAATCGGTTCAGTTTCTGTCTATGATGAAAAAGGTGCTAGTTTAGGTCAAACTAAAGTTGGATCAAAAATCCAAGTAAATGAAACAGACTTTTTAAAAGTTACTGACTTTGTAAATGGAACAGGTTTACAAATTAAGGAAGACCCAAGCCTTAAAACTGTTTATTTAGCATTTTTTTTCTTAATGCTAAGTGGTTACGTTAGTTTTTTATCTTATGGACAAATTTGGGGTATTGAAGATAATAACAAATATATAATCGGTGGTAAAGCAAATAGGGCAGTTCTAAATTTTCAAGAAAATTTAAAAAGAAATATATACAAAGTTCTTTAACATTTTTAATATGACTACAATACATAGCAGAAATTGAAAATGTTACTAATATTGAACCGTTAAAAAAGTCAGGTTTTGATACCGAGCTTATCGAAGCTGAATTAGAACCTTTGTTATGTAAAATGCGTACGGCAAAACAAAAACAATTGTTATCCTCTCATTTCTTAGATCTAAAAGAAACTTATATGGTTGAAGGAGAGACAGCATTTAATAAGAAATTTAATTCTATAAATGGTTTGGGTAGATCCACAAAAGTATTACTATTGTCTTCTTTTAAGGAGGGTTAGTTTATTTTATTATTTTCTCTCCTAGTGGGTTAAGTATTGAGTTCAATAGAAGATATCATTAGAATTTTAGCTCAAAAAACCGAAAAGGTTAGATTGAACATAGACTTTTTTTTATCTTGTTTAAACTAAATATCTTGTTAAATGGCAACAACAAAATCAAGATCGCGTTCTTCTTTTCATAATTTTGAGAAATACAAAGAAGCTCGTTCAAAAAACAAAAACATCCTACGAGAGTTATACTCTCGTAAGATATTTTAGATAATAAAATTAGAAATTAAGCAGCAACTGAAGGAGCTACTAACGCTACTGGTAAAGACTCACCAGCTGCTAAATCTAATGGGAAGTTGTGTGCGTTACGCTCGTGCATTACTTCC